>ERZ835051.3734-NODE-3734-length-11510-cov-4.434657_pt1 | contig 11510 bp, 9 predicted proteins | sample MGYA00519575_ERZ835051 | MGnify/ENA primary metagenome ERZ835051 (study PRJEB31850, sample SAMEA3708769) | human gut metagenome | biome: human gut; feature: human-associated habitat; material: faeces | place: China | collected 2014 ... | reverse complement strand
CCGGGGACACAAGGATTTTCAGTCCTTTGCTCTACCAACTGAGCTATGGCACCTTTTTCGTTTGCGGGTGCAAAGATAAAGAGTTTTTTTTATACTGCAAGGATTTTTGAGGAAAAATATCTAAAAAGGTACCTCTTCTATCCAAGAAAGGTACCTTTTCAACTATTTGGCCGATTACTCAGCATTAGTCAATATTTGGATTGATACTATGCCAATCATTAATGGAAGGCAGCACGCCCATCGCGATAACTTCGTCGCGGAGCTTGCAAAGGTGAGCATAACTCTCTTTCAGTTTGGCTTCTTCTTCAGGGGTACCGTTCAATTCATGATAACGCACACCATCTTTAGTGATTTCAGTTTCCATAGCCATCATGATGTGATCAAAGCCGTGGCTGTGAACATAAGTGCCGGCCGGCCAACGGAACGGTTTCCCCCCCATAGCGGCAGCAATCATTTCAATGGATACGTACGCCGGACTTTGGAAAGAAGAACGGCCGCGCAAAGCGATGATATTGGCACCGCCTTTAATTACCTTTGTCTGGATTTCCGCCCATTGTTCCTTGGTAAGGGCAGGCGTACCGATGATATCCAGCAAGGGCTTGCCATCTACTTTGGCAGTAGAGGCATATACAGCCATCTGTTCACCGTGTCCGCCATAAGTGCGGCAATTCTCTATTTTATCCGGAGCGATGCCAAAGTGCTTGGACAACTCACTGCGCAGGCGGGTACTGTCAAGAGCCGCCAGTGTAGTCACTTGAGACGGTTTCAATCCGGAATACAATAAAGTAATCAGGCCGGTGATGTCAGCCGGGTTAAAGATTACGACAACGTGTCTTACATCCGGACAATAAGCTTTGACATTTTTCCCGAATTCTTCGGCAATGGCAGCATTGCCTTTCAGCAAGTCTTCACGGGTCATGCCTGCCTTGCGGGCTGCTCCACCTGAAGATACTACATATTTGGCACCGGTCAATGCCTCTTTGATATCTGATGTAAATGTCAAGTTCAAGCCTTCGAAACCGCAGTGGAACAATTCCTCCGCTACGCCTTCCAGCCCGGGAGCATAAGGGTCATACAGACAGATGTTGGGAGTAAGATGCATCATTATGGCGGTTTGTGCCATGTTAGAGCCAATCATGCCGGCTGCACCTACGATGGTCAGTTTGTCATTTGTTAGAAATTCCATACTTTTTTATTTAAAGGTGAATAATTCAAATTCTTTATTGCTTACTACATTACAAAGATAACCGATTTCCGAAAGAGTTGTTCATAGAAAAAAGTTATCTTTCAAAGCGAAAAGTTATGAGATTACATTATCTTTGTCCCAAAACGAAAGAGTATGAGCATAGAGTTAGGAAAATACAATACGCTGAAGGTAGTGAAAGAAGTGGATTTCGGTATGTATCTGGATGGAGAGGAAGAGGGAGAAATTCTGCTTCCCGCACGCTATGCACCTGAAAACTGTAAACCGGGAGATGAGTTGAAAGTGTTTATCTACTTGGATAATGAAGAACGATTGGTTGCCACCACGCTGACACCGTTGGTGCAGGTTGGCCAGTTTGCCTGTCTGGAAGTGTCTTGGGTTAACCAATACGGCGCTTTTCTGAACTGGGGGCTGATGAAGGATTTGTTTGTACCTTTCCGTGAACAAAAGATGAAAATGCAGGTAGGCAAAAAATATGTAGTCCATGCACACCTGGATGACGAAAGTTACCGCATTGTGGCATCGGCAAAGGTAGATCGCTACTTGTCCAAAGAGAAAGCTCCCTACGAGTTCGGCCAGGAAGTGGATGTCCTTATCTGGCAGAAAACAGATTTAGGTTTCAAAGCGATTATCGAGAACCAATATAGCGGTTTGCTGTATGAAAGTGAGATTTTCCAGCCCCTACATACCGGAATGACAATGAAGGCGTATGTGAAGCAGGTACGCGAAGACAGCAAGATAGACCTGATACTGCAGAAGCCCGGTCAAGGCAAAGTAGAAGATTTTTCAGAGATTTTACTGGAATATATCCGTAATAACGGAGGATGCACGACATTAAATGACAAAAGTCCGGCAGAAGAAATCTATGACACCTTTGGGGTCAGCAAGAAGACTTTCAAGAAAGCAGTGGGAGATTTGTATAAGAAACATCTCATACTCCTGCAGAAAGATGGCATTGCCTTGGCCAAATAGGGATTTCCCTATTCAACTATAGAGAGAAACAGATAAATAGGGGAAAACATTCCCCTATTTTTGCTTCCACAGAAGAATAGATTGAATATAAATTTGTAAAAAACGATATCATGAAACGAATAATGCTTATAATTTTTGCCTCCATAATGGGTACCGCCATTTGCAGTGCGGCCATGAGCAATAGCAAAGTGCGTAAAGAAACCCGTTTCCTTACGGACAAAATGGCCTATGAATTGAATCTGAATACGGAGCAGTACAATGATGTATATGAAATCAATTACGATTTCATTGCCGGCATACGTTACCTGATGGATGACGTGCTGCGTGGTGAGGAGTGGGCCTTGAACCGTTATTATGATTACCTGGATGTGCGTAATGATGATTTGCGATGGGTGTTGAGCAGCAGGCAGTACAGCCGGTTTATGCAAGCTTCCTATTTTTACCGTCCGGTTTATGTAAGCGGCGGACGTTGGGAATTCCGCATTTACATAAACTATACCAACCATAACCATTTTTATTTCCCGCGCCCATACCATTACCGTACATATTGCGGCGGGCATTATCGCACGAATCATCATAATACAAGCTATTACCGGGGACGTTATAACCATCCTGTTTACAATGGAGTGTACCGCATCCGGAATGACAGGTCTTATCATACCGCCCGCCGTTCCGATTTCGGCTCGGTAACTATCCGTCCCAATTCAAGTACTCGTCCTACAGGAAATGCAGCCACTACGACAAGACGTACCGGCAGTACGGGCAGCAAGCGGGAACATGTCAACACCTCTTCCCGTCCTGCAAATGCCGCCGGGAGCAGTACCCGTCGCAGCGTAAGCAATAGTAATAGCCCGCGTAGAACCAGTGCCGGAAATACAAAGTACAAAGATAATACCGGCAATACTACCCGTCGCAGCAGAGTGAACACAGACAGCAAGGACAAGAAACCCTCTTCCAATAGCCGTTCTTCCCGCTCTGTTGAAAAGACGAGAAGGTAACCATGAATAAAAACTCCTCTCTATTTCCTTCGGAAAGGAAAAGAGAGGAGAATCAAACACAACAACTAAAATTATACCCATCGGTATCCGGAATACTTCGTTAACTTCCGAAAGTTCTACTCAATAGGAATTCCTTTGTAGAAGTCCAGTATCTTGGTACTGAACAGATAGTCATACTTGGCCTGGAGTTCATCTGACTGGGCTTTCATCAAATTCTGTTTGGCCTCGTTATACTCCACGGCATTGGCTTTCCCGTTTTCATACTTCTCGCTCATCAGTTTAAAGGATTCTTCACTGGCAAGGGCAGCTGTATGGCTACTTGTGTACTGGCTTTCCGCGGCTGTCGCCTTGTACCAGGCCTGTTGAATCTCTTTGTAGAGAATCTTCTTGGTATTGTCCAGTTGCAAGGCATAGTTTTCGCGTTGCAGGCGTGCCGTCCGTACACGGTTACGGGTAGCCAGGCGGTTGAAAATGGGCACACTGAGGTTGAAGCCAACATATTTGCTGAAGTTATCACTCATCTGCTGACTAAAAGTACGGTCAATGGTAGAATAATAGTTTGTTCCAAGGCTACCGTTCAGACTCAGTTGCGGATAAAAGTTACTTTGTGCAATACGTATATTGTGTTTACTTCCTTCCAGACGAAACCGGGCAGCCTGTATGGACGGCTTGTTCACTAAAGCCGTCTGGAAGATTTCATCCGGCGGAGTCAGGGAAGCCAATTCCAAGTTGACAGCAGGAGCTGCCAGCGCAAAGCCTTCGGGAGTTTCCAACTCTATAAGCTGGCTGAGGTCAAGCAGAGCCAATTTATAATTATTGAGAGCCTGCACGACATTCATTTCGTCCTGCGCCACGCGTGACTTGGCCTCTGCCACTTCTGCGGGTGACGCCTTCCCTATTTCCGCCAGACGATAGATGCGATCATATTGCTCTTTACTCAATTGAGCCTGTCCTAAGGCAACCTGATGTAGCTCTTCATTGAACAATACCTGAAGATAGGCTGAAGCTATATTAATGGAAATGTCTTCTTTGGCTTTCTCCAAATCGGCTATGGCAGCTTTCAGGTTCAACTTGGCCAATGCGTACTGATTGGGAATTTGCAGTCCGGTGAAAACAGGGATACTGGTACTGAGGCTCATATTGGTTCCATTGCTGGAAGTATTGACATATACTGTAGAATAGTCACCGGTGTCCTCATTCTTGATGGCGGTTTGCGTACGCCCCCAGTTCCAGTTCTGACCGGCACGTCCGTCCAAGTTCGGCAGGCGTGCCCATTTGGCCGTATTGACCTCTACCGCACTTTGTTCGGCATCATTAGCTGTCCGCCGGATGTCGATGTTGTGCTCAATGGCATAATCAATGCATTGGCGGAGCGTCCACCGTTCCTGCGCCTGCAACGACGCACAACCACATACCAATATGACGAGGATTGATTTAATTTTCATGATTTTGTTCTTTTAAACGGTCATTTATCCTTTTTCTCATTACTGCGAATCTTGTCTTTGGCGGTTATTCCACCCTTGACGGCTATTTTGATGCCGTCACTCATACCGACTGCAATTTGCCTGCGTTCGAACTTCTGTACCGGTACACTGTCTGTCAAGACATAGACAAAGGTGCTGTCACCACTGAACTCAATGGTACTTTCCGGCACTGCCAGTGTCTTTTGTGCACGGTCCAATACGATTTCAGCGTTGGCGGAGTATCCCGAACGGATTTGTACACTATCCGGTGCCGCAACGGCGGCTTTGATCTCAAACTGGTTGGCACCATTCTCTTCCACACCTTTCGGAGAAATATATTCCAGTACGGCATTGAAGGAAAGGTTCTGCAAGGCACCGATAGTCAATTTTACCGGCATGCCTTCGTGTACGCGGCCTACTTCCGTCTCATCAATGTTTCCACGGAAAATAAGATCATTCATGTTGGCAACAGTGGCAATGGTTGTCCCATCGTTGAAGGTATTGCTCATGATGACAGAATTACCGACTTTGACGGGAACATCCAGAATCAATCCGTTGATAGTGGAACGGATCAGCGTACTGCTGAAGGACGCACTGTTCTTGGTGATACCCTCTTTTACGATTTCCAGGTTGTCTTTAGCCGTTTGCAGTTCTTCGCGCGCCTGTTTTACGGCAACTTCACCTTTCTCGTATTCTTCGGCACTTATCAACTTATCTTCATGCAATTTTTCTATGCGCGCAAAGTCGGTCTCGGCCTGCGCGGCATTGATTTCGGCCAAACGGACACGGCTTTCGGCAGAGTTCAGCGTACCCAATTCAGGGATTACCTTAACTTTGGCGATTACCTCACCTTGCTTTACGCTTTGTCCCGCTTCCTTGTAAACTTCTGAAATGATGCCGGAGATTTGCGGCTTGATGAGAACTTCATCTCTCGGTTCTACTTTACCGGTGGCAACCGTGGTCTTCTCAAGGTCTGTTATTTCCGGAGTTACCGTCTCATATATCACCACTTTGGGCTGTGACTTCTGATACAGGAATACGAATGTCCAGATAAATAGGGCGGCTACTACCACCAATAATGCGATTTTCAGATACTTTTTCGTTTTCATATAATTGTATTATTATTGTTTTTCTTTTTTTGACTCCCGATTAATCGTTTTTCCATCCGCACCTTTATTCATCCCTTATCGCCTCAATGGGTTTGATGGCCATGGCCCTGTAAGCCGGTGCCAGCCCCGCCAACATTCCCAATGCAATGAGCAAGATGCAGGTACCGATGGCCAGTCCGAATGAAACCTGGTAATGGATTTTAATGACACCCGGTTCATTGGTGGCCCGTTCCAGAATCTGCAGTACAAGTACAGCGAAAGATATCCCCGCCATGCCCGCGATGGTGGTCAGCACCATACTCTCGGACAATATCTGTTGCAGGATATCTTTGGGACGTGCGCCGATGGCACGGCGAATGCCGATTTCTGTGGTACGCTCCTTCACGGTTACCATCATAATGTTCGATACACCGATGGCACCGGCAAACAGGGTGCCCAGACCTACCATCCAGATCAGGATACTTACACCGGTCATCAGGTTATCCATCATGGAGAACATGGCTTCTGCATTCAGGAACATGATTGCCTGTTTGTCGTCCGGCGCAATGTAATGCGCCGTCTTTACGAGACGTTCTATCTCGGGTTCCACATCCTTTACTTTCACACCCGGTTTCATGATGAAGCAGACAACCTGGATTGTATTGCCCAGGTTGTAAGTCTGCTGCATGGTAGTAAAAGGCAGCGTGACAGCTTCTGATGCCTGCCCTTGGATATTGACATTACCTTCCGAGGAGCACATGCCCACAACGCGATAATAGATTCCGTTCACCCGTACATATTTGCCGCACGGATCTTCTCCCGGCTTGAAAAGGCTTTCGTAGACACGCTTGCCGATGACGCACACTTTGCGGGCTTCTGCTATATCCACGTCATTGATGAAGCGTCCGTAGGTCATTTCCTGGTGCTCTACCTGTTCGTATTCGGGGTACAAACCTTTTACGCTGCACTCGTATTTGTTCTCGCCATAAATCGCTGTCTGCCCCCATAAAGCTGTAGATGGGGTGGCAAGCCTGATGCCTTCTACACTGCGTGTCCTATACACATCTTCCATTTCCAAGTCCCACCGGCGGCCCTTACGAAAACCTTTGTAAGCCTCGCTTGTCTTCTGCGCCGCTATGAACCCCGAATTGGTGGCGAAACCTTCGAATTGCGACTGCAAGTTTTCCTGCATGCCTTGTCCGCCGCCTATGAGAGCCACCAACATGAAGATGCCCCAAAATACGCCGAATGCAGTCAGCAGGCTTCTTGTCTTGTTCCTTGTAATCGTGATGAGGATTTCCTCACATGTATCTATATCTATTTTCATAATCTTTCAATCTGCTCTAAGTGCTTCAATAGGACTGATGCTCACCGCTTTCTTCGCCGGGAAGAAGCCGGCCAATGTACCTGCAATGATAAGAGTCAGCGTAGCTTGGACGGCAATGCCGAGATCCACAGTCGGGTTGGAGAACATGGTCTGCTGGAACATACCGGCATCCATGGTCTGGCTACCGAAGGCGGCATTCATCCACTCCGTCACTCCAATGCCCGCCACCATCCCGATATAGCCAAAAAGGGTAGTGATAGTGACACTCTCAATGATAATCAGCCAGAGAATGGAGAAAGGTTTGGCTCCCAACGCCTTGCGGATACCGAATTCCCGGGTACGTTCCTTGACGGTAATCAGCATAATGTTCGATACACCGACAATGCCGCTCAGCAGTGTAAAGATGCCGATGACCCAGATTGCCGTACGCAGGATGCCCATGGCATTTTGCGCCTGCAGGTAGTTGGTGAACCGGTTCCATATCCAGATGGCACTGTCGTCCGTCGGGTCAAAGCGGTGGTTGGCGGCGATGGTTTTACGATACTCTTTCTCGAATGCCTCGTTACTTTCCATGCTGGACAGGTTTTTGGTAGTGAAGATGATATTGTTCAGCTTGTCTCCTTTGTTGTAGATGGTCTGCAAGGTGGAGAAAGGAATGTACGCTTCATTGGCTTCCCGGTCTCCCTGGTCATTGTAGATGCCTACAACCTGATAGGCCACTCCTCCGGCATTGACAAATTGCCCTACAGGTTCGGTATGTGTCTTGTCGAATAGTATCTCCGCAGTTTTCTTGTGCAGGATGATGACCTTGCGGCGGTCCTTCAAGTCGTTGTAGTTGATGAAGCGTCCGCCGGCTGTCTTTACTGTCTCCACCTCGGTATAGTTGGGATATACTCCCATCAGCGAAATGTTGACATATTCCTTTCCGAAGCTGACATTCACATTACTCTGGCGCACCGTGGCACCTGCGCTGATGACATGCTCCGTGAATTGTTTGTCCGTAGCTTCCAGGTCGCGGTTGTCCAGCCGGATACGCCGCCCCTCCTTCAAGCCGTCGTACGATTTAGTGGTCCATCCCGGGAAAATACGGATGGAGTTCAATGCGCGTTCCGAAGAATTCTGTTCAAAGGCATGTATAATGCCATTGCCGGCTCCAAGCAGGACAATGAGCATGAAGATGCCCCATGCTACGGCGAAACCGGTAAGGGCAGTTCGCAGTTTGTTGCGCTTGATGGTTCCGTATATTTCTTGCCAAAGGTCTATCATTGATAATTAAGAATTAAGAATTAAAAATTAAAGGAGGAAAAGGGCCAATCCTTTATCATTTCATGTATCCGTTTTTGCCGAAAGGCGAGGCATCATGATTCAGGTTGTCCTCAATGCTACCTATGATTCCGTCCTTGATGTGGATAATCTTGTCTGTCTGGTTGGCAACGCCGCTTTCGTGAGTGACCACCACGATAGTCATGCCCGTCCGGTGGAGGTCCTTCAATATCTGCATCACTTCCACGGACGTCTTGCTGTCAAGGGCCCCCGTAGGCTCATCCGCCAGGATAATTTGAGGTTGGGTGATGAGTGCACGGGCAATGGCTACACGCTGTTTTTGTCCGCCAGACATTTCATTGGGCATGTGATGGGCCCATTCTTTCAACCCCAATCGGTCAAGGTACTCCAGCGCCATAGCATTACGCTTACGACGGCTGACCCCTTGATAAAAGAGAGGAAGCGCCACGTTTTCCACTGCATTCTTGAAGGAGATCAAGTTGAAAGACTGGAAGATGAAACCGATCATGCGGTTTCGGTATTCGGCAGCCTTGGTTTCGCTGAGATTCTTGATGAGGGTACCGTTCAGGTAATACTCGCCCGTATCATAACTGTCCAGAATACCCAATATATTCAGCAGGGTAGATTTACCCGAACCGGATGCTCCCATGATGGAAACGAACTCCCCTTTCTGAATGTCGAGATTGATGCCTTTGAGCACATGTAGCGGTGCTCCGTTGTTGTAGGTCTTGTTGATGTCTTTTAGCTGTATCACGATTTTCCTGTTTATAGCTTGCTGTATGCTTATTGATTTTCACTATTAGACGCAGCAAGGTTACGAAAAGTTGCAAAAGCGACAAAGTTTTTTAAAAAAAGATTTTGCAGTGTCATTTTTCTTTGTGTAATTTGTAACCATTAATGTTATAACTAACCCTTTAAACAAAAAAGTAAATATCATGAATTCAAACATGGAAAAACCCTATGTAGTGGGGATTGACATAGGCGGAACGAACACCGTCTTTGGTATCGTAGATGCACGTGGCACTATTCTTGCAAGTGGTTCCATCAAGACGGGAGCTTATGATGAGGCGGACAATTACGTAGACGAAGTATGCAAGAATCTTCTTCCGCTGATTATCGCGAATGGCGGTGTTGATAAAATAAAAGGTATCGGTATCGGTGCTCCTAACGGCAACTATTACAGCGGTACAATCGAGTTTGCCCCGAATCTTCCGTGGAAAGGAGTAATTCCTTTGGCAGCCATGTTTGAAGAACGTTTGGGCATCCCTACGGCACTGACCAATGACGCCAATGCCGCTGCTATCGGTGAAATGACCTACGGCGCTGCACGCGGTATGAAAGACTTCATCATGATAACGCTGGGTACGGGTGTAGGCAGCGGTATCGTTATCAACGGACAAATGGTATACGGACACGACGGTTTTGCCGGAGAGTTGGGACATACTATCATACGTCGCGAAAACGGTCGTCTCTGCGGATGCGGTCGCCACGGCTGTCTGGAAACTTACTGTTCGGCTACCGGTGTGGCGCGTACTGCACGTGAGTTCCTCACTGCACGTACTGAACCGAGTTTGTTGCGTTCCATTCCGGCCGAAAACATCACCTCTAAGGATGTGTATGATGCAGCCGTTCAAGGTGACAAGCTGGCACAGGATATTTTTGACTTTACCGGTACTATTCTGGGAGAGGCTATTGCAGACTTCATTGCTTTCTCCAGTCCCGAAGCAATTATTCTGTTCGGTGGGTTGGCTAAGTCCGGAGATTACATCTTCAAGCCTATCCAGAAAGCTATCGATGATAATATCCTGATGATTTACAAGGGCAAGGCCAAATTGATGATGTCCGAACTGAAAGACTCTGATGCTGCTGTGTTGGGAGCCAGTGCGTTGGGCTGGGAGTTGAGAGATATTAAATAAGCTCAGTCTTTGATTGAAAATATAGCCGCCCTGCCGGAATATGATTTCTCGGCTGGGCGGTATTTTTTTGATATACGTCAAACAAAGTTTTCAACCGTATCAAACGTTTTTTTCACTATAATGAAAAATCTTTATTAATCCCACGAAAAAAGAAAATGCTTGTAGAAAATGCAGGTTTGCTTGTACTCCCTTTGCTTTTCGCATTTTTTATTTATATGGGATAGCGGGCGAAGGGACATTTGTCCGTTCCGTAAGACGAATAATTCCATTCCGTGGGGTGAGGTATTTGAGACATTAAAAAAGAAGGTGTGTCAAAATGCACACCTTCATTATTTTACGTACAAAGCCCCGACTTTCACAAGCTGGGGCTTTGTTATTACCTAAAGATTCTGTATCTTTAGACATAAGAATTTCACTATGACAAAGATACATTTTCGTCCTTACATTCCCAACCAAACCGTTCTTTTTCCTCAAAGAATTGATGAAAACATTGCGTCGAACGACCCGGTTCGCATAGTTAACACAGTTGTTGATACTCTCCATCTTGAAGGTTTCAATAAACTTTATAAAGAAACCGGCCGCTGTCCTTATCATCCTAAAATGATGCTTAAGGTAATTATCTACGCCTACATGAATAATATCTATTCGTGCCGTAAAATAGAGAAGCTTCTCTTGCGTGACATTCATTATATCTGGCTTGCCGGTAATGAGCATCCGGATTTTATCACCATCAATCGTTTTCGTAACCGTGTAAAGGAGGAGATAAATAATGTATTCACCCAGTTAGTTCTTGTCCTTGCCGACAAAGGTTTCATCAGTCTTGAGGTGGAGTATATCGACGGCACTAAGATTGAATCCAAAGCCAACAAATATACTTTTGTCTGGCGCAAGAGTGTTGAAAAGCACCGCACGAAGTTGCTGGACAAGATTCGTATCCTTCTGGAACAGGTGGACGAAGCCATTGCACAAGAGAACTCCGTAAAAGACACACCCGCCCAATTCACTCCCGCCATGCTCTCTGACATAGTGGATGAACTTAAAGAAGTCCTAGAACACCAGCCTGCGACAAAGGATAAGGAACAAAAGAAAGCCCTGCGCGAAAAGAAGAAACAGCTCAAGGAACTTGAAGGGTATCGTGACAAGCTGATGGAATACGACAATCATCTTGACACTCTTGGAGAACGTAATTCCTATTCCAAGACTGATCCTGATGCCACATTCATGCGTATGAAAGAAGACGCCATGAAGAACGGGCAGA
>ERZ835051.3727-NODE-3727-length-11529-cov-6.942479_pt1 | contig 11529 bp, 9 predicted proteins | sample MGYA00519575_ERZ835051 | MGnify/ENA primary metagenome ERZ835051 (study PRJEB31850, sample SAMEA3708769) | human gut metagenome | biome: human gut; feature: human-associated habitat; material: faeces | place: China | collected 2014 ... | reverse complement strand
AGGTGCCGCCGTACATGTTGTTGATGATGGCGCGGGTGCCCTGGTCGCCGCCCTGACCTGCGCAGTAGATGGCTGCAACGTTCTCGTAACCGCCGTTGTACAGGGCATCAACGGTCTTCAGGAAGCCGTCGGTGCTCCAGGTATGCTTGTCGGTATCAATGTACTGGTCAGCGCCCACTTCCTTGACCTTGGTCATGTTCACGGCCATGCAGTGTGCGGTCATGCACAGGGGATACTCGTAGTAGTTGCCGGCAGTGTCCTTGCAGGCGGACTCAACGGACTCGTAAATGTCCTTCTTGGCATCGTCGGTCCACAGGTCGTTCAGCGGAGCCATGACGCCCTTTGCGCCCCAGTTTGCAACCAGACGCTCGGGACCCTCCATGATCAGGTCGGGTGCGCTGCCACCCTCGATGGCGGTGTTCACCTGATCGTCGCCGTTGGTGTAGTCCAGATACTCCACAGTGACCTTGATGTCAGGATACTTTGCGTTGAAGCTGGAAACCAGACCCTGAACGGTCTCGTCATTGCCCCAGCCGCCGATGGGGTATGTCCACAGCTTGATGCTGGTGGAAGAAGCAGCTGCGCTTGCAGCGGTAGAACCTGCGGTGGAAGCAGCAGTGCTGGTGCTTGCAGAAGAGCCGCCGCATGCGGCCAGAGCGCCGGCTGCGCCCAGAATGCCAGCGGCCTTCAGGAACGAACGGCGGGAAATGCAGTTTTTCATAGTAGTTTCTCCTTCGCATTCAAGATGCTTCACGTTGTTGGCGGCCTGCCGTGCCAGCGGCCGCTCTTGATGGCTCCATTATAGAAAAATATTTTCATTTTGTCCATTCATGGTTTTCATAAATTTTCAGAATGACAGTGTACATTGTGCACAAAAGCGTGGGATATATGTTGAAATGCAAAGAAAACCTTGCTTTACTCTTCTGAAATTATTACAGAATAGTACAAACCCACAAAAACGATAGTGAAAATGTTTTTCTAAACAAAAATGCAAAATTGAAAGATATTTTCACAAAATGGCCGGTTTTTCCGCCAAAACTGTGTGCTCTGCACAGAACTGCGGGCCAAAATGTGGGCAATGCGTCTCTTGCGAAGCGGGGACGATTCTTTTATACTTTTTATAAAGGTGAATGAAACGGTCGGCAGCTGATCCGGGTCGGTGGACTGCTGCGCCGGAAAAGAGGAAAAAGAAAAATGGCAACGAATTTTTGGGAGCTGCTGCAGCAGCATCAGGGCGACCTGACAAAATCGGGCCGCACCGTGGCGGACTATCTTGTGCAGCACGCGGCAGAGGCACAGTATCTGTCCATCTCCTCGCTGGCAAAGGAGTGCTGTGTGGCAGAGGCAACGGTGTTCCGCTTCTGCCGGGCGCTGGGGTTTGAGGGCTATCATGAAATGCGCATTGCGCTGGCGCAGGCCAACGCCACCGGTGCACTGGTCAACCAGCATGTGCCGGAGCCGGATGCCGACACGGCAACTTTGTGCGAGCACGCCAGCGCCCTGCTGATGACTACTATCAACGGCACCCAGAACAATCTTTCGCCGGAGGCGGTGGACAAGGCTTCGGAGCTGATGCACAAGGCCCAGCAGGTGTACTGCCTTGGTCAGGGCGGCAGCATGTATATTGCAAATGATATCTGCGCCCGCTTTGCCTGCATCTCCACCAAGTTCCGCACGGCAGGCGACAGCCATATGCAGCTGATCACGGCCAGCCTGATGACCCCGGAGGATGTGGTGCTGTTCGTTTCCTATTCCGGCGCTACCCGCGATATGCTGGAAACGCTGCGCGCGGCCAAGGCGGCGGGCGCAAAGATCATTCTGCTCACCCATTATGAGGATTCGCCCGGCGCAAAGCTGGCGGATATCGTGCTGCTGTGTGGTGCGCAGGAAAGCCCGCTGGACTCCGGCAACATCCCGGTCAAGGTGGCGCTGCTGTATGTGGCTGAAGTGCTGGTGCTGCGCTACACCATGGACGACCCCGAAAATGCCAACGCCGCACAGGATCGCACCAGTGAAGCACTGGCGGTCAAAATGCTGTAAAAATATTGCCCGCAAGGCCCCCGCAGATCCCGTGTTCTGTGGGGGCCTTGGCATATCCGGCAAAGGGTGCGTAAAATCTGTTTCTGATCTTTTTCAAAAAAAAATAGACATCATCTTTTTGATGAAGTCTATTTTTCTTTAGCCTCTTAACTTAACGGCATTGGGCGAATGCCTGATGGGCTTTTATGCCGGTGGTGGGGGTCTCCCGCGCACTGAGCAACAGCCCGCAGGGCTGATTGCTCCCCTGCTGTGCAGGGTCGTGCTGTTCGACCCGCTCACACGCCGCAGATAAAAAGAAAGCCCCCCAGACAAGCTGGAGGGCTTCCTTTTTATGCCGGTGGTGGGGGTCGAACCCACACGTGTTATTAGCACAAGGGATTTTGAGTTTTGGGGAGGGTTTTCCATTTGGTGTCATCTGGTGCCCGACTTTAAAGCGGAAAAGCAACAGTACATCGAATGAATTTTTGATAAATCTACGATTTTTCGTTACGTTTTCCCTCTACTCTGTTTTTTCGATTTGGACCGCCCAAATGGAAATTGGAGGGATGTTCAGGAGGGATGCAGAGCCTGTCATTCAGGACTGTGCACACAGGCTTTTTTCTTTTTTTGGAAAATATTTCAAACCCGTGCAATTCCGAGGGCGGCTCATTTGTATCCAGAATGAAGCGACAAAACCGGGTGCACACCCCGGCAGCGACACACAATAAGAAGAGGGGATATATTATTATGAAAAAGACGGTTTCTGTTTGCATGACGGCTGTGATGGCTCTTTCCCTGCTGGCAGGCGGCGCGGTACAGGCATACGCACTTTCGGCAGAGACGGTGGAACCAGTTTCTGCTGTGGCTGAGGAAAACTGTATTTCCAGCAGCTGGAAGCGTGCTTCCGACCCGGCACTGACCGAGAAAGTCCGCAAAGTGTTCGACAAGGCCTTTGAAGGTCTGGAGGGCGTTTCCTACACGCCCGTGGCCCTGCTGGCAAGCTGTACCACCAGCTCCGGTATCCAGTACCGCATTCTGTGCAAGGCGACTGTCGTCGTACCGGGCGCACAGGAAGAATATGTGGTGGTCACGCTGCAGCGCGGCTGGCTGGGCAAGGCAGAAATTCTGGACATCGGCGACCCGCTGTGCCTGACAAATCTGGACTACAAGGAAGACGCTGTAGGCTCTTGGCAGGAAGCGGAGTCCCCCGCCATGACGGAGGAAGCTACGGCGGCGTTCAACAAGGCCACCGAGGGCTTTGTGCCGGTGGCTCTGTTGAGCACCCAGACCGTGGCAGGCACGAACTACCGCATCCTGTGCGAAGCAACCACGGTTTATCCGGGTGCTGAGATGCACTATGCCGTCGTGAACGTGTATGAAAGTCTGGAAGGCAATGCCAACATCATCAGCGTGACCGATGGATATGTGAGCTAAGGGAGAGTTTTTGATTCAGAAGGTCCTCCGCTGCACCTTGGGGATATTCAGCGGAAACATTTATTTGGATATTGCAAACAAGCCAGATCAGCGGGTCTGGCTTGTTTGCTGTTCCACGGAGTGGGGACGTGAAGGAAAAGTGCTCCGCAGTATAACCTCAAAGCTGTGAGCCTTTTTATTTGACTCGTCCCTTTTCTGTTATCACTCTGCCTGTATCTCTTCCACCAGCGGCAGATAGTCGGCACAGTATTTTCGGTATAGCGGCTGCACCAGCTGCCGGAAGTTCTGCATTTCTTCTTCGGGCAGCGGCAGTTCCTGGCACCCGCCAGCCAATGCCGCTTTTCGGGCAGCTGTTTCCTCCTGCGCCCAGAGCTGGCGCTCGTATTGCGCCGATGCCCGGGCGCACGCTTGCAGGGTCTGCCGGTATTCCTCCGGCAGTGCATCCCATGTGCGGCCGGAAGCCAGCTGCACCTCCGGTACGCGGCTGTGCTCATCGGCCATGTAGTACCGTGCCACCTTGTAGTGCTCCATGGAATAGTAGGCCGGCCAGTTGTTTTCGGCGGCATCGATCTGCCCGGTCTCAAGCGCCGAGTAGACGTCGCTGTACGCCGTGGTCTCCGGCACTGCACCCAGCAGGCGGATCATGTCGATCACGATCTGCGAATCCTGCACGCGGATGGTCTTGCCCTGCAGATCGCTTAGGCTGCGCACCGGCTGACGGGCATAGAACGAGCGGGCACCCGCGTCGTACCAGCTCAGGCCCACGCGCCCCTGCGCGGTAAAGTCCTGCAAAAACTCAGCCCCGATGCTGCCGTCCAGCACGCGCCACATGTGGTCGGCATCCCGGTAGAGATACGGCAGCAGCAGCACGTTGAGCCGGGGCAGATCGTCCGTGACCACCGAGAGCGACACACGGGCAAAATCTACGCCGCCAATGGCAAGCTGTTCCCACACCTGCTGTTCCGAGCCGTACTCGCCGTTCGCCTTGACCTGAATGACCACCTTGCCCCCGGTCTGCTGCTGCACAAGGTCCGCAAAATACTGCGCGCCCTGCGTAGTGGGGTACCCGGCGGGCTGGTTGTCGGCATAGGTCAGCACATAGTCCGGTGTGGTCTGCGGCTTTGCGGCACAGCCTGCCAGCTGCAAGGCTGCAAAGCCCAGCCCGGCTAAAAAAGTCCGTCTGCGCATGGTGTCTCCCTCCCTTTGCAGATAGTATAGCGCATAAGACTGCCTTTGTGCAAGAGACAGGAAAAGGCGGTGCCCGCCGCAAAGCAGGTACCGCCTTTTAGGAGAAGAAGGGAATGTCTCAGTTACATCAGGCCCATTGCCTGCGGCAGTGCGGTAGACACTGCCGGGATAAAGGTGACCAGCAGCAGGCCGCCGATGATGGCCACATAGTACATAAGCATGTACGGCATGACCTTGGAAAGCGAGGTGCGGCCCACCTTGATGCCCACGAACAGGGCGTTGCCCACAGGCGGGGTGATGTTGCCGATGCACAGGTTATACACGAGGATCAGACCGAACTGGATGGTGCTCATGCCAAAGCTCTGGCAGATGGGCAGGAACAGCGGGGTGAAGATGAGGATGGCCGGGGTCACATCCATAAAGGTGCCGGACACCAGCAGGATCACGTTCATGATGAGCAGGATGATGTACTTATTGCTGGTCAGGCTCAGCAGGGCAGCCGCCACAGCATCCGGGATCTGCAAAAAGGCCATGACCCAGCCCAGAATGTTGGAAACGCCTACAAGGAACACCACCATGCCGGACATCTTGGCAGAGTCCACGAGGATCTTCCACAGGCTCTTCAGGTTGATGGAGCGGTAGCAGAAAGCAAGGATCAGCGCATAGACAACGGCAATGGCAGAGCCTTCGGTGGCAGAGAACACACCGCCGATGATGCCGCCGATGACCACGATGATCAGGGACAGGGAAGGCAGAGCGCGCAGGGTGCAGATGCCGAGATTTTTCCAGTCAAACTTACCGGGGGTGCCTTTATAGCCCAGCTTGACCGCCAGCAGCACGCCCACCACGCAGCAGCACAGCGCCCAGATGATGCCGGGAATGTAACCGGCCATGAACAGCGCAGCCACAGAGGTGCCGCCGGATGCCAGCGAGTAGGTGATCAAGGCGTTGGACGGCGGGATCAGCAAACCGGAGCAGGAGGAAGCAGCGTTGGTGGCAGCGGTCACGGCGGGGTCGTAGCCCTGCTCCTCGGCACCGTCGCGGATCATGGAGCCAACGGCAGCAGCCGCAGCGGAAGCAGAGCCGGAGATGGCGCCGAACAGGGCGTTGGTGCCGATGTTGGTCACCAGCAGTGCGCCGGGCATCTTGCCCAGAATGGCCATGACGAAATCCACCAGACGCTTGGCGATGCCGCCCTGATTCATGATGTTGCCGGCCAGAATAAAGAACGGGATGGCGGTCAGGCTGAACTTGCTCATGCCCACAAAGGTGCGCTGGGCAGCGGTCAGCACGGCAACATTCAGATCAATGGAAGAAAGAATGGCAGTCAGGGAAGAGACTGCAATGGCGTACGAGATGGGCACGCCGAGGAACAGCAGCACCAGCAGCACTGCCAGAATTACGAGTAACGCTTGAATTGCCACAGCTTAGTCCTCCTTATTTTCCTTGTCGGCATCGGCAGCCATTTCGGCTTCCACCTTTGCAAAGTCTGCATCTTCCGGGGTATCCAGACAAATGGAGCCGTTGGCGATACCAATAATGTTCAGCACGGAATACACCAGAATGATCACGCCGCAGATGGGCATGACCCAGTAGAACACGCCCACGGCAACGCCCAGCGAGGAGGTCTGCTGTCCCATAGCCAGCTGGGACACCTGAAAACCGCCGAACACCAGAATGGTCGCAGAGAAGATGAAGGCGATGACCTCAGCAAAGATGTGGAACGCCTTGCGCATGGTGGGGTTGAACCGGTCCACCAGCACGGGGATGTTCATGTGGCCGCGCTCGCCGGAGACGATGGTGGCACCCAGCATGGTGCTCCAGCCAAACAGATAACCCACCAGCTCTTCCGACCATGTGGAGGGAGAATTGAAGATGTAACGCACGATGACCTGATAGGTGGTCAGCACCACCATGACCGTCATGCTCAGACCTGCCAGCAGGTTGAGCACCTTGTTCAGGGTATTTCTCAGTTTTTCCATGATGCTCCTCCTCAGTCCGCAGTGTGGGCAGCGTTGTGCTGCTGGATCAGGTCATAAATGGGCTGCAGTTCCGGGTTTGCTGCCAGCACGGAATCGTGCAGGGGGGCCATAGCCTCCTGAAACGGTGCAGTGTCCGGGTAAATAAAGTTGACGTGCTGCTCGTTCTCGGCCTTATCTTTCGCCTCAGCCACAGCATCCTCCCAAGCATCCTGCTCGGTGCGCTTCACGATCTGGAAACCTTCTTCAAAGATCGCGCGCTCCTCGTCGCTGAGTTCGTTCAGGAAAGCGTAGTTTGCAACCAGCAGATCCGGCACCATCTGGTGCATATCGTAGGAGTAATACTTGCAGATATCGCCGTGACCGTTATCGGTCAGAGCCAGCTCGTTGTTCTCGGCACCATCCAGAATACCGGCCTGCAGTGCGGTGTACACATCGCCGAAGCCCATGGGCGTAGCGGTGCCGCCCAGCAGACGCAGCATTTCCACGTTGGTGGGCGACTGCTGCACGCGGATCTTCAGACCCTTCAGGTCGGAGGGCTGGCTGATGGGGGTCTTGATGGTGTAGAAGTTGCGGGTGCCGGCATCCAGCCATGCCACCGTTTCCAGACCGGCCTTGGAAGTGGTCTTGAAAATGGGGTCCGTCACCTCGGGGTCGTCCATCGCCTCGTGGTAGGCTTCTACGCTGGAGAACAGGTAAGGCAGGTTGAAGATCTGGTATTTGGCACTGAAGGTCTCCATGATGGCAGTGGACGCCACCACAAAGTCGATGGCACCGGTCTGGGTCAGCTGCACCATTTCGGTCTGGGAACCCAGCAACTCGCTGGGGTACACCTCCACGCGGTACTTATCGCCCAGCTTCTCGTTGATGTAGTTGGCAAAGGCTTCCAGTCCAAGATGATCCGGGTGGGTCTGGGACTGCACATGGCCGATGCGCACGATCTTGCGGTTGTCACCGGAGCCGGCACCGCAGCCGGTAAGCATCATGCTGCTGGTCAGTGCCGCTGCGCCCATCAGCGACAGAAACGTTCTTCTCTTCATGAATGGCATCCTCTCTTTTCACGTTTTTTCTATGATTGTATTTTAACAACTCGTTCATTTTTGCGAAACCGGATTATTTTGTGAAACGCAGTACGATTTTGTCTTTGTTGTATCCAAGTACAATTTTTGTGTTTTTTGGACGAAAAAAACTGGCAAAAACAAAAAAGCACCCGTTCCTCTCCTGTTCACAGGCAGGAAAGAACGAGCGCTTCTTTTGAATCCGATTTATCCTTGTGCCGCTTTTTCCGCTGCGGCTACGCGGTATTCCGAAGGGGTCTGGCCGGTCAGGCGCTTGAACACCCTTGTAAAATAGTTGGCGTCGCTGTAACCCACAGCAGCGCCGATATCCTTCAGGCTCAGGCGCGGGTCCAAAATCAGCTGGCGCGCCTTGTTCACCCGGTATTCGTTCAGGTAGGCCGAAAAGTTTACCTTAAAGCACTGCTTGAACAGCTTGCAGAAGTAGGCGTCCGAGTAGCGCAGCGCAGCGGCGGCATCCTGCATGGAGATATCCTCCCTATAATGAGCGTCGATGAAGCGGCTGATCTCGGCACGGATGATGGCGGTGCGCATATCCTCGTCCTCTTCCCGGCGGAGGGGCTCTGCAGGCGCAGGGGGCTGTGCCGGGTGGGCAGGCAGCGGCACCGACACCTGCCGGATGGCATCCTCCACCGCGAATACCAGTTCCTGCTCGTTGTAAGGCTTGAGCAGATAGTCCATCGCCCGTACAGAGATCGCCTGCCGTGCATAGTCGAACTTATCAAAGCCGGTCAGGAACAGGATGGCGCAATTTTTGTCTGTTTCACGGATCTTGCGCGCCACCTCCAGCCCGGTGAGACCCGGCATTTCAATGTCCAGCACAGCCACCTGCGGCGCTTCGCGGGCAAAAAATTCCAGAGCCTCTCTGCCGTTTTTTGCTTCATACAGGCTTATCAGATCTCCCAGATACTTCTGCAAGGTCCTGCACAGCACTTTGCGCTCGATCAATTCATCCTCTGCCACCAGCAATTTGCACTTCACGAGAGCGTCTCCTCCTTTTCTTCCGACTGCTGCGTTTGCGGGAGTTCAAACCGCACCACAGTACCGCAGTCTGCGCGGCTGTATACCTGCATTTTACCGCCCGGATACAGCATCCCGATGCGGCGGGAAATATTGCCAAGGCCAATGCTGCGGCCGGTCTGCTCGCTCTGGGCAATTTTTGCCTGCACGGCGTCCAGCTCCTCTTTGTTCATTCCCTTGCCGTTGTCTGCAACCGTGAGCACCAGCACTTTGTCCTGCATCCATGCCCGCAGCAGGATGCGTCCGCCTTCCTCGCAGGACTTGAGCCCATGCGAATAAGCGTTTTCCACCACCGGCTGCAGCATAAAGGACGGCACCAAAACCGCCGCAGACTGTACATGGATGCTTTTTTCTACGGTAATGCGTCCATCGAACCGCATCTGCTGCAAATAAATGTAATCCTCCAGCCCGTCCAGCTCCTCCTCCAGCGTGATCTGCTGACGCTTGGTGCGCAGGTTGTGCCGGAACAAACTGCCCAAATGCACGATCATCTGGTCGGTGGTGGAAGCATCCTCCAGCCGCGCCATGCAGGAGATCATGTTCAGGGTGTTGAACAGAAAATGCGGATTCACCTGACTTTTAAGCACCTCCAGCCGGGTGTGCTCCAGATCCTTTTCCAGTGCAAGGTTCCGCACCTCTTCCCGGTGCAAAGCCTGCTGGGTGGTCAGCTGCTGCGCCATGGCGTGCTTCATCTGGTTAAAGGTCCCCGTCAGCCGCCCCACTTCGTCGTTGCTTTTCACCGGTAGGTCTGGCCTGGAAAAATCGCCCTCGGCAATGCTGCGGGAAGCCTGCGCCAGCCGCAGCAGCGGACGCACCACCGCGCGGCTCAGCACCCGGATGAGCAGTAGCATCAGCGCGGCTGCCGTCAGGAACAGCCCCAGATACAGCCACGGCAGATGCCGGATGTGAGCCGCCGTGCTGCTGTAAAGGGCGTTTTCCTGTTCCAGCGTGGCCTGTGTCAGACGTAGCGCATACTCGGCAAGGTAGTCCTGCAGTGCCATCACATGGTACATCTGTTCAATATAGGTATCTGCCGAGGGGGAAAGCTGCAAAAAGGCATCCCGCTCCTGCCGATAGCCCGCATACCCTTGCAAAAGATTCCATGTGCGGGCATAGCGCTCCTCGCCGATGCGGGCATAATCGAAGGGCAGGGCCGCAAGGCTCTGCTCGGAAGCGGTGCAGGCGGCGGTATAGGCCTGTTCGGTTTCAGAAGTAGGCTGGCGCACATAGCGAGCAAAGGCCTGTGTTTCGTCCTTGAGGGCGTTTTGCACCGTGTAGCAGACGGCGTTGTCGGCCAGCAGCATATCAAAGGAGCGTACCGTCCACTGACCTGCCATGGTAGCAATGCCAGTAGAAAGCATGGTGACCAGCAAAATCGCGGCAAGCCATGCCGTGACCTTGCGGCGCAGGGATATACCGCCCTGCGCGGTTTTGTTCCGTGCCATACGCTTTCCCTCCTGTCCTTGCAGCATCCCGGCCTTTTTTATAAGTATAATAATCTCCCGGGGAAAGTGCAACTGCAAAAAGCACCGGTTTCCGCAAAGAAATCGGTGCTTGCAGGCAATGTGTCAGGCTGTCAGCGGGTCAACAACTGAAAATGATTCCGCATCTTCCCAGAAAACACCAAAGTATAAGAAACTGAGCAGAAAAAGAAAAGCAGCCCAAAACCTTTCGATTTCGAGCTGCTTGCTATGCCGGTGGTGGGGGTCTCCCGCGCACTGAGCAACAGCCCGCAGGGCTGATTGCTCCCCTGCTGTGCAGGGTCGTGCTGTTCGACCCGCTCACACGCCGCAGATAAAAAGAAAGCCCCCCAGACAAGCTGGAGGGCTTCCTTTTTATGCCGGTGGTGGGGGTCGAACCCACACGTGTTATTAGCACAAGGGATTTTGAGTTTTTATCCTCATCTTCCATCTGGTGTCATCCAGTGATATCTAGTGATATCTGGTTCCCACTGTGCAAAGGCAAAATTCACGCCTCAACGAACAATAATTTGAAATATCCACGATTTTTCGATGCGTTTTTCCTCTACTCTGTTTTTTCGGTTTGGACCGCCCAAATGGAAATTGGAGGGATGTTCAGGAGGGATGCAGGGCAAAACGCTCCTCTGCTTAGGCACAAAACGAAAGGAAAGTCAAGGATAATGAATCAAAATCAAGCAAAAGAGTATTATAAAAAATTATTTGTGAACTATCCTGATGTGCTGTCTGTCGAAGAAGCAACAACTTTACTCGGTTTCAAAAGCCAGACTGCCATCATCAGAAGAATCCATCAACATAGAATTCGCTGCCTGAAAGTCGGACGATCTTTCATGATTCCGAAAGAATATCTCATCGACTATCTTTTGGATAGCTAAATTATATAGCCATTATATTACATAGCGCACCACTTTTCAATAAGAAAAGAGTGCGCTTTTTATTTTCAAACGAAAGGCGGTTGATTTTTTGAACACAAGCTGGAGCAAAACGTTGAAAAAGCCACATGACCCTTGACTACTTTTACGGACAAGCCGGAGAACTGTTTTCATTCTACCGCATTCCCAAGGCTCTTTTTCAGGAGCCACGGTTCCAGAGTCTGTCCACCGATGCAAAAACCCTGTACGGCATCCTGCTGGACCGCATGAGCCTGTCTGTGAAAAACGGCTGGCTGGACGAGCAGAACCGGGTGTTCATCATCTTCACGATAGAGGATGTCAAGAGGGCGTTGTGTTGCGCAGACAACAAAGCGACCAAGCTGCTCCGGGAACTCGAAAAGTTTGGTCTGATTGAACGAAAACGCAGAGGTCTGGGAAAGCCAAGTTTGGTGTATGTGAAGAA
>ERZ835051.3726-NODE-3726-length-11531-cov-3.825898_pt1 | contig 11531 bp, 9 predicted proteins | sample MGYA00519575_ERZ835051 | MGnify/ENA primary metagenome ERZ835051 (study PRJEB31850, sample SAMEA3708769) | human gut metagenome | biome: human gut; feature: human-associated habitat; material: faeces | place: China | collected 2014 ... | reverse complement strand
TGTTAACGGTTCCGGTACAGCAAGAATTCTGACGAAGTAATTCGAAAACAGAATAAAAAAACTTCCGGGGAGAGCCGGATAAGAAGATTGTCCGGTTTTCCCTGGAGAAGCTATTCGTTAAAAAAAGAAAATAATCTCTGTAAATACAGAGAATGAGATAAAAGCATAAGTTTTGAATAAGAACCAAAAGAGGGAAAAGGGGAGAATTGATATGAGCCGAAAAAGATACACGTTCGAGCACTGGCAGGTAGTGGCTGCCTATCTGATGATCTATGACATTCTGGCGGTAAACCTGTCCTATCTGTTTGTATTGTGGATGAGGTTTGACTGCGCATTTTCACAAATACCCCCTGTTTATCTTCAGACCTTTCTGAAGATTGCGCCGTGGCATACTGCCTTCAGCCTTCTGGTATTCTGGCTGCTGCGTCTTTACAAAAGCATCTGGCGGTATGCAGGCTACAGCGAGCTTTTGCGGGTAACAGCGGCAACCGCAGCAACCGGAGTCTTTTATATTGCGGTGCTGACAGTATTCCGGGAAAAAATGCCGGTTTCCTGCTATCTGTTCGGGCCGCTGGTGCAGTTCTGCCTGACAGTAGGAATCCGTTTCTCCTATCGGTTTATCACACTGGAACGAATCCGGAGAGAAAAGTCGGAAAATGATTCGGATAAGAGGATTCTTTTAATCGGCGCAGGAAACGCAGGAAAGCTGATTCTTCGTGATATTATCCGGTCAAAAGAAGATGTAGGAACAGTAAAGTGTATTATCGATGACGATCCCAACAAGTGGGGAAGATATATGGAGGGAGTTCCCATTGCCGGAGGCCGGGACGATATCTTAGTCAGCGCGGAGAAATACCATATCAATGAGATTCTTCTGGCAATTCCCACAGCATCCCCCGAGCAGAGACGGGATATCCTGGATATCTGCAAGGAGACAGGATGTGAAATCAAGACCCTTCCCGGTGTGTACCAGATGGTAAGCGGAGAGGTGTCCATGTCCCAGATGAAGCAGGTTGCCATCGAGGATCTGCTGGGACGGGAAACGATAAAAGTAAATATGGAAGAGATTTTCCGTTATCTGAAAGGGAAAACCATTCTGGTAACAGGGGGAGGCGGCTCCATCGGAAGTGAGCTGTGCCGCCAGATTGCAGGCCATGAGCCAAAGCAGCTGATTATCTTTGATATTTATGAGAATAATGCCTACGAAATTGAGCAGGAGCTGAAACGAAAGCATCCGAACCTGAATCTGGTAGTATTAATCGGTTCTGTCCGGGACAGCCGGAGAGTGGAGAATGTGTTTGAAACCTATCATCCGGATATTGTGTACCATGCAGCTGCTCACAAGCATGTGCCGCTGATGGAGACAAGTCCCTGCGAGGCCATTAAAAACAATGTGATTGGCACTTACAAAACAGCTTACTTTGCCTTGAAATACGGATGTCAGCGGTTTGTGCTGATCAGTACGGACAAGGCCGTGAATCCCACCAACATCATGGGAGCCAGCAAGCGTCTCTGTGAGATGGTGATTCAGAGCATGGATATGATCAGCAAAACAGGAAAATCTGATTTGCTGCTTCCGCTTCATGCCCATGCGGACAAGCCGGGAGAAGGGAAAAACGAATTCCAAAGCGGAAGGGAAGGGGAAAATCAGCTTCGCACAGAATTTGTGGCAGTCCGTTTCGGAAATGTTCTGGGAAGCAATGGTTCTGTAATTCCGCTTTTCAAAAAGCAGATTGAAAACGGCGGTCCGGTGACAGTAACCCATCCGGATATTATCCGGTATTTTATGACGATTCCAGAGGCTGTAAGCCTGGTGCTGCAGGCGGGAACCTATGCAAAGGGCGGAGAAATCTTTGTCCTGGATATGGGAGCTCCGGTCAAGATTGATACTCTGGCAAGGAACCTGATCAAGCTGTCAGGCTACAAGCCGGACGAGGATATCAAGGTTGTGTATACAGGTCTGCGCCCGGGAGAAAAGCTGTATGAGGAAAAGCTGATGGCAGAGGAGGGAATGACCACCACGCCCAATCAACTGATTCACATTGGAAAGCCCATTCCGTTTGATATGGAACGGTTTATGAAGCAGCTGGATGTGCTGGCAGCCGCCAGCTTTATGAACAGTCCGGATATTGTCCGTCTGGTAGCGGGAGTAGTTCCCACCTTCCATACGGCAGAATCGGATCTGCAGCTGCACCAGGACACCTATGATGCCCTGATGCAGGAAACACTGGCAGCCAGCGAGGCTGCCGCAGCAGACAGCAGTACAGAGTCATCAACGAATCAGCAATATGTAAGAAAAACAGGTTTCATCTAAGTACAAACGATGCAGAATCCGGATTGTCGCCCTGCCGCATCCGGATTCGGTATCTGTCATCAGGGGGAGGCAAGCTCTGCGGGTGAAAAAAGACCGGCGGAATGGCGAAGCCTGCCCTTTTGGCAGATAGAGTCTGCAACTTCTGGAAAAGATGAAATAGAAAAAGGCAGAGAAGAGGGGGAGCGAACCAATGTCCAACTGGTATGCCGTTCAGGTAACAACGGGAAAAGAGGAGGAAACCTCTTATGTATGCAGAAAGCTGGTACCAGCGGAAACCCTTCAGGAATGCTTTATCCCCAGAGGGGAGCGGATGCGCCGGTATGAGGGCTCATGGCATAAGGAGGAGAGGCCGTTATTTCCCGGTTATCTTTTCTTTATCACGGATCAGGTGGAGGAGCTTTATTACGAATTAAAGGGAGTTCCGGAGCTGACAAAGATTCTGGGAGATGGAAGCAGTTTTATTCCTTTGGAAGAGGAGGAGATATCCCTGATGCTTCAGATGGGAGGAAAGGATCATGTGGCAGTTATGTCCTCCGGCTATATCGAAGGAGATCAGGTGATCATTACCAGCGGGCCTTTGCAGACCTTAAAAGGAACTATCCGGAAAATCGACCGCCACAAGCGGCTGGCAGTGGTTCAGATGAAGATGATGGGACGGCTGCAGGATGTGACGATGGGGCTGGAGATTGTGAGGAAGATTAAGTAAGAGCCGGGAGGCTCTTATTTTTGTGGAAAAAATAGTTACAAAAAATAAATGGGAAGAGGGAACAGGAGAATGGAACAGAAAAAAACAAACGAGAGATTCAAGTCTTTTGCGTCCAAGGTATGGTTGAGTACACCTACTATGCATGGACCGGAACTGGAATATGTCAAGAAAGCATACGAAACAAACTGGATGTCTACGGTAGGCGAAAATATTAATGAAGTGGAACGCTTGATTGCTGAACGAGTAGGTGTCCGATATGCAGTCGCATTATCGGCAGGAACGGCATCTCTCCATCTTGCCATGAAGCTTGCCGGGGAAGCCATGTATGGTCAGCCCGAACTCGGAAAAGGAGCGCTAAACAATAAGAAAATTTTCTGTTCCGATGTCACTTTCGATGCCACGGTGAACCCTGTGGTTTATGAGGGCGGTATCCCTGTTTTTATTGATACCGAGCGTGACACATGGAATATGAACCCGGTGGCACTGGAAAAAGCATTTGAGATTTACCCGGATGTCAAAGTGATTGTGGTCGCACACCTTTACGGCACACCGGGCAAGATTGATGAAATCAAGAAGATAGCAACTGCCCACGGAGCTGTGATCGTTGAAGATGCTGCGGAATCCCTGGGTGCTACATATAAAGGAAAAGAAACCGGCAGCTTTGGCGATTACGGCTGCATCAGTTTCAATGGAAACAAGATCATTACCGGTTCGTCCGGTGGAATGTTCCTGACCGATTCCAAGGCGGATGCCGAAAAGGTGCGCAAGTGGTCAACCCAAAGCCGGGAAGCAGCTCCGTGGTATCAGCATGAGGAGCTGGGATATAACTACCGCATGAGCAATGTGATTGCCGGAGTTGTGCGTGGGCAGATTCCTTATCTGAATGAACATATCGCTCAGAAGAAAGCTATCTATATGCGCTACAAGGAAGGCTTGAAAGAACTCCCGGTGCAGATGAATCCTTACGATGAGAAGAACAGTGAGCCGAACTTCTGGCTGAGCTGCATGATCATTGACAAGGAAGCTATGTGTAAGCAGGTCAGAGGGGAGCAGGATGCGCTGTACATCAGCGAACCGGGAAAGAGCTGCCCCACAGAGATACTGGAGACATTGGCGAAGTACAATGCAGAAGGCCGTCCGATCTGGAAGCCGATGCACGAACAGCCACTTTTCCGAATGAATCCGTTTATCACAAGAGAAGGCAACGGCAGAGCCAAAACCAATGCCTATATCGAAGGTGGTAGTGAGGATGTGGGTATGGACATTTTTGAGAGAGGTCTGTGCCTGCCGAGTGATAACAAGATGACTGCAGAGGAGCAGAATCAGATTATCGAGATAATTAAAAGTTGTTTCTGATATTCTGAAACACACAAGAGGAAGAAAGAAACATGAATAAAAAGATAAACATTCGATGGCAGCTCGTCATCTATGATGTTTTCATATTGATTATGGTTGACCTGCTGTTGCTTGCCTTCTCAGGCAGCAAACTTTCCGTTTCAGGAATGGTGATTCAGGGAACCATTGGTTTTGTCGCTGTTTTTGCATCGAGATTGTTGGGAAGCATATACAGCCAAATCTGGAGATACGGTGGGATTCAATGCTACATCAGATTACTTTTTACTGATGCCATTGCGTTTTTGGTCACATTGATCATAGAAAGAATCCTTCCGATTGAACATATAACCTTTGCGAGACTACTTGCCATTGCCTGCATGAATTTATTGGGCGCATTGACAATACGAATGATGTACCGTTATGCGTTTAAGTGCGGAAATGACACTACATTCTTTGGGAAAATCCTTCTGTTTGTTTTAAGGATGTTTGCCGGAAGCAAAATCGTTGGAGAGCGCACGCTTGATGCAACGAAGATAAACATTGCAATTATTGGGGCTGGGCGTGTAGGTGTCAGCTTGGCCGAAGAACTATTAAATAATGCCAGTTCTGCATATACGCCACGGTGCTTTGTCGATGTAAGCAAGGAGAAAGTTGGAAGGGATATTCATGGCATTCCGGTGTTGCTTGAGGATGAAGCCACGCTGGAACAGTTAAAACTTTTGGATATTCAGGAAGTTGTATTTGCAATTCCTAATCTTGCTGATGATAAAAAGAAGAGTCTTTATGAACATTATCAGAAGGCTGGATACAAGATCAAAGTATATGACTATCCAACGATGCAGACTGCCGGTGGAAAGCGGCATCTCAGAGAGTTTGACATTGAGGAACTGCTTTTCCGCAGACCAATTGTTGTGAATGATGAACGAACCAGTGAATATTACCGTAATAAAGTGATTTTGATTACAGGCGGCGGTGGTTCTATTGGTTCTGAATTATGCAGGCAGCTTGCGAAGATGCAGCCAAAGCAGATTATCATTCTAGATATCTATGAAAACGGCGCATACGATGTCCAGCAAGAATTGAAAATTGCTTATGCTGGAAAGTTGGATGTCCGTATAGAAATCATGTCTATCACGCATAAGAAAGCGTTGGAAAAGGTATTTCGTACATATCGTCCTCAGATTGTGATCAATGCGGCTGCGCATAAGCACGTTCCGCTGATGGAGCACAACTGTGTTGAAGCGGTGCAGAATAATGTCTTGGGAACAAAGAATGTGATTGATTGCTGTGAGGAGTATGGAACCGAACGTTTCATGATGGTATCTACGGACAAGGCCGTTAATCCGACAAATGTAATGGGTGCCACAAAGCGGATGTGTGAGATGCTGGTACAAAGTGCAAGCACACACGGAAAAGTCAAATACAGTGCTACCCGATTTGGAAATGTTCTGGGTTCAGCAGGTTCTGTGATCCCACTGTTTAAGAGGCAAATCGCAAACGGAGGTCCCGTTACACTGACAGATAAGCGCATCATTCGATACTTCATGACGATTCCAGAAGCAAGCCAGCTTGTGTTGGCAAGCGGAGCTATGGCACATAACGGCGAATTGTTTGTGCTGGACATGGGACAGCCGGTTCGAATTCTTGACCTTGCGGAGAACATGATTCGCTTGTCTGGCGTTCAGGGAGTAGAAATCGTTGAGACGGGATTAAGACCGGGAGAGAAACTCTATGAGGAGCTTCTGGTCAAAACAGAGGAACTTGATAAGACAGACAACAGTTTGATTTTTGTCGAGCGGGATACACCTTTGAGCGAAATGGAGATTAACGAAAAACTGGAAATGCTCCAACGTGCCTGTGAAACAGAAGATGATGATCTGGTGCGGGATGTTTTGAGACAAGTTGTTCCAACATTTAAGAAACCAGAAGAAGTGAATGTAAAAGCTGCTGAATCTGATGAAATGAAGAATCAGCGTGAGCTGGCAGTGGTATAAGAAGCAAAGAAATTTAGTGATGTAGGAGGACATAAGGACATGGAGCATAAAAAAGGCTTTTATGAAAAGTACATAAAACGTCCCCAGGATTTTCTGTGTGCATTGCTTGCGTGTATCGTTTTAAGTCCGATCATGTTGGTTATTGCGATTCTGGTAAAGATTAAAATTGGCTCCCCCGTATTGTTTGCTCAGGAAAGACCGGGATTGCATGGGGAGATATTCAAACTGTACAAGTTTCGCACGATGACCAATGAGAGGGATGCAAACGGAGAATTGTTGCCGGACGAGCAGCGTCTTACGTCTTTTGGCAAACTGCTGCGCTCCACGTCACTGGATGAATTGCCTGAATTGTACGCAATCCTGACGGGACGGATGGCGGTTTGCGGACCCCGGCCGCTCCTGGTGAAGTATCTTCCGCTATATAACGAACATCAGGCGAGAAGGCATGAAGTCAGACCGGGATTTACTGGGCTGGCACAGGTGAATGGAAGAAACTCCATCAGTTGGGAAGAAAAATTTGATTTGGATGTGGAATATGTAGATCACATTACTTTCCTTGGAGATTGGAAAATCATCTTCAAGACCGTATGGACGGTATTGAAACGAGAAGGAATCAGCTCTGAAACCTCCGCAACCATGGAGGAATTCATGGGAACAGAAGCTGCTGAAGCAAAAGACGATGCGGAGGTGTAGAAATGAGAAAATTAGCAATTATCGGTGCGAGTGGTCACGGAAAGGTAGTTGCAGACATTGCAAGAAAGAACGGCTACAAAGAGATTGTTTTTTTAGATGATGATGAAAGCATTCACGAATGTGGAGGTTATCCGGTAATAGGAAAAAGCTCTGAAGCCGGGACGATAGATGCTGACATAATCGTTGGGATTGGAAATGCGGGTATTCGGAAGCGGATACAGGAATCAGTTCCAGAGGAAAAACTGGTTACACTCATTCATCCAGATGCAGTTATTGCGGAAGATGTTGCGATAGGTGCAGGAACTGTAGTTATGGCAGGGGCTGTAATCAATTCGGGAGCAAGGATTGGAAAGGGCTGCATCATCAACACTTGTTCGTCCGTGGATCATGATTGTAAAGTGGGCGATTATGTACATATTTCGGTAGGCAGTCACTTGTGTGGGACTGTCTCTGTAGGGGATGGAACATGGATTGGTGCGGGAGCAACAGTTAGCAATAATGTTTCCATCTGTTCAGACTGCATGATTGGTGCAGGGGCAGTGGTGATAAAGAATATTGTAGAGTATGGAACCTATGTGGGCGTTCCGGTAAGGAGAATGTATATGGAACAGAAATTGATTGAAAATATTCCGGGGGGGGTATTCCACCCGAATAATAAAACAGAATATGTGGCTCTCCACATCTGTGCAGCGTAGGAGGGCAGCATGAGTATATTAAAAGATTTATATATTATTGGTGCAGGCGGCTTTGGCAGAGAAGTTGCATGGCTTGTTGAGAGAATTAATGAAATAGAACCCACTTGGAATTTAAAAGGATTTATTGATGACAATATAGCTATACATGGATCATTACAGGATGATTACAGTGTAATTGGCGGTTGTGATTACTTGATGAATATTACACAGGAAGTTTGGGTAGTATGTGCAGTTGGTTCTGCAAAAATCAGAAAGAAAATAATAGAGAAATTGAAAAACTATGCAAATGTAAAATTTGCTACATTGATTGATCCAAGTGTTATGCGCTCTGAGCGTGCAGATATTGGCGAAGGAAGCATTATTTGTGCAGGAACAATCATTACAGTTGATATCTCTATTGGAAGCCATGTAATCATTAATCTTGACTGCACTATTGGGCATGATGACATAATTCATGATTTTGTAACCATCTATCCGAGTGTAAATGTATCCGGTAATGTGGTTGTTGGAGAATGTGCGGAACTTGGAACAGGGATGCAGATTATTCAAGGAAAGTCAATAGGTAGAGAGAGTATTATTGGTGCGGGAGCAGTGGTCATCCGGGATATTCCGGAGAAGTGTACTGCGGTAGGCAGCCCAGCGAAACCTATTAAATTCTTTGAATAAGCAGGAGGCATCATGAAATCAATTAGTACCGTAACTATTGTGGGAGCCAACGGAACAATGGGAAGAAATATTGCTGCAATCTTCGCTTCCTTTGGCAATGCAAATGTATATTTAGTAAGCCGTTCACTTGAAAAGTCGAACAAGGCAAAGGAAAGTGCGTATCAGTCTGTTAGGGCTGAAAGCGTAAAATGTAGAATGATTCCGGCTGATTATAATCAGTTGGAAGAGTGTGTAGCAAAGTCTGATTTGATTTTTGAGGCATGTGCCGAGAATTGGTCCGTAAAGGAAAATACTCATCGGATGATATCTGGTGTATTAAAAAACCTGCCGATAGATTCTGCCACAAGTAAAGTGATTTGTTCAGGAACTTCTGGACTGTCTATTACGAGTCTTGCGGAGTTGTATGATGAACCATTACGTTCTCATGTGTTTGGAATGCACTTCTTCAACCCACCTTATCAAATGACACTTTGTGAATTGACACCGACGGTGTATACCAACAGGGAGTTGTTTAAGGAGATACATAACTATACGGAAAAAGTTCTTTTGAGAACTACGGTTGAAGTAAAAGATTCTCCGGCATTCCTTGGAAATCGCATTGGTTTCCAGTTTATCAATGAAGCAATGCAACTGGCAGAAAAGTATAAGTATAACGGTGGTATTGATTATATTGATGCAATATTAGGCCCATTTACAGGCAGAGCCATGGCACCATTGGTCACAGCAAACTTTGTCGGTTTGGATGTCCACAAAGCTATTGTAGACAATCTATATGAAAATACGCATGACTTTTCACATGACTCATTTATCCTTCCAAACTATGTGGAGAATTTGGTGAATGATGGAAAGTTGGGAAGAAAAGCTGGAGCTGGCTTGTATAAGACAGTTATGCATGACAGTGGCGCAAAAATTCATCAGGTATACGATATTGAGAATGGATATTACCGTGAGATGATGAAATATACATTCCCATTTGTAGAGCAGATGGTTGCACTTCTTCAGATGGGGGATTATGAAAGAGCTTTCCGAGTGCTGGAGCGGAATCATTCAGTAGAAGCAGAACTTTGCTTATGCGAACTGCTTAGATATGTTCTCTACTCTCTTAGTGCCACAGAGGATGTTGGATACGATATCCATTCGGCAGATGATGTTATGGCTGCCGGTTTTAACTGGTGTCCGCCGCTTGCAATGATTGAAGCATTGGGAGGAAAAGAACATTTCAAAGATCTTTGTAAGGAACGAATATCGGATAATTGGTTGAGCGTTGTTACACAAGATCATCTGCTAAATAGAGTTGAAAAATCAAACTATGACTTCAGACGGTTTGTAAAGGCGAAATGGTAATAAGCTGCTAATGTATATACAGATGAAAGATAGAGTGGAGAATGCAATGGGAAATGTTTATGTACTAGGAGGCGCACAAACTGATTTTGAGCGTAACTGGACAAAAGAAGGAAAAAATGTAGTTGCTTTGTTGAAAGAGGTTGTCAACGATGCGTTGAAAAATGTTGAGATTTCTTTTGAAGATATCAAAAAACTGAATCAAGAAAATCGAGTTGTATGTTGTGTAGGGAACTTTATTGCCGAAAACTATATCAATCAAGGCCATCTGGGAGCACTACTAACAGAAGTAAATCCCGCTTTTTATGGTGTACCTTCTGCAAGATATGAGGCGGCTTGTGCATCTGGATCAGTTGCACTAGATGCTGCGATTACTAAAATCAAATCTGGTGATTACGATTTGGCTCTGGTAGTTGGATGGGAGTTGATGAAAACCGTTAATTCCAAGGTTTGCGGAGATATCCTGGGTAGAGCAGCATTTTACGAAAAAGAGGGAAAAGACATAGCTTTCCCTTTCCCAAAACTGTTTGGTAGGTTGGCAGATGAAACGATTGCGAAATATGGATTAGATGAGAAACGGTATTTAGATGCGTTGGCAAGGATATCTGTAATGAATTATTCCAATGCAAAAAGGAATCCCCTAGCACAGACTAGAAAATGGTTTATGGATTATGAGCAGGCAAGCAACCGTGGTACAGAAACAAATGCGCAGATTGGAGGATTGCTTGGAATTTCCGATTGCTCACAGGTTACAGACGGAGCAGCTGTTGTGGTACTTGCCAGTGAAAAGATGGTGAAGGAACTAGGCAGAAAAGACGTGCCGGTTGTAAAAGGATATGGGCATAGAACTGCACCGATGCTATTTGATAAAAAGATGCAGGACAATGCAGATAGTGAGTACGTGCTTCCGTGGACAAGACAGGCTGTATTGGATGCTTATAGAAGGAGCGGACTTACAGTAGATGATATTGATGTATTTGAAACACATGACTGTTTTACTTCATCTGAATATGCTGCGATATCTGCTTTTGGGATTACAGCCCCAGGAAAAGAATATGAAGCAGTTGACAATGGTGTGATTGCTTTTGATGGAGAAAAACCAATTAATCCAAGTGGCGGGTTAATTGGATGTGGTCATCCTGTTGGAGCCAGTGGATGCCGTATGTTCTTAGATATATATAAGCAGGTTAGCGGGAATGCCGGAGATTATCAAGTGATGAAAAATGGTAATTTACCTAGAAACGGTATGATGCTGAATATTGGAGGAACGGCAACAACTAATTATGTATTTGTTGTGGGAATATAAATTTGCGTGAGAATACGCTTTAAATATGGAGGTTATACGTTCATAGGGGACAGTTTGAAATTTGATTCAGTTGGAACTTATAAGGAAGTTCCGGCAAGAAAAATTCAATAAAAGAAATGGAGTAAAACGATGGCATTAACGTTGATGTATATTACTAATAATCCTGTTACAGCACAAATTGCTCAGGAAGCAGGGGTTGACCGTATCTGGATTGATATGGAGTACATAGGAAAAGATAAAAGACAGGGCGGGATGGATACCGTCAAGAATCATCATACGATTGATGATATTAAAAAATTGCGTCCGCTTGTTACGAATGCGGAGCTTATGGTCAGGGTAAACCCGCTGCATACGGCTACGGCGGATTATTGCAGCTCTGAGGATGAAATCAATCAGGCTATTGAAGCAGGTGCTGATGTAATTATGCTTGGCAGCTTGCTTGCAGGCTGTGACGAAAGCCCGGGAACATTTGAATTATTCC
>ERZ835051.3725-NODE-3725-length-11533-cov-2.852500_pt1 | contig 11533 bp, 9 predicted proteins | sample MGYA00519575_ERZ835051 | MGnify/ENA primary metagenome ERZ835051 (study PRJEB31850, sample SAMEA3708769) | human gut metagenome | biome: human gut; feature: human-associated habitat; material: faeces | place: China | collected 2014 ... | reverse complement strand
GGGTCATAAATTAAGGTACCACCCGGTTTTACCATGCTTTCGAACTTGTCCATGGATTGTTGGTTCAGGACGATAGCGGTATCGTATTTCGTTAAGATCGGGGAGCTGATACGCTCGTCGCTCAGGATAACGGTCACGTTGGCAGTACCACCACGCATTTCAGGACCGTAAGAAGGCATCCAAGCAACTTCCTGATCTTGCATAATTCCGGAGTAAGCAAGAATCTTTCCCATAGAAAGAACTCCTTGTCCACCGAATCCTGCTATAATGATTTCTTCTGTCATAATTTTAGAGTTTATAAGGTTTATAAAGTTGTAAAGTTTATAAGGTAAGTACAGAGACTTTATGGACCTTATGGACTTTATGAACTTTATGAACTGATTAAATGTCTTTGATGTCTCCTAACGGGTATTTCGGGAACATGTTGTCTACCATCCATTTGTTGGCTTCTACCGGGGTTACTTTCCAACCGGAGTTACATGTACTAACGATTTCCACGAAAGAAGTTCCTTTGTCTTTCCGGGTATTCTCGAATGCCTTGCGGATAGCGGCTTTTGCTTTACGCACGTTAGCCGGGGTGTGAACAGACTGACGGGTTACGTAGCAAGTTCCATCCAATTGTGCAAGTAATTCGGTTAATTTCATCGGGAATCCGTTCAATTTAGCGTCACGTCCGTAAGGAGTGGTAGCGGTTACCTGTCCCAAAAGGGTGGTAGGTGCCATCTGTCCTCCGGTCATACCGTAGATTGCGTTGTTGATAAAGATTACCACGATGTTTTCACCACGGTTACAAGCGTGCATGATTTCCCCGCATCCGATAGATGCCAAGTCTCCATCACCTTGATAGGTGAACACGTAACGATCGGGGTGAATACGGCTGATACCGGTTGCAACGGCCGGTGCACGTCCGTGTGCTGCCTCTGCCCAATCAATATCCAAATAGTTGTAAGCGAGTACGGAACATCCTACCGGAGAAACACCGATGGTTTTGTCTTGGATACCCATTTCTTCAATCACTTCCGCGATAATTTTGTGAACCACGCCATGGGAACATCCCGGACAGTAGTGCATCACGTTATCGGTAAGCACGGGAGTTTTCTTGTAAACAATATTCTCCTCTTTTATTATATCTTTTAATTCTACTGACATAGCTTATGCTCCTATAATTTGTTTTTCAAGTGCTTCAACGATCTCTTCCGGTGTCGGGATTACTCCTCCGAAACGTCCGAAGTGTTCTACCGGGATGTTATTGGCCACGTTCAAACGAACGTCTTCTACCATTTGACCGGCACTCATTTCTACTGTCAAGATACCCTTAACTTGTTTAGACAAGCGTGCAATTTCTTTCTTCGGGAAAGGATAAAGGGTAATCGGGCGAAGGATACCTACTTTGATTCCTTTTTCACGGCATAGTTGTACTGCTTTTTGGCAAATACGAGATGCTGATCCGTATGCCACGAACAAGTATTCCGCGTCTTCACATTGGATTTCTTCGAAAAGAACGTCGTTTTCTTCCATCGTTTTGTACTTCTCTTGAAGTTTGTGGTTGAAAACCTCTTGTTTGTAAGAGTCCAGTTCCAGTGAAGTTACCGTGTTGTGAGAACGGTGTGCTTTCTTACCGGTTAAAGCCCAGCTATCAGACATCTTGTCGATTTCTTCTTGTGTCCAGCGGGGTTTATATTCGCTCAATTGAACTTTTTCCATCATCTGTCCGATAACACCATCGGCAAGGATCATGGCCGGGTTGCGATATTTGAATGCCAAGTCAAAACCAAGTCCTACGAAATCGTTCATTTCTTGAACGGAAGCGGGAGCAAGTACGATCAAGTGATAGTCACCATGACCACCACCTTTGGTCGCTTGGAAATAGTCACTTTGTGCCGGTTGGATAGTTCCCAATCCTGGGCCTCCACGTACGACATCAATTACCAAGCAGGGAATTTCTGCTCCTGCCAGATAGGTTAAACCTTCTTGCATCAACGAGATACCGGGGCTAGATGATGATGTCATTGCCTTTTTACCGCAAGCAGCGGCACCGTATACCATGTTGATAGAGGCCAATTCACTTTCGGCCTGCAATACGACCATTCCTGTTTCCTCCCACGGTTTGCGTAACATGAGAGTCTCCATGACTTCGGATTGCGGGGTAATAGGGTAACCATAATAAGCATCACATCCACAACGGATAGCAGCTTCGGCTAATACCTCGTTCCCTTTCATTAATTTTACTTCTGCCATTTTCGGTAGTTTTTATTCTTATTGTACATTCATTTTGTAAACGGTGATCACCGCATCCGGGCATACCAACGCACAGCTGGCACATCCAATACATGCTTCCGGGTTTACCATCTCGGAGTAGTGGTATCCTTTTCCATTCACCTCTTTCGCCAAGTCAAGAGTTTTGGTAGGACACGCAACCACGCAAAGGTTACATCCTTTGCATTTTTCTTTGTCAACGACGATAGCGCCTCTAAATTTTGCCATAATTGAATTGATTATGATTTATAAATAAATTCTCTTTTTGCCTTATATTTTGTAACACATTTACGGGATAAAATTACAAACTTAAATTGAATCATGAAATAGTTTCCCTGTATTTTAACATTGTTTTACTTTCATGTTAAGACCATTCCACTGAAGCTTTTCCCGATTCAATTTCAGTAAATTGAAAACTCCATTCTCCATTTTCAATTATTTCGTGTGATCTGCCGCGAATCGTTTTAAACGTTCTTCCAGTTCCGGCATCCGGTGGAGTCCGGTTTGAGAAACGCAAGCACGGAGACCTTGTTTCTTGGAACCCGTGTCACGCAACGGGATCGCTGATATGCCGTAATACAGGATTTCTTTCGTGAGGTCACCACCCGTGAATCCCGGGTAGATGATCGTGAAATAGAACCCGTCAGCGATAGGTTCTTCCAGATCCCGGTCATACACGATCTCGAAACCGTATTTGGTGAACAGCTCTTTCATGGCGTGGGCTCTCTCCGCATATTCCCGTACCCCGTCGAGGATATTGATACGTCCCTCGTTGGCGGCTTTCAAGATGGCGGCCATGGCGTACTGGCAGGAGTGAGTCGTTCCGGAGGATAACGTGTAAATGATCCGGTTCACGATGGTGTAACCTAACGTACCCATTCCCCCGAAACGATCGTGTAGGTTGTCGTATTTCCGGTTGTATAAAGCGTCAGAAATACACATGATTCCCAAACGTTGCCCGGCGTAACTAAATAGTTTGGAACCGGAGATCATGACGATGTAGTTATCCGTGTATTTACCAACTGAGGGTTGGAACGGGGCTTTGCCCGGTACGGAAAGATCCCGACGGAAGTCCATGGCAAAATAGGCCAAGTCTTCCAGTACGATCACGTCATATTTGGTGGCCAGTTCCCCGACGATTTTCAGTTCCTCGTCCGTGAAACATATCCAAGCCGGGTTATTCGGGTTGCTGTACAGGATGGCAGCGATATTTCCCTTGGAAAGATGTTCTTCCAGTTTCTCCCGTAATTTTTCGCCCCTGTAATTATAAACGTCAAATGACTCGAACGGTTTTCCGATGACTTGCATTTGTGTTTTTTGAACGGGGAATCCCGGGTCGATGAAAAGAACGGTGTCTTTTCCCTTTTTACATTCCGTTACTGCCATGAAGGCGGCGAAACAGGCCTGCATGGAACCCACGGTCGGGATGATACCTTCCGGCTTGATGTCGATGTCCACGAAGTTCTTCACGAACTTGGAACCTTCTTCCTTGAATTCCTTGTGGCCTTCGAGCATCGGGTAGAATTGAGCGCATCCGGCACGTAGCGCCTCGATTTCAGCATCGATACCTATTTTAGAAGGAGCAAGTCCGGGAACGCCCATTTCCATACGGATGAATTTTTCCCCGCTTTCGGCTTCCACCATGTTTACCACTTTCACGATGTCGCGAATCGTGGCATCTTCCATATCACTGATCCCGCAAGCGGCCAGCTTCTGGTCAACGATTTTTTTATCAATTAGATTATTTTGCATGACTACTTTATATGATTTATTCTATTTTTTCTCAGCATGTACGCGAGTTTAATAAAAAATTGTCATTATATATTCCGAAATCGTTTTAAATTTGAAGTGGTGAGTCTAATTTAGTTTGATTCTGAAATTGATTATTTTCTTTTTGCTTGTGTGCTGCAAGTGATTTGATATATCCTTGTTTAGAATACTTTTAGAGATGGAAATAATTGGGTTTTCCTATTGTAAAAGTCTGTTCTCAATGTTTTACTTTCTTTTTGTAGTCGTTGTTGCTCTATTGACAAAGGGTTATGCATGGGCGTTGAAAGGGTGATGAAAGGGAATAAGGAGATTATTATGGTTGTATTTGTACGTTATTGCAATGGGTGAAGGATGTCGGTGTGGTGTATTTCATGATTCTTAAATACATTCTTGGACACCCTCTTTCGAATCTGTTTTTGTTTTCGTAGTTTTGCAGTTGGATAATAGTAAAATTGAAATATTGAAGTGATCGTCATTTCCAATTTTCAATTTTCAATTTTCAATTGTTATGAATCTGGAATGGTACATTGTGCGTAGGTTGTTGAAAGGGGACGGCACGAAATCCGTGTCGGTGCCGATCGTGAAGATTGCGATTGTTGGGATCGCTTTGGGGTTGTGCGTGATGTTATTGTCGTTGTTTATTATCACTGGGTTTAAGTACGAGATCACCGAGAAATTGTCGGGTTTCACGGCTCATTTGAGCGTGGTGCCTTTTGTTCCCGGTTCGACGAGTGAGGGGGGAGTGGTCCGTGAATCGGAGAGTCTGGTGAAAGGCTTGAAAGAGGTGGAAGGAGTGAAGAACGTGTACGGGTATATCGAAAAGCCCGCGATTTTCAAGAGTAAAGAGGAGATTCACGGGGTGGTGTTAAAAGGAGTAGATGTGGGGTATGATGTTGTTTTTTTCAGGGAGAATCTGAAGGAGGGAGAAATGCCTGATTTTGAAACGGAACGGGCGTCAAATGAAATATTAATTTCTGCCTCCGTGGCAGATATGCTGGAAATCGGTGTCGGTGGAAAAGTCACGGCTCATTTCGTACAAGACCCGCCGAGAGCGAGAGTGTTTACCGTTGCCGGAATTTACGACACGGGTTTCAAGGAGTATGATGACGTGATGGTGTTGGTTGATGAACGACATCTGGCGAAATTGAATGACTGGGGGCCGGGGGAGGTTTCCGGGATTGCTATCGAACTGGAGGATGTGGAGCGATTAAACGAGGTGGTAGAGGAGGTGGAAAATGTCGTGTATGATGCGAGTGGAAATTACGAGGTACAGACGCTTGCCGACGTGGCTCCGCAGATTTTTGACTGGTTGGCGTTGTTGAACATGAACGTGTGGGTGATCCTGATTTTGATTGTCACGGTGGCCGGTTTTAATATGGTGTCGGGGTTATTGATTTTGATTCTGGATAAGACTACTTTAATCGGGATATTGAAAGCGTTAGGCTACAAAAATGTTTCTTTGCGAAAATTGTTCCTGTACATATCGGCGGGATTGATTATTAAAGGAATGTTATGGGGAAATGTGCTGGCCTTTGTTTTGGCAGGAATTCAGGCGATATTCCGTGTGATTCATCTTGATCCTGTGACGTATTATATGGACACGGTTCCAATTAATTTTAGTCTCGGATACGTGATATTATTGAATGTAGGAGTAATGGTGATAACCGTTTTAATGCTGATTGTCCCGACGATGCTGATTTCCAAGATTAGCCCGGTGAAGGCGATTAAATTCGAGTAAAGTTATGAGCGTGAAAAATGATATATATGCTATTAGAGATTCTCTATTGGATTGGTTGAAGGAACATCGGCATGGCGTGATGGGTACGGTGATTTTTCATCTCGTACTTGCTATCTTTTTGGTTTGTGTCGGAATTTCACGTTTGGATTCGCAACAGAGGATGGAAATCGAGATTGATATGCCGGAGCCGGAAATCGTTCAGCAAAAACAGGAGGAACAGAAAAAGAAGGAGCAAATTCTCCAACAAAGCGCTGACGAGGAGGTGAACGAGATGTTGCGTTCGTTGGCAGTGAACGAGGATGCCGTGAAGAGAAATGCTGAAACTCAGCCTCACGAACGAGTAGAAGAGTATATTGAACAGATCCAGGAGGAGATTGATAGTGATTACGGGGGACGTTACCGGGCGAATAAAAACAAGCATTACAAGGAGGATAGTATTCGTGTTCAGCGGGATAAGAAAGAACGGATGTTGGATTCACTCCAATCCACGGTTTACGTGGGGAAGAGTAGCGTGTCATATAATATAAAAGGGCGTTACAAGACTTATCTGCCGATTCCTGTTTATAAATGCGAATTCGGTGGAAAAATCGTGGTAGCGGTAGTCGTGAACCGGCAAGGACGGGTTATTAAGGCCGAGGTGGTGGATGCGGAGTCGAATAAAGATGATTCTTTGCGGGAGGTGGCAGTGGATGCAGCCTTGAAGTCGGAATTTAATGTTGACGAGAAAGCCCCGGAACGACAGACGGGAACGATCACGTATAATTTTGTCAAACAATGACACGGTTTGTTTCTTCTATTTTTTCCCGCTTTTTCAGATTGTTATATCCCCGCACGTGCGTGGTGTGTGGTGATGTTCTGGTTGATGGTGAGCTTTTTTTGTGTTCAGCTTGTTTAAGCGGTTTGCCTTTGAACGAGGGTGTTGATGACGAGGCGGACAAGGTGCTTGCGGATGATTTGGGAATCGAGCATTTATACTGGTTGTTCCGTTATGACCGGGCAAGTGATTTTCATAAATTAGTGTACGCTATCAAGTATCGTTCCAACCGAGAATTGGGCGTGTGGGCCGGGAAAATGTTGGGAGAACGGATGAAAGATGTCCGTGGGATTGATTGTATTATTCCCGTGCCGCTACATCCCGAACGGGAGAAGAAACGGGGTTTTAATCAGGCTTTTCTGATTGGCACGGGGATTGCAAGTGTTTTAGGAGGACGGATCGAGCCGGAAGTGTTAAGGCGAGTGGTAAACACCCCTTCACAAACAGGTTTGGAACGGGGACAGCGGGCTGATAACGTGGCCGAGGCTTTCGAGCTGGGGAATACTACTCGGGTGGAGGGATGCCACGTGTTGCTGGTAGATGATGTCGTGACAAGTGGAGCCACGATCCGGGCGTGTATGATGGAATTGAGTAAAATCAAGGGAGTACGGGTAAGTGTTGCTTGTTTGGGAAAGTCCGGCAGCATCTAAAAAAACTTGAATCTTAAATCTAAAATTGAAAGGATTTTAGATTTTTTTCCCTAGTTTTGTAAAGTTAATATTTTTGAGGACTATGAATAAATTTTTTTGGAACGGATTCTGTTTTGTCGCTATTATCGTGGCGTTGATTATATATGCCTGTGCAAACAGGGGTTACCCGCAGGGAGGAGAGAAGGACGTGACACCTCCTCAGGTTATCAAGGAGGTTCCGGAATCTTTTTCAACGAATTTCAAGGGAAAACAGATTGATATTTATTTCAACGAATATGTTCAGTTAAAGGATATTAACAAGAAATTCGTGATGTCTCCCCCGATGAAGAAGAAAGCCCGGGTGAGCTTGCGGGGAAAATACGTGCGGGTGACGTTTCAGGATTCTTTGAAACCGAACACGACTTACACGCTGGACTTTGCCGACGCGATCGTGGATAATAACGAGGGAAACCCGCTCGGTTTCTATCGCTACGTGTTTTCCACGGGGCCGCAACTGGATTCGATGGAGCTAGGGGGACAGGTCATTGATATGCAAACGCAGTTGCCCGTGCTGGGTGCTACCGTGATGTTCTACCAGAATACCGCGGATTCCGTGGCGCTGACCGATTTGCCGAGTTACGTGGCTAAAACGGATAGTGCCGGAATGTTTCGGGTGACTAATATTAAGAATGATACCTATCGGGTAATGGCAATCGATGATGCGAGAGGAAATTATTTGTTTGTGCCTTCAGAGACAAAAGTGGGTTTCATTGATTCTTTGATTCAGACTATATCGTTCCCCACGACAGTTTATGATACGATTCATCCGGACACGACGGTTGTCGAGGGACGGAGAACGAAGAAGGGAATGGAGTTTAGGGTGGTGTCAAAAGACACGATTGTCCGGCGTGATTTCACCATGTTCGGACCGACAAACCTGTTTATCCCGATGTTTGACGAGGAAAAGACTCAATTGTATCTGGTTGATGAGGCTCGTAAGGAGCGGGAACGATTGGATTTTACTTTCAGTATACCTGCTGATAACCAGTTGAACGTGCGATTGCTAGGAGTACATCTATTAGATAAGATTAATCAGGATGATTGGTATATCGAGGAACGTTCTGCCGGGAGGGATACGATTCAGTTGTGGATAAAGGACTCTTTGGTGTACAAGATCGATTCGCTCGTGGCAGAGGCCAGTTATTTGCGGACGGATTCGCTTGGTAAACGAGTGTTGCTTGCGGATACGATTAAATTCTATTACAAGGACAAACCGGAGCCCAAGGGTAAGCGTAAGAAGGAACAGGATTCCATTCCGGCAATTAAGTTTATGGAGATTAGCGCGGGTGTTGGTAGTACGGTGGATTTGAATAAGAACATCACGCTGGAGTTTGATCGTCCGATCGTGGAGGAGGGGTTGAAGAATATCCAATTGTTGGAAATGGTGGATTCCGTTTTGACCCCGGTTGACTTTAACTTGAAACATGATAGTCTGAAAATTCGTAGGTATTACGTGGAGAAAGAATGGAAACCGGAAACGGAATATCAGCTGTTGATCGATTCGATGGGTATATATAGTATCTACGGGTTGTATAATAACAAGCTCGTGAAGGATTTTAAAACGAAAGCGATCGAGGATTACGGGAATATTATCGTGAACGTGAAGGAGGCTACAACCCCGATTATTTTGCAACTTTACCAGGGCGATAAGGAGATCAAGGTGCTGGAAGAACGGACGATTAAGGGAGATGGGAAGGTCATCTTTGATTACTTGGGAGAGGGAACTTATATGATCCGGGCTATTCTCGACCGGAACGGAAACGGGAAATGGGACACGGGTAATTACTTGAAACATTTGCAGCCGGAAGAGATAAAATATTTGCCCACGGAGATAAAATTGAAAAAGAATTTCGATGTCGAGCAAGACTTTGACATGAGTAAAACGTATAAGAGAGAAGATCCGAGTAAAAAGAAGAATACAGAAGGAGATAAAAAAAGAAATAGAACTAATCGATGAGAACGATTATATTGATAGTTACATTGTTTGTGAGCCTTCCTGCCATATCGCAGAAGAAGTTGCCTAACGTGATAGAGAAACTGACTTACAGGGGCTATTACAACTGGAGCTTTATCTGGATTAATGCGGGTTCGGTGGAAATGACCGTACAGCCTTCCGACAAGTATCCGAATGCCCAGTGTATATTTGCCGTGGGGTATTCGAATCCTTCGTGGGACTGGGTGTTCAAGCTGAGAGATACGTTGATATCGCATCATGATAGTATGACCTATAAACCTTACGAGTTTTCGAGAAAAGCGCACGAGGGGAATTACCATAAAACGTTCGATTACGTGTGGGATTACGATAGCGGGGTGATCCATGCTGATATACACCGGATTGGAAAATACCAACGTAAGGATACGATTAAATTGTTGCCGGATACGTACGATATGTTGTCCGTGGCATGGTATGCAAGGGAATTGGATTTTGATAACTACAAGAAAGGAGACCAGATCCCGATACGTATTCTACTGGACGATAAAGTATACGATTTATATGTTCGTTACTTGGGGAAAGAGAAAGTGAAAACGGATAGCGGGCGGCGGATGTGTCACGTGTTTTCTCCCTTGCTCGTGGCTGGTGACGTGTTTAAAGGGGGAGAGAACATGAAGGTATGGGTAAGTGATGACGAGTATCGTATTCCCGTGATGGTCGAGGCCAAGATTATCGTGGGATCGGTGAAAGGGATATTGGATGAGGCCAATAGTAAGTTTTAGCAATTAAAATTATTGATTACTATGAAAAATATCGTATTTGTTTTCGTGATGGTTTTAATGTTAGGTTCTTGTAAGGATGCCACGAAGAACCTGATGCCTGCCGTGACAGGAAAAATCAATCAGGTATTGATTATTGCCGAGAAGAACACGTGGGATGGTCCCGTGGGTGACACGATCCGGGAATTCTTTGGACAAGATCAGGATGGATTACCGCAAGCAGAACCGATTTTTGACGTGTTGAATTTGCCGGAGAAGTATTTCGACAAGAACATGAAAGGACACCGTAACGTATTGCAAGTCGTGATTTCTCCTTCTATTGACTCTGCTTACGTGCAGTATGCAGATAGCCCGTGGGCCAAAACACAGAAGTATATAAAGATTGCAGCCCCGGATCGGAAAACATTTTTCAAGCTGTTTGATGAGAATAAATTGAAAATCCTTGGTATATACGCCAAGGCCGAGCGAGACCGGCTAATATCGGTTTACAAGCGGACGGCAGATACCCGGATCTTTAACTTGTTCAAGAAAAAGTATAATATACTGTTGTATTGTCCTACCGGGTATTACGTGAACAAGGACACGACGGATTTCGTGTGGATGTCGAGTGAAACAACCAAGAATAGTAAAGGTATTATATTCTTCACTGAAAAGTATGAACATGAAAGCCAGTTTAATTACGCGATTATTTTTGATCGGGTGAACGAGGAGTTGGAGAAGTTTATTCCCGGACCGAGGAAGGATCGTATATGGCATTGGATCTGGAGGTGCCTTATACGGCCGTGCAATACAAGTATAACGGGCATTATGCCGTGTTATTCCGCGGCTTGTGGATGGTGGTGAATGATTTTATGGCGGGGCCATACGAGTTGAACGTGGTGTTGGATGAGGAGCATCAGCGAGTGATCTATATGATGGGATACGTGTACTATCCGAACGAGGAGAAACGGGATATGATGAAACAAGTAGATGCTATCTTGAACACCATGGTGATTGATTATAAAGATAAAGAAGAGAAGACGAAGTAATCGATGAGATATTTAATATTATTTTTGGTGATAGCATCCGCATGTACGGATGCTATTTCCGTGAATGTACGAGACGGGATAGAACGGTTTGAGGCTTATCGGAGTTTGGTAGGAGGTAAGCGGGTTGGAATCGTGGCAAATCACACTTCACGGGTAGACACGGTGCATAGTGTGGACTTTCTGTTGGAAAAAGGTATTCACGTGGTACGAATTTTTTGTCCCGAACATGGATTCCGGGGTACGGCTGATGCCGGGGAGACCGTGGGGGATTATATTGATGCCGGGAGTGGTTTGAAGGTGGTGTCCCTGTACGGGAAGAAAAAGAAACCCCGGCCGGAGGATCTGTCGGGAATTGACGTGATGATTTTTGATATACAGGACGTGGGTGTGCGTTTTTACACTTATTTGTCCACGTTGCATTACGTGATGGAGGCTTGTGCGGAACAGAACATTCCATTGATCGTGATGGACCGTCCTAACCCGAATGCTTTCTACGTGGATGGCCCGGTCTTGCGAAAAGAGTTTA
>ERZ835051.3723-NODE-3723-length-11541-cov-3.356608_pt1 | contig 11541 bp, 10 predicted proteins | sample MGYA00519575_ERZ835051 | MGnify/ENA primary metagenome ERZ835051 (study PRJEB31850, sample SAMEA3708769) | human gut metagenome | biome: human gut; feature: human-associated habitat; material: faeces | place: China | collected 2014 ... | reverse complement strand
AAACATTTACTTGTTTTGTTACCAGTCGTTCCGGCAGTGGGGTATCAATATCGGGGTAGTCGATAAAATCCTGTTGAACTTCCAGCGTACCGCCGGGCTGTTCTCCAATATCCTATATACCAAACTTTTTTCAGTGGTATTCCTTGCGCTTTCCTGTTTGGGTACAAAGGGAGTGAAAGAGGAAAAAATCACATGGAACAGGATTTATGTATTCCTGATAATCGGTTTTATCCTGTTTTTCCTAAACTGGTGGTTATTGGTTCTGCCGTTACCACTGGCGACAAACACGGCATTGTATATCTTTACCATGACAGCCGGGTATCTTTCGTTATTGGCTGCCGGAGTGTGGATTTCCCGCCTGTTGAAAAATAACCTGATGGATGATGTGTTTAATTTAGAAAATGAAAGTTTCGCACAGGAAACACGCCTGATAGAAAACGAGTATTCTGTAAATCTCCGCACCCGGTTTTATTATAATAAGAAGTGGAACGATGGATGGATAAACGTTGTATCGCCCCAACGTGCGTCCATCGTTGTTGGAAATCCGGGCAGTGGCAAGTCTTTTTGTGTTATCAATCAATTTATCAAACAGCAAATTGAAAAAGGCTTCGCAATGTATCTGTATGACTACAAATTTCCCGACCTTTCGGAGATAGCCTACAATCATTTGCTTAACCATTCGGACGGGTACAAGGTGAAGCCCAAATTTTACATAATCAATTTTGATGACCCACGTAAGAGCCACCGATGTAACCCGATAAATCCGGCGTTTATGACGGACATATCGGACGCATACGAAGCCAGTTATACGATAATGTTAAATTTGAATCGCAGTTGGATCACGAAGCAGGGGGACTTTTTTGTAGAAAGCCCGATTATTCTGCTCGCTTCTATCATTTGGTATTTGCGCATCTATCAGGGTGGTAAGTACTGTACATTCCCGCACGCCATCGAGTTTCTGAACAAAAAGTATGCCGATACATTCACGATATTAACGAGTTATCCCGAACTGGAAAACTATCTTTCACCGTTCATGGACGCATGGGAATCCAATGCGCAAGACCAGCTTCAAGGGCAGCTTGCAAGTGCTAAAATCCCACTTTCAAGAATGATTTCACCTGCCCTGTATTGGGTAATGACAGGGGATGATTTTTCACTGGATATAAACAATCCGGAAGAACCTAAAATTTTGGTGGTAGGCAATAATCCCGACCGTCAAAATATCTATTCCTGTGCTTTGGGACTGTATAATTCCCGTATCGTGAAGCTGATAAACAAGAAGCACCAGCTAAAATGTTCCGTAATCATTGACGAGTTACCGACCATCTATTTTCGGGGACTGGATAACCTGATAGCAACGGCACGAAGCAATAAGGTAGCGGTCTGTTTAGGCTTTCAGGATTTCAGCCAGTTACGCCGGGATTATGGGGATAAGGAAAGCAAAGTTATCGAAAATACGGTAGGTAATATTTTTAGCGGTCAGGTGGTTTCTGAAACGGCAAAAACGCTTTCAGACCGTTTCGGAAAGGTCTTGCAGAAACGCCAAAGCATGACTATCAACCGGAATGATAAATCAACCTCAATCAGTACGCAGATGGATAGTTTGATACCGCCCAGTAAAATATCTAACTTAACGCAGGGTATGTTTGTGGGTGCGGTTAGTGACAACTTCGATGAACGCATCGAGCAAAAAATATTCCATGCGGAAATTGTGGTGGATAACGAGCAAGTGAAACGGGAAACTGCCAACTACAAGAAGCTGCCCCAAATTATAGATTTCAGGGACGAGGACGGGAACGACCGGATGCAGGAAGAAATACAGGCGAACTACAACCGGGTCAAGCAAGAAGTCCAGCAGATTGTCACGGACGAAATGGAACGGATTAAGAACGACCCCAATTTGCAGCACTTAATAAAAACAGAAGAATAGAAGATTTTTCAGACAAACGGCAGCTTTTTACAGGCTGCCGTTTTTATTGGCAGGGACAAATAAGGACAAACAGGGACTAATGAAGCCACCTATTCCCAAAGCCTTAAATATACTCTATTTCATCCTTACTTTTACTTCCGAAAATTTATTTACTCACTAAAATTCAAAACATTATGGATGTAAACACAGCCAGCCAATCCACCACTGACGAACAGATGATGGATATTCTTCTTGTACTGGATAAGGAGAAAAAGACAATCAGCGCAGTAAAAGGCGTAGATGAAAACGGGGAACTCCAAACCGTACCGCCGGAGAACAACAGTGAACTTTTGAAATTCGACCGTCACGGTGATTTCTTTTCCAACTTCTTTTCCAACATGATGAACCAGTTGAAGAACCCGACCCGTTTTAACTTCTTCAAAATCCCAAAGATTGAACTTCCCAAAATCGAGCCGATAATCAGGGATAATTTCAATCATCCGACACCTGAAAACGAAGCGGGCATAGAGCGTTACCGGGTGACACCTGAAACCGTGAAGCAGGAAGCGAAGAAAGAACAACAGGAAACCCAAGCCCAACAACCACAGCAGCCAGCCAAAGAAGCGGGAGCAATGGCGCAAACACCGCAGCAACCCGACAAAAGCAAGTATGTGATTGACCCGGATAAAGTGGACTGGGAAGCCTTGAAGAATTTTGGTCTATCCAAAGAACAGCTTGAAAAGGCAAAGGCTTTAGAACCCATGTTAAGGGGCTACAAGTCGCCCGGAGCGTTTACCATCGCCGGAAACTATAATTCAGCCATTATGAAACTGGACGCACGTTTATCTTTCCGGCACGACAAAGACGGGAATGTAGTTTTGGCGATACACGGCATCCGACAAAAGCCGGAACTTGAACGCCCGTTTTTCGGACATGAATTTTCCAAAGAGGATAAAGCCAATCTTCTTGAAACGGGGAACATGGGACGGATAGTAAACCTGAAAAACTATATCACGGGAGAAATGATACCTTCTTTTGTCAGTGTGGATAAGGTAACGAATGAACTGGTTTCCATGCGTGCAAGCAGTGTTCAAATACCGGATGAAATAAAAGGTGTCAAACTGAACAAGGAACAGAAACAAGCCTTACGGGAGGGAAAAGGCGTATTCCTTGAAAACATGATTTCCAACCGTAAAAATCCCTTTTCCGCAACTGTTCAGGTCAATGCCGACAAGAAAAGTCTGGAATTTATCTATCCCAATGCCAAACAGTCACAGGAGCAAGGGCAGAAACAGACACAGCAGAACAGCCTTGTCACCAGTGACGGTGTAACCATTCCCAAAAGCATTTCAGGAATAGAGTTATCCCGCCAGCAACAGCAGGATTTAGTCAATGACAAAACCATCTTTGTTGCCGGACTGAAAGACAAGCGGGGGGTCGAATATGATGCTTATATTCAGGTGAACCATGATAAGAAGAAGTTAGGCTTTTACAGTGACAATCCCAGCTTTGACCGTTCCGCCGTGAAAGAAATTACCCCCGCCAGCAAGAACCGCACACAGGTAGCGGTCAATTCGGAAGGCAAGACCAACGAAGCCACCAAGAAAGTGAAAGAACCCTTGAAAAAGGGTCAGGACAAGCCCACTGAAAAGCAAAAAACCAAGCAGGATAAAAAGGAGAAGCAGGAGCAGACGGACAAACCCAAACAGAGCAGGGGACGCAAAAGATGATAGCGGTGTTAATCCTTATCCCGGTTGTCGGTTTCGCCCTGTTTACCCTTGTCTGTTACAAAACAGACTGGGAAGCCATAGACGAGCAGAACCGACAATTTTATGTAGATGGCTATCACATCTATTATGACCGGAAAATCCTAAGACAAAAAGAAGTGGAACAATTAAAATCAAAATTAGAATGATTGCAGTAATCGGAGAAAAACCAAGTGTGGCAAGGGACATTGCCCGTATTTTAGGAGCGAGTGAAAAACAGGATGGCTATCTTTCAGGTAACGGGTATCTCGTTACCTGGGCGTTCGGCCATCTTGTCGGTTTGGCAATGCCGGAAGCATACGGCATACAGAGTTTCCGCCGGGAAAGTCTGCCTATTATCCCGGATAGTTTTCAACTTACACCCCGACAAGTGAAAGCGGAAAAAGGGTACAAAGCTGACCCCGGAGCGTTGAAACAGCTAAGGGTAATCAAAGAAGTATTCGACCAGTCGGATAAGATAATTGTCGCTACCGATGCAGGGAGAGAGGGAGAACTCATATTTAGATATATTTACAATTACATTGGATGCAACAAGCCCTTTGTCCGTTTATGGATAAGCAGCCTTACCGACAAGTCAATCCGTGAGGGACTGCAAAACCTGAAAGCCGGTAGCCTGTATGATAACCTTTTCCTTTCGGCACAGGCACGCAGCGAAGCGGATTATTTAATTGGAATTAATGGTACACAGGCTTTAAGTGTGGCAGCCGGACAAGGCATTTTTTCTTTGGGACGGGTACAGTCGCCCACGTTGGCAATGATATGTACCCGCTTTTTGGAGAACAAGAACTTTGTCCCACAAAAGTATTGGCAACTGAAATTACAGGCGGCAAAAGACAATGTTTTCTTTGCTGCACTGTCCACAGACAAATACGATAAGCAGCAGCCCGCCATCGACACGCTGCAAAGGATAAAGGAAGCGGAAACAGTACAGGTGAAAACCGTAGAGCGTAAGGAAGTGAACCAAGAACCGCCGTTGCTCTATGATTTAACCACGCTCCAAAAAGAAGCGAATACCAAACTGAACTTTTCCGCAGACAAAACCCTATCCATCGCACAAAAGTTATACGAGGGTAAACTAATCAGCTACCCCCGAACCGGAAGCCGTTATATCTCACAGGACGTGTTCGAGGAAATCCCGGAACGTCTTGTCAATTTGGAACAGTACACCCGTTTTGGCGGATATGCCGCCGGGATGAAAGGCAAAGCCTTAAATTCCCGTTCCGTGAACGATGGCAAGGTAACAGACCATCACGCCCTGATAGTGACTGAAAACCTGCCCGACAAGATGGAAGCGGACGAACAGGCAATCTACGAACTGATAGCCGGACGGATGTTGGAAGCCTTTTCTGAAAAATGCGTCAAAGACGTTACCAGTGTAACGCTGGAATGTGCAGGGTCGCTTTTCACGGTCAAAGGGTCTGTAATCAAGTCCGCCGGATGGCGTGCCGTATTCGGCGAGAAAGAGGACGGAGAAGATAACGCCGCTTTGCCAGCCATGCAGGACGGAGATAGTTTACCGCTTTCCGGCATTGAATTACTGGAGAAACAGACCAAGCCCAAGCCGTTACACACGGAAAGCAGTTTGCTTTCTTCGATGGAAACAGCAGGTAAGGAACTGGAAAACGCCGACCTGAAAGCCAGCATGAAAGATACGGGTATCGGCACGCCCGCAACACGGGCAGCCATCATCGAGACGCTGTTTTCCCGCCAGTATATCGTCCGGGAGAAAAAGAACCTTGTCCCTACCGAGAAAGGTCTTGCCGTTTACAACATCATCCGGGACAAGAAGATAGCAGACGTTGAAATGACGGGAATGTGGGAAAATACGCTTGCCAAAATAGAAAGCGGGGAAATGAACCCCGACACGTTCCGCAAAGGCATCGAAGTGTATGCACGGCAAATCACGGCTGAACTTTTGGATGTTCAACTTTCTTTCGTTTCGGGCAGTGGTTGTATCTGCCCGAAATGCAAGACCGGGCGCATCCTTTTCTATCCGAAAGTCGCCAAATGTTCCAATGTGGATTGTTCCGTTACCATCTTCCGCAACAAGAGCGACAAGCAATTGACGGACAAACAGATTACCGAACTGGTGACTACCGGGAAAACCGGGCTAATCAAAGGCTTTAAAAGCAAGAACGGCAAAGTCTTTGACGCTTCACTTGCCTTTGACGGGCAGTTTAATGTTACTTTCGTGTTCCCTGAAAAGAAAGGCAAACCGAAGAAGTAAAACGAAAATCGCTATATTTGCCACAGAAAGTTTCATTATAGATAGATTTATAATTGAAATTTTTGTGGTTGAAGCACCCGGAGGGACACCGGGTGCTTTTTTAAATCATTCTCCTTTATACTGGTAGGTCAGGTAAACGACCTGATTGTCTATCACCCGGTGTCCGGTCAGTTCCCACTTCGACCCGAAAGTCTTTCCTATAAACTTGATACCGTCCCCAAGCATGACCGGAACGATATACAGCGTTATTTCATCCAGCAGGGACGCTTCAATCAGCGAGGTTATAAACTTACCGCCGCCAATGACCTGAATATCGGTTTCCGAACTTGATTTAAGTTCATTGATTGCCCGTAAGGGTATATCGGTAAGAAAGGTTACATTCTCCTTTTTCGTCACATTGGTGTCGTAGTGGGACACTACAAAAGTCTTTTTACTTTTGTACGGCCATCCGCCCCAACGTTTAAAAATCATGTTATAGGTATTCACTCCGGCAAGAAATATACCGGGTTGTTCATAAGCTGCCGAAATTTCCTTTTTAACGTTTTCCGGCATCCAGTCCAAATCATTATCTTTTCGGGCAATGAAGCCATCGAGAGATACAGCAATACAAGTTTTTAAATGTTTCATAAGTTGGTATCAAACAGTTTTTAGTTATAAACTGTTCGCCAGTACGTCTAAAAAAAGCGTGAACTCACACTATTCCAACGTAGAGGCACTGGTACGCCTAAGAGAAGAAACAGGCAAGCCCACGCTATACAGAAGTATAGCATGAACATTGCGCATAAATCTCTTCTCTTTGAAAATTACCAGTTTTCTACGTTGAGACGTTCTGCGAACGCTATGTTATATATAAAAGCAATCGGCTTTTCAACCTATGCTGTTATTGTCTTATGAAACTGTTGCAAATATACAGAAAGTCCCGGATATACCCGAACAGGAAAAAGAAAATCCTGTTTTATCTCACGACAAAACAGGATTAAAAGCTATTAGAAAAGAAAAAATTAGTCGGTTTTTTCACGGATTAACTTGTGTACGTCCGTGGCACGGTAATAACATCTACCATCCAACATAAGGAAAGGGAGTATTCCTTTTTTTCGATAACGGGTCAGTGTTCGAGGGGCTACTTTCAGAAGCAAGCATAAATCCTGATTATCCAGCAGTTCTTCACCATCCAAACAATTACGTCCTTTTATCACCCGGTCTATTTTCTTGTCCTGCATATCGAACCTATCCATGATACGCTCCATCCATGCGGTAAAATCGTCTTTATCTATATACATAAGGCTACCTGATTAAATTAAACCAATCATAAAATAACTTTGGTTGGACGGGTCTTTAATGATAATATCCCGTTCCCGCATGAAACGAACATAGCTTTTGGCAGTACGTTCTTTCACGTCCAAAACCTGCTGCAACTGTTCGCACAGGTCTATATAGGTAATATGTGTCTGCCGTCCAAAAATATCACGGGCAACGCATACCAGTTCCTTTTCCTTGCGTTTCTCTTTTTCCTCTCGTGGCTTTTCCCCTTTATAAAGGTGCATCCCGGCTGCTTTGTCCCAAGCAAAAAGCATCAAAGGAACGTCCAAAGGACTACCGTCACGGACTTTCAGGGCTTTTACCACCGATTGTGTAGGTTCTTCGTCCTTTTCGATGGAAAGGATAGTTGCCGCTTTGCGCTGTAATTCCGAGCCTAAATGCCCCCGGAGCTTCAATCCATTGGGTACGAAATGCAGCACGCAAAGAATACAGGTATTATAAATTCCTGCCAGTCGGTATAGTTCATCTATCACCGCCACACTTTCCGCTTCATCATTGGCACTTTTCACAAGGTCGGCGATACCGTCTATCACTACTAACTGTATGCCCCCATATTGGTAATAGAACTTATCCATACTCTGAACAATGGCGTGCAGACGTTCTTTGCGGGACATCCCCGTCAAACAAAATGCTTTCAGTTCTTCCGGTTTGTCCGGTTGCTTCGCACGTGCTAACAGGTTACTTACATTCTTGAACAGTTGTACTTCGGATTGTTCCGTATCGTAAAGTAATACCGCTTTGCGCTTACTGTTGGCAGTAATCTGTATGCCGAGAGTATCAACTTCCTTATCCGGCTGGCAGATGCAGCCTGCCAACATAGCAGCGATATAATTACTTTTACCTGTTCCCTCGCCACCCGTAATGCCGAACAGGTTTCCTTGTGTCCCCAGTGGAACGTCCCCGGCAGAAATTATCACCTGTGCTTTTGCCGGGGGATTATTGAAGTCTATTTCGCACGATTTAAGCATAATCAATGTATCACTATATAGGTTATCTAAAAATTCGATAAACAATTTCAGGAAATCTTCACGGGTATTCCCCGCTTTAAAATAGTCGGAAATATCCTTTTCTTCTTTCGTGCCGGAAAGCGGTAAAAGCAGCCGTTTTACTGAAAATTCTTCCAACTGTTTTTCCTGTTTGCGTGCGCTTTCCTTTCCCGTTTTATCGGTATCATACAATAAGATGATGTGTTTAAACCGGAAAGTCAGTTTATAAATCAGGGTAGGGGGAACAGTCACCGTTTCACTGTTGAAGCAGATAGCATGGAAACCATGTGCAGCCAATGACATGACATCTTTTTCTCCGCCCGTAATAAACAGTGTATCACCTTTTGCGGGTAGTTGTTCCAATCCGAAACAATAATTATCTCCGAAATTACCCCCATAGAGGAAACGAGTTTTTGAGAATGGACGATACAGTTTTATATATCGTTTACTTTTATATCCGTACAATTGGTTCTGTTACGGATGAAGTATAAGTGAATTGTGTTCCATCCGCTGTTACACTCTGAAAATCCCGTAGGGAACAGACCTTGTACAGTTCCAATATTTCCGGTGTGATACCATACTGTTGCCAGTACATCAATTCAGCAAGCGGAAATTTCTGTTCCCTGAACTGGTAAGGTTTGCTTTCCTTCTCAGGTGTTTCTTCCAATATATTATCCACCACACGGCAAGAATTACGGGTAACAGGTATCGGGTTACCTGTTGCCAGTCCTAATCCCAAATCCCGGTCGATGGTTTCCAGTATCTCCACAAAATCCATCGAATTATTGCAGTCCAACCCTTTAAGTTGCCCCACGAAAAAGAAACAATCACCGCTATAATTGTCATTGCCAAAATCTTTCATCTTATATATACCACTTCGGCGGTCGAAATAGATATTACAGGACGCTTTATTATCTTCATAAAGCGGGTTCAAGAAATTTCGACCTATCCGCCAATTACCGGGTACATAGTGCTTGAATACAGATAGCCCGTTACTTGTCCTTTCTAATATTTCTTCTTTCCTTAACATATAGGTGGTGGTTGGTTATCAGGTCTTGAATATTCTCTTTATTGCTCTTTATCAGTCGTTCTTCCAGCATCCGTTTTACTTCGCTTATTTTGTAGAAGTAACGCCCCCGAATATTGGAGTAGGCAATAGTTCCAGCCACTCGCAAACGTTGCAGTGTCTTTTCACTGATTTTCAAAAATGTGCAGACCTCGTAACTATCCACCCAAATTTCATCTTCATTGGTACTTTCCGCTTCCGTGTGATTGAATATGTAATCGGCGATAGCGGTAATTTTGTTGTCTAAATCCTTGTAGGCTTTTGACTCGAATGTTATTATCTCCATTTTGCTAACTAATTGATTTGCTGCAAAGTTGAAGCATTTGAAAAAATAAATCTTCCAACCTCTTTCCAAGTTGGAAGATTTATTTTTTTGAGGATTTTAGCCTAAAAACCATCTGTTTTGAGCTGAAAAGTAAGAAAAAATGGGTGAAAACGGGTAAAAACAAAAACAACCAAGTTGGTAGATACTTGGTTGTTTTTGTGCTTTTGTTTTTAAAATCTTAAAATCACAAATGCCATTATTTTTTGTCCTCCGTTCCAAATAATTTTCTTGCTGTTTCCATTTTGTTTGCCGCCTCTTGATTTCTGAAATTCGATCCGTTAAACATAACCGGAACACACATTCCGAGCACTCTGTCATAAATTCTCTTGTGAGCGGCATCTATTGGATTTTTAAGTTCCTCCAATGTTAAATTTGTTGTTATGATAAGCGGCTTTCCGCTTTTGTAGCGTGTGTCTATGATATTGTATACTTGTTCCAAGGCATATTCCGTATCTCTTTCGATACCCAAATCATCTATAATGAGAAGATTGTGATCGTTCAGCCTTTCAAGATACTTATTCTTGTCGGTTTCTGAAAACAAATCATTAAGTATGGTCGAGAAGTTTGTCATTCTAACGGATATGTGTTGTTCAATTAATGCGTTTGCAATACAGGCGGCAAAAAAGGTTTTGCCTGTTCCTACATTGCCCCACAGGAGCAACCCCACATTATTTGATAAAACATCCGCCCATTTATTAACATAGTCTTTTGCCACTTTCATAACAGAATTTTTGCCGTTATCCTCATCAAAAGTCCAACCGTACAAGGCATTATCATCAAAGCAAAGAGATTTCAGCATATTAAGTCGCTGGATACGCTCAAATTCGTTTGAGGTCATAGACTCTCACCCTCCTTACAAGAATAATCGGTAGTTTTAACATCTTGTTTCAGCCAGCTGAGAATTGTTGCATAATGGTTATTATAGTGCTTGCCCGAAGTTTCCATATATTCAGATAGTTTTTCGATATATTTATCTGCATACAATGGATAATCATTTTTGAGAGCGTCATATTCCGAGAGGGTGAGCGATACATTTTTGTATCGTCCGTATATCTCTCTGTCTGAATCTGACTCTATCTTTATATCTGTCTTTTTCTCTATCTCTGGTGGACTGTTGTACGACGAAGTTTGGACATTTTGCGGATTTTTGTCCGATATTTGTCCTTGTTTAACTTTTGCTCTTGCAATTCGTTTGCGGTCAGCTTCGGTTGAAGACTCTCCGACCATACCCTCTATATCTGCCATATAAATAGAACCATCGGCGGTAGATACTATCAATCCGAACGCAAAGAATACCTGTAAAGCCCTCTCGACTGTTCCCACCTCGTGTCTTGTTAATGTAGCTATCATCTGTGCCGTGTAGTTCATATTTTCGTTAAGACGAAGATAGCCGTTAAATTTGAGGGATAGCAGATAAAGTTTCAGCAGAATATTTGAATAAAGCATACCGTCCTGCATACTTTCGATTAGAATTATCTCATCGCTGTTAAAAAAGTTTTCTTTCAGCTTGAGGTAATAATACTTTTTTGTGTCTGACATAGGTTTTAAGCCTCCTTAAATCGTATTTTTTTCAACAGATGTGCACCTCTGTTATAATTCGATTAAATCACATACTACTTGACTTGTAAAGGGGTTTGGTGTATACTTTAGGTAATGCTAAATATGTAAAAATACAATTCACATAAAAAGAAGGCGTTACACTTGAAAAAGAAAAACGAACAACCCTGCATACCAACTCTGAAAAAGCCTGCAATAGCTATAAATATTGATTTTAAGAAGAAAAAGGAACATCTTGTAATCGGTGATTTTGACAATGTAAATGAGTTTACTCGAGGTCGGAAAAATGTTGAAATAATTTTTGATAAAATTCGTCCTCTCGGCTCATTTTTGCTTGACATTATTACCGAGTCCGAATATTTTGCCGACATAAAAGCTAATTTCT
>ERZ835051.3720-NODE-3720-length-11551-cov-2.593163_pt1 | contig 11551 bp, 12 predicted proteins | sample MGYA00519575_ERZ835051 | MGnify/ENA primary metagenome ERZ835051 (study PRJEB31850, sample SAMEA3708769) | human gut metagenome | biome: human gut; feature: human-associated habitat; material: faeces | place: China | collected 2014 ... | reverse complement strand
GGCCAAGCGCGCCCGGGAAATTCAGGACGAGGCTATTGCCAATGAGGAGCATTTGGACACCAAGACCGTATCCTTGGCTATTGACGACATCAATTCCGGTAAGTATGTGATTGAGGAGCCGGACGAACTCAAGCAGAAATAAAGTGAGCGACAAAGCAGAGAACCGATCCATTGCCACTGTGGCTGTGGAGCGCACCTTCTTTAATCTGGACAGTGACTACGATTATGCGGTGCCCCCTGCACTGGCGGATCGGGTGCGCCCGGGCGTGGCGGTAGAGGTGCCCTTTGGCAGCGGCAATCGACTGCGCCGAGGGATTGTGCTGCAAGTGTTTGTGGGGATCAATCCGGCGCTGAAAGACATTGCCCGTGTGTGCGATTACGGTACGGTGCTGGACGAGAGCCAAATTCGCCTGGCTCGGTGGATGAAAAATCGCTATTTTTGCGCCACCTACGAGTGCCTGTTGCAAATGCTGCCCCGTGGGTTCGGTAAGATCGGCGTGGCAGGGGTGCGTATGGCGGAATTGACCGTCAGTCGCGGCGAAGAGCTGCCCCGCTTAACGCCAAAGCAGCAGTCTGTTGCCGACCTTCTGCTGGACATTGGCAGCGCCACCGTAGAGGAGATCAAAACCCTTTGCGGCGTAGGCGATGGGGTGTTGAAAAATATGGAGAAGTGCGGCGTGCTGCGCTTTTTCAAAAAAGAGAAGTACAGAAATCCGTACGCGGATCTGCCTGCTGCCCCCAAGGCGACGGAGATCAAACTGTCTGCCGAACAGACAAAGGCGTACCACACGCTGTCCGCTATGCTGGATGGTGACGGCGGCAGCGCGCTGCTGTACGGCGTTACCGGCTCGGGTAAGACGGCGGTGCTGGTGGAGCGGATCGTCTCGCTTGTCCGCGAAGGCGCGTCGATGAATCGGATGCTCATCGTCACGTTCACGAAGGCGGCGGCAGCGGAAATGCGCCAGCGCTTGGCAAAGCGAATCAGCCGAGAGGCTATCAGCCGTGACCCGGCGATGGTAAAGGCACTTGATGAATTGGAAACGACGCAGATTTCGACGATTCACGCATTCTGCCAGCGCGTCATCCGCAGCCACTTCGAGCAGGTGGGCGTAGACCCGCTTGTCCGCGTGTGTGACGAACAGCAGCAGAAACTGCTCTTTGAAGCCGCGTTCACGACGGCAATGGACGAGCTGTTAGACGAGCGAACGGATGAAAACTTCCTTCTGCTGGCGGATGCGTGGAAGCAGGACAAACTTTTGGCGCTGACGGCGCGGCTGTACGACTTTTTGATGGCACTGCCGAAGCCGTTTGCGTGGCTGGATGAGCATGTGGATCAGCTTTCGCAGCCGCTTATGCAGCAGCCGTGGGTGGAAACGCTCGAAAATGCGGCGAAATTGCAGGTGGGAGCGATGGATGATGCGCTAATAGCGATTCGTAGCCTATTTGACCTGCCGAATGCAGTGATGGATCGCATGGAAGCACTGAATGCAGACGCGCAGTTGATTTCGGCACTGCAAGGTTTGGAGGGGGAGGCGCTTCGGACGGCGGTTGCGAACTTCTCCCTGCCACGATTGTCCCCAAAACGCGGCCTGTCGGCGGAAGAAAAGGAATGGGGGAAGCGCTTCAGCGATGGGCGGACGGCAATCAAAAAGCGCGCAGAAAGGGCGAACGAGCTGCTGAATCCCGATTTTGCGCAGCTGGAACGGGAACTTCCGGCGATTCAGGCGCAGCTGCGTGGGCTGGCGGCACTGGTCAAACGGACGCATCAGCATTTCCGCGAGGAGAAAAACGCCCGGAACTGCATGGACTTTGGGGACATGGAGCAGTACACGCTCGACATTTTGGAGCAGCAGGAAGTGCGGGCGCAGATGCAGGGGGAGTTTGACCACATTTTCGTGGATGAGTGCCAAGACGTGAGTCAGATACAGGACGCGATTCTGCAGGCCATCCACGGGGAACAGAACTGCCTGTTCATGGTCGGGGACGTGAAGCAGTCGATTTACCGCTTCCGTAAGGCAGATCCGACACTCTTTTTGGGGCGGATGCAGACGTTTTCGGAGGACGAGGGGGCGAGGGAGCGGAAAATTGTTCTCCAGCAGAATTTCCGAAGCAGCTTCCCGGTGCTGGATGCGACGAACCGCGTGTTCCGGCAGACGATGCGCCCCGCGGTGACGGAACTGACCTATGCGCCGGAGGATGAGCTGATTTGCGGGCTGGGCGCGCGGGAGGACGATCCGCCCGTGATGGTGCACTTGCTGCGTGGACCGGACATCAGGGATGCGCTGGAGGGGAGTGCGAGCGAGGCGGCTGGCCACGAGGAAGTGCTGCAGACAGAGACGCGCGTGGTGGCGCGGCGCATCAAGGAGCTTTTGGGAACGACGATGCCGGATGGAAAGACGATTTCGTACCGCGACATGGTGATTCTGCTTGCGCAAACAACGAATTTGGCGCAGACAGTTGTCGATGCGCTGACGGAAGAGGGGATTCCGACCTTTTACGACGGCGCGGAGAGCTATTTTAACCTGCCGGAAATCATGGATATGAAGGCACTGCTGAGCCTGCTGGACAATGCGCAGCAGGATTTCCCGCTACTGACGGTGTTGAAAATGGTGCCATTCTCGCTGACGGACGAGGAATTGGCGCAAATTCGCCTGATGCAGACGGGGCAGAACGTGCCATTCTATCAGGCGTTCGCCAAAGCGTGCGGCGGGGAGGATGAATTCGCCCAAAAGTGCCGAAAAATCAGCGAAAAACTTGAAACATGGCGGTTTCAGGCGGAAGTCATGCGGTTATCGGACTTCATTTGGCACCTGATGACCGATTCGGGCTACTACGCAGCGGTCGGGGCGCTCCCAAAAGGGGAAGTTCGCCAGGGGAATCTGCGGATGCTGTACGAGCGGGCGCAGGCATTCGAGGCGGAAGGCGGCGTCACGCTGGCGGCGTTCATCACGCGGATGGACGAGCAGGAGCGGGGCGGGGACAGCATATCCGCCAAAATGCTGACCGAAAACGAAGATTTGGTGCGCGTGATGACGATGCACAAATCAAAGGGGCTGGAGTTCCCCGTGGTGTTCCTGATGAACATGGAGCGCAGGCTTCTGTTGATGCAGACCAGTGAGCTGATGCTGCACCCGAAACTGGGCGTGGCGATGCCGTACATTAACCGGAAGCTGAACATCTGCCGAAGAACGCTGATGCAGGAGGCTTTCGACGAACAGCGGCGGCTGGACGAACTGGCGGAACGCGCGCGCCTGCTGTATGTGGCGATGACGCGGGCGAAGCTGCATCTGGAACTGGTGGCAACGGTGGCGGGCCTTGAGCGCACGAAGTGGGAGTTGGCTTTACCGCCGAGCGACAGTCGTGTGCGAGAGGCTGGGAGCATGATTACATGGGTGATGCAGGCGATATCCACCGATGCACACACGAAATCCACAAATTATCCACAGGCCTCAACCCCATGGGATTGCCGAGATTGGGACGAACTGCCTCAGAAAACTGTGGATAAAGTAGGGGAGACGGAGGCGGATGCATCAAAGGTGCTTTCGCTTTTGCAAACGGCACCGCCAGAGGGCGTTTTCCCGGAAAAAACGGTGCAGACGGACATTCTGCCGCTGAAAACGTCGGTATCCGCACTGGTGAAAAAACAGGCAGACGCACTGCCGCTTTCGGATGCGGAGGAGGACGCTGAGACGAAGCACGCGGTGGATGAGAACGGCACGCCGCTGCTGCTGTCGGAACTGCCGCGCCGTCCAGCATTCATGGAGGAGAAGCGGATGACGGCGGCGGAGCGCGGCACGCTGACGCATCGGGCGCTGTCGCTGATGCCGCTGGATGCGCTGCGGGCGGCAGACGATATCCCGACGGTCATCCGTGAGGCACTGGAAGCGATGCAGAAGCGCGGGCTGTTCACGGAGGAGGAGCTGCACATCATCAGCGTGGGCGCCATCAGCGGGTACTTCACGAGCAAAATTGGGCGGCGGATGCTGCAAAGCGGGAATGTCCGGCGCGAGTGGGCATTCAACCTGCGCTTGACGGGTCAGCAGGCGCTGCTGCTGCAAGGCGTGATTGACTGCGCGTTCGAGGAAAACGGCGCGTGGGTGTTGGTAGACTACAAGACTGACCGTGTGGACGACGAACAGACGCTGGTGAACCGGTACGCGGAGCAGCTGGCATGGTATGCGCGGGCACTGACAGAAATCACGGGGAAGCCGGTCAAGGAGCGATACCTGTATGCGCTGCGCGTGGGGAAGGCGATTGCCGTGCCGGAGATAGACGCGAAATAAGGCGAGAAAGGAATGTTTCACGTGGAACATCGTCGAATGGACTATCATTTGCACACGAATCACTCGATGGACGGGCGGCAGACAATGCCTGAACTTTGCGAAACGATGCTGGCGCGCGGCGTGCAGGAAATCGCCCTGACGGAGCATATCGAACCCGGACATCCTGAAGAAGAGATGGACGTGCCGCCGGTGTGGGCGGATTGGTTCGCGGAGATTGCGCGCTGTCGGGCAGCGTATCCGGCGCTAATCATCCGCAGCGGCATCGAAATTGGGGACAATCCGCTGTGTCGGGCGGAGACGAAGGCGCTGCTGGACACGCTGCCGCTGGATTTCCGCCTGCTGTCGCTGCACTTGGTGAACGGCGTGGACTGCTACGATTCGGAAAAGTATTTCACAGGCAAAACGCGTGCGCAAGCGTATCGGGAATACGCCGAGGCGAAGGCGGAATCGATACTGGACTGGGAGGACTTTGACAGCGTGGCGCACATCGGGTATGTGGCGAAGTTCTCCATCTATACGGGGAAGGAGCGCGCGCTGGTGTACGAGGATGCGCCGGATGCGTTTGATGCGATTTTCCGGCATGTGATTGCGCTGGGAAAGTGCATCGAGGTGAATACATCAGGGTATGCGACGACGGGGGATACGTTCGCGCATTCGTCGCTGATTCGCAGGTATATTGAGCTGGGCGGTGAGAATTTCACGTTTGGCAGTGACAGTCATGATACGGCACGGGATTATGCGGATGTGGAACGGGCGAAGGAGATGGTGCGGGCGCTTGGGGGAAAGTATCAGGTCAGTTTTGAGGGGCGCAAGGCGATATATTGGAAGATATGAGGTTAGGGGAAGCAGGAGGCTTTTTCGTGCGAAAAGTGGTTGCAAAGTGGGGAAATTACGCTGAATTTTTGCCGAAATCAAAGAAATAATGGGTTTTCAGCACTCAAAACGCCAAAAAATTTGACAAAAAGGGTTTATCGTGGCATAATAAAGAGGATGAGCGAAATCAATCCGCAGGCGCGTGGGAGCGCTCCGGCGGCGGCAAGTAAAATTCATTTTGTCCGCGGTGAAAAGCCGAAGGGCGTTGACGGAGGTGCTCATTCTTGACAGAACAGATGACGGTGAAATACTACTACCACAGCGGGTTCTCGGTGGCGAGCGGCGAAACGCTGCTGGTGTTTGACTACTGGATGGGGCGGCAGGGGAAAAAGCTGCCCGCAGCGCAGCGGATTACGCCAGAAACGCTCAGCCACTTCAGCGAGGTGTTCGTGTTCATCAGCCACGGGCACGAGGACCACTTCGACCCGGTTGTGTATACATGGGAGCAGTATGCGCCGGTGACGTACATTTTGCCGGAAACGATGGATGCATCGCTGCACGGGCGGCGGATGGGCGTGGGGGGCGAAATCACGCTGTCGCGGCATGTGAAGGTGAAGGCGTTCGACTCCACGGATGAAGGGCTGTCGTACCTTGTGGAGATGGACGGCATCCGCATCTTCCACGCGGGCGACCTCAACAACTGGCACTGGCGGGAGGAATCAACGCCGCGCGAGATTGAAGAGGCGGAGCGCGATTTTCAGCAGGTGATGGAGACGATGCGCGGGGAAAAGGTCGATGTGGCGTTCTTCCCGGTAGATCCGCGGCTGGGCATGATGTTCGACGCGGGACCGAACTATTTCGCAATGGTCGTCAAGCCACGGCTGATGATTCCTATGCATTTCTGGGAGCGGGCGGAGGTCATCCGCGAATACGCGCGGAGAAGCCGTTCGCCGCAGACGGAGATTATCGCCATGACGACACCCGGCGACATGATTCTGCTTGAATTTGATGAGCAGGAGAACATGACCGTTCACATGCAGTCCGTCACCAGCGCGCCAGTCGCCCGGAACAAGAAGGTGCAGCTGGAAGCATACGACGGCGAAAACCCGTTTAATGATTCTGACCTGCCGGTGGATATGGAGTGATTTTCCTGTCGAAAGGGTTGACAGATGCGCCTTTCCGGGGTATCATAGAAGAGCGGCGCGCCCGATCGTGCGCCGGGAAAGGAAGTTCCACGCATGATTAACAAGGATATGACCGTAGGCGAAGTGCTGCGCTCCTGCTCGGACGCGGCGATGGACGCGGTGGTGAAGATTTTCACCGATATGGGGATGCACTGCCTGTTCTGCCCGCATTCGACGGCGGAAACGCTCGAAGAAGCCGCGATGGTGCATGGCAACGACGTTGAAGAGCTGGTTGCAAAGCTCAATACCGTTTTCCAAGCCAAATAAGCACAGACGGGATTCCTTTGCCCACAGGCAGGGGAATCCCAATTTGATTTTGGTAATACGATTCTCGGATTCACCTGCGCATCGTAGCGCATTTTCATCCGAAAATAGTATCAATGAGCAAACCGTTGATTTTGCTGGCTTTGCGGACTTTTCCGCAGAAAAAAACTATCAACGGGGCATGTGGATAACACTGTGGATATTGTGGATTAACAGGCTGTTAGCCTTCCCAGAAATGTGGAAACTGTGGATAAGTCTGTGGAAAAGCGGTGAACAGCTGTGGAATACATGGAAATTTCCTGTGGAAGGGGTGTGCAAAAGTGATTATTGAGCATCAGGGACAGGCGCTGACCGTCGCGATGGAAATGGAGCGCCGCGCTATCCGGACTTACGAGCGTGCGCTGCTGCTGGCGAAGGACGAGGAAGTTCGCAAGGGTATTGAGGACATTCTGGGCGACGAACGGCGGCACTTAAAGCGCTTTACCGAAATGTGGGACAAGACCGTCAATTCGGCGGAACAGCAGGTGCTTTTGCAGGCGATGGCGGCGGATGTGCTGTTCCGCGGCGGCGTAACGGAAATGGCGCGGGAGGATGCGCTGACGACGCTGACGGGACTGTATCGGTATGCGATGGAGAGCGAAGCGAATGCGGTGGAGACATATACGAAATTCGCGGAGAAGTGTGAGGGGGAAGCGCAGGCAGCGTTTTTGGAGATTGTGCGGGAGGAAGCAGGGCACCTCGCGGAATTGAAGGAAAAATTGGGGGAAGGGTAAGCCTAAGGTCAACAGGGATAAACATGCGGAAGCAGGGGATTTTCGCGCTTCGCAGTGCATAACCATGTTACTGGGTTTCCCCGTTGCAGCACCCATCTCATCCAATTTCGCTGCGCTCAGCCAACGTTCCCAAGGGAGAAGGCTGGGCGTGCAACGTTCCCCAAAACATAAACGAAGCCCCTTGACGAAGCAAAATCCGTCGAGGGGCTTTTGGTTGTCCTCATGGTGTGCAGGGATTGTGGATAACTTTTTTGCAAATCAAAGAATCTTTCGACACTCGATGTAGAAGCGCTTGTCGTGCGCGTGGCCCATCGAGAAGGTCTTGCGCGGGAGGATGCCAAGCTGCTCAATCGCCGGGAAGAAATCCGCCTTGTTCAGCGCAGGCAGCAGGAAGCCCATCGCGCCGTCCGCGCGGCTCAGGCGGCGAAGCACCTCGTCGCCGTGAATGTAGTCAATTGCGGCTTCGGGGTGGCGGCGCAGAAAGTCGTCCAGATAGCGCTGGAGCGTCGCGACGGGAAGCGCGCCGTCCGGGTGGGCAATGACGCCGCTTGTTCGCCCGACGCGGAAACGACGCGAAGTTCCTGCGCATCCGCATCCGGCGGAACGAAAGACAGTGCCATCCCGTGCGCGGCGCAGTAGGCTGACCAGTCCGCCAAAACATCCGCCGGATGTACGTTCGTCAGCACGCGGTGAACAGGCTCAAAAATCAGCGCATCGTCGTGGATGTTGACCAGCTCAACCATCGCGTAACGAGCAGGGTGAACGGCGGCTTCCTCGGCGGGAAGGGTCGCTTTGAGCTGCTCGTAGTATTTTTTCGCGGTGGCGAGGGAGTGGTTGCCGTCGCCAACGGCGAAGAGAAGCGGGTCTGCGCCGAGAGCATCCTTCAGGCGATTTAGGGCGGCGGCGATGGCGGCTTTGTCCGCGTCGGACGTGACCGCCCAGCCGCGTGCATGGCCGCTCTGCTGCATGAGGTCGAAGTCGTAGAGCGGGGAAAGCTGGTCGCGGCGGGCGTAGAGCGGCTCGATGACGGTGCGCTGCGGGTCATCCAGCAGGAGCATGACGTGGCTGGACTCCAGCGGTGCGCCGTTCCGTACGGCAAGACGCGCGGGCAGGCGCGACGCAACGGTTTCCTCGGTCGGGCGAATGAGGGTCTTTGCGCCGTCGTAGCGGTACCGCTCCAAATCGACGCAGCAGACAAGCCCAAGCCGCTTGCCGGTGGACGTGGTGCGCTCCAGCAGCACGAAGCCGTCCGTCACACCGGGGTGCAGGACGTTCAGCGCGTCGCGCATGGCTGCGTGAATCGCGTCGATGCGCTCTGGTGGCGCGGGCAGGTCACATTCAGGGAGAATCAGGCGCAAGGTGGACGGCTGATGCCCGACCAGCGTGTCTACCCGTTGCCAGTACTCCGGTTCGGACGTGTACTGGTCGCACGCGACGCACGCCCACGCCGTCCAATTCGCATCTGGGCGCGGCAGCAGGAACGTCCCCGGCACAACGCCGATGCCCGCAAACAGGTCATTGCTCATGGCACTTCATCCTTTCGGGAGAAAATTCATCACCTCCTATTGTAGGGCCTTTTGCCGCCGGGGTCAAGTACTTCTATTGTTCTTGAACAGCAGCGTGATGCACCAGACGCCGGCCGCGCCGATGATGGTGTATAGGATGCGGCTGAGAATCGCGCCCTGCCCGCCGAACAGCCACGCCACGATGTCGAACTGGAACACGCCGACCAGCAGCCAGTTAATCGCGCCGATGATGGTCAACACGAGGGCAATGGTATCAATCAACATGCGTTTTTTCTCCTTTCCCCTTCGGGTGATGATACAGTGTATGCGGTGGATGCGGAGAATAGAACGAGGGAAGATTGCAGATGATTTCCTCTGCAATCAAAAAGACCAGCACCGAGAGAAAATTTTCTCCCGATGCTGGTCAGTCGCACCCATTTGGCACGACAATGTGCGAGTAGTTGGTAGAGCAAGTTGGGGGAGCATCTGCGGACGCGCCCAACCTTATCCCAATTTAATTGGCGATGTCCATGCGGATTTCCCATCCTCCGCCACAACCTGCACCCGCACAAATGTCTCCCGCGGCGAAACCACATAATCCGCACTGGTCTGCCCTTCCAGCGACCGTGTGCGATTCGGAATCCACACCTCGTTGCTGTAAAAAATAATATACTTCGCCGGCGAGCACGCAATATGCAGCACGCCATCCGTCAGCGAAAGTTCGCGAATTTCCGGCCCTTGCGTGGCATAGAACCGCCCCTCGTCAATGGCGCGCAGAATGCCTGCGACACTGCGGTCATTGGTGTTGAGCATTGTGGCGCTCATGCCGCATTCGCCCTCGTAGCGGTGCGAATCGTCGTTGGCAAAGCAGTTGAGCAGTTGTCCATTGGCGAAAACAGGATCGAGCATGGCGGCGGAATCCCCGCGCAAGGCGTTTGTGGGCACGGAGGAGACGCTGTTGAAGATTTCCACGCCGCTCAGCCCGCGGAAGGAGCACATCAATTCCGTTGTGTTCAGCGACCAAGCGGGATGCGCCAGCACAGCGCGTCCGCCACACGCGCGGATGCTGTCAATTGCCTGCTGCGGTGTGCCGTTTGGATTCCAGCAATCAGCAATATCCGGCGAAACGCCCAGACCCAGCAGATGCACCGCCTGTGTCGGCAGGAGGAAATCCAGCTCGGTGCCGGGAATGAGCGTCAGCCCGGCGGGAATTTCATCGGCGGCGGGGCGCGTCACCTCGCGGTGGTCGGTGATGGCGAGCACGTCGTAATCCAGCGCGCGATAGGCAGCCATGACATCCTTGGGGGACAGGCGACCGTCGCTGCAAGTGGTGTGGCAGTGGAAATTGCATTTGAGAAAGCCGCGGCTGGCAGAAAGCAACTCCATGAGAAACATCCTCCTATTCGGACAATTGGAAAACCCCCACATGCTTGCACATGCAGGGGCTTGAAGACACGATTAGTCCACCGTGTAGGGCAGAAGCGCGATGGTACGGGCGCGCTTGATAGCCTCGGACAACTGACGCTGATGCTTCGCGCAGTTGCCGCTCATGCGGCGGGGCAGAATCTTGCCGCGCTCATTGACGAAACGGCGCAGGCGGTTGATGTCCTTGTAATCAATGTATTCAATCTTATCCACGCAGAAGGAGCAGACCTTCCGACGGGGACGACGGCCTCCGCGCGGACGCGGACGACGCTCAGAGCGTTCTTCAGACATGAGTGTGACCTCCTTTTCATTCACTTGAAATCGCAATTCGGCACTTTTTCAGCCGATTAGAAAGGCAGTTCGTCGGTTTCAACCGCCGTGAAGCCATTGTTCTGCGCGGTAGGCGCGGGAGCAGCGGCTGCGGACGGCGCGGCATTGTTGTATGCCGGAGCACCGTCATCGTTGCGGCCGGACAGGAATTCGACGTCGTCTGCCTGGACCTCCAAGGACGCGCGGGTAGAGCCGTCATTGGCTTGATAGGTGCGAACGGAGACTGCGCCCACGACGCAAACCTTTCGTCCTTTCGCCAAATACTTCGCGCAAATTTCGCCCAACTGCCGCCATGCCGTTACGCGGAAATAATCCACTTCCGGCTGACCGTTGGCGGTGCTCTGACGGTTATTGCGACGATTCACCGCAACGGAGAAATCGCACACACTAATGCCGTCACGCACAGTACGAAGCACAGGGTCATGGGTCAGATTGCCAATGATCATCAGCTTGTTCATCTGCTTGTCCTCTTTAACAGGTCATTGCTGAAATCCGATTACTCGGCATCAGCGGGAGCTTCGACGGTTTCAGCGGCTTCCACGGGCGCTTCCACAGCGGGAGCAACCTTGGGCGCGCGGGGCTTCACGTTGCTGCGCTTGACTTCCAGCTTCACAACCAGATAGCGGAGCACGTCGTCGTAAATCTCCAGATTGCGTTCAAGCTCACGGGGCAGGTCAGCGGGCGCCTTGAAGGTCACCAGCACGTACCAGCCTTCGGTCTTGTAGTTGATGGGGTAGGCCAGACGCTTTGCGCCCTTGCCCCACGGTTCCTCATCAACCTTTTCCACTTCACCACCGTTAGCAGCAATCAGAGCAGAAACCTTCTCAATCAGTTCCTTGCGAGCGGTTTCCTCCAGTGCAGTATCGATGATGTAGGTCAGTTCATACCTATTCATCATTTTCACCTCCTCTTGGACTTTTGGCGCTGCATCCTGTGCAGCGCAAGGATGTGCCAGTTATTGATTATACATCACA
>ERZ835051.3719-NODE-3719-length-11557-cov-2.700487_pt1 | contig 11557 bp, 9 predicted proteins | sample MGYA00519575_ERZ835051 | MGnify/ENA primary metagenome ERZ835051 (study PRJEB31850, sample SAMEA3708769) | human gut metagenome | biome: human gut; feature: human-associated habitat; material: faeces | place: China | collected 2014 ... | reverse complement strand
TGTTGCGATTGAAATAATTTAAATATATGCTTTAAGAAACCGTTGTAGTCAATATTTTTATTGCCGCCAATAAAGCGCGGAGAATATTGCGGTTAAAATCATTATCGCTCCCAATGCCCTGCGAAGTGCGGAATTGCCGTCAAGTTCGCGGAGCTTCATTGATTTTGTCCCGAGAGCGTAGATTAGGGCAATGGCGATTATTCCGCGCGTGTTGAAAAGTATGTTGGACATGGCGGCTCCGACTATTCCTGTTATGGAAATGAACATCAAAAAGCTTTCGCCAACTAACATAATCGACGATATTGCGCCGAATGCCACGGTTTCGGCGTTTGATTTTTTAAGCTCGGAGATTAGTTTCGGTATAAACGGAATTACGGAAACAGGCATTGCAAGCGTCGTAAGCGCAATCATTGAGCGCGTTGAAAAATTCGGCGCGTATTTTTGCATAAGAACATCGCATGCGGCGTATGAGGCGCAGGCGCAGAGCGCGAGAAAAACCGTAAAGCGGAACTTTTGCCTGCCCGGCATTCCCTTTGACTTTCCCATTAGAAAAACCGCCGCACAGCACATCGTACCCGCAAATATAATCGAACTTGGCAGTTTTGCATGCAACATGATGTTTGAAAACATCAAGACAAAGAGTATTTTTACGCCCATAATCGGGGTCATCAGGCTGACTTCTCCGCGCTCTGCACAAATGAAAGTAGCGAGGTTTCCCGCCGCGCAAAACACCCCCGCAAGCAGGGGTTGCCATATTATTGAAATTTCGGGAAGGGCGGGGGCAAAAAATATTTGAGGGATAAAAACCGCTCCTGAAAGCAGGTTGTTCATCGCAAGAAGCGACATTCCCGAAATCGTCTTGTTTTTTGAGGCGCACTTTACGGCTATTACTCCGAATGCGTAGCATGCCGCCGCGAAAACAGGAAACAATATGTCGGGGAAGGGCGGTTGCATTGTCAGGCCATTTCAAGCGCGCGCATGAGCGTCAGAGCTACGTTCATATTGGGAACAAGCCTCGGATAGAAAAAGGAATTATAAAACTGCTTGAAATCTTCGGGATTGTTTTGAAGCACGCGGTTTGCGTAGTCGTTCAAGACTATGCCGATTGCCCCGCTTCTGCTTACACCCGCATGGCAGTGGATAATCAAGTCGCGCTTTTGGGTTAAAGTCAGCCTTGTGAAATCCCGAATTTGCAAGGCTTTTGTCTTGTCGAACAGGAAGCGGCTGTCGGAATTTTTGTCGAGGCTTGAAGCGTCGTCAAAATGCAAAATCAAAGTTTGGTTATGGTATTTTTCAGGTATTGGAGACTCTGTAAAAATCGGCGGCTCCGCAAAGTGCATCACGTTGTTTATGGATATGAAGTTGCAAGTTTTCGCAATGCTTTCTATTTGCGGGAGCATATTTTCAATTTCCCGCCTGCTAAAAACAGATATTTTCATAAGAAATATAAAGCAATGTTTTATCTGTATTTTGTAAAGGCAAAAAAATATGGCATTCAAAAATGTGCGCAAAACAACAAATGCAAACAAATTTGTATCGGGAGATTTTTTTGTATTTTTGAAAAATCCTTTGTTTTAAAGGGAATTCGGACGCTTTCCCAACTGGCACGAAAATTGCTTACTATTTTTTATGGGCTAAAAACCCGAAAACCAAAACAAGCAATATGAAAACAAAATACATTACGCCGTTATTTTTATTAACTTCGATTTTTGCGTTCGCCGCAGAAATTTCCGCCGCCGAATGCGAAAAGCCTGCCGAACCTGTATCGGTGCTTTTAGGCGAAGATTTTATGTCTTCGGTAAAAGACAAACTCTCCGTAGGGGTGGGTGTCGCTTATGAATCCGAATACGTTTTCAGGGGCGCAAAATGTTCCGGAGCTTCCATAGTTCCCACCGTTGACTTGGGCTATGAACTTGGCGGAGGTTTAGGTTTGAGAGCGGGATTTTTCAACAATACGGAATTAAAGAACGACAACTTCATCGAAAACGATATTTCTGCGGGTATTACCTATTCGGTGATGTCGTTTAGTTTCGACTTGGGCTACTGCGCGTATCTTTATCCGCATTCCGAGGACACGCACGAGTTTTCTTTCGGAGTTTCCTACGACACTTCCGAACTTCTCGGCGATTTTGCAATTACTCCGTTTATAACGTACTATTACGATGTTGTTTTGTATGTAAACACGCTGGAAGCGGGGCTTTCTTATTCCGCGCCCGTAACGAAGTGGATTATCGGCAGCGAATGGGGTTCTGTTGACTTGGCGGCAACATACGGGCATGTCTTTTCACACAACGTGAAAGACTACGACTATGTGATGTTTTCAGCCGATTTTTCAGTCGCGCTTACCGACATTGCATCAATTTCCGCCGGCGTTCGCTATTCAAACAAGAGCGCGGGCGGCGATAGAAGCGAGGACAACTGCTGGTTTGGAACGGGGCTTTCTTTATCTTTTTAAGCGGAACGCTTTATTCTTCTAAACAAAAAACAACGCCGGCAAATTTTGTTTGTCGGCGTTTTCTTTTATTTGGCTATTTTAATTCTTTTAGAATTTGAACCGCCTTTTCGTAATCAATATCTTGGACTGCTTCGCAATTTATTATCACGGCAAAATCTTCAATTTTAAGAGACATCGCCATTTGCGATTTTTTTATGATGTCGTTCATAAATTCGTTCATCGCCAAGTAAGATTTTGCGGCGGAATTTATGTCCGAGTCCGAAAGCTCTTCGATTTGCTTCATTTGCATTTTGTTTATTTCTTGCAATAAATCTTTAAATTTATTGCCGTCGAGGTAGAGCTCTATTTGGTTGCCGCTTGCAAGCTTGCTTAGAATTTGCACCGCGTCTTTGTTGTCGGCGAGGCTTTCTCCCGAATTTTTTGCAAGCGCCATGGTTTTTGAAAGGTCGGGAATTGTTGAAATAAATGCGCCCGTATTTGCAATGGGTGCGAATTTTATATTCGCCATTGTCGTATAAATCGAATTTTCACCGAACTGCATTTGCGATATGAAAGGCGTGTTTAGCATTTGAGAAACCATCGGATTTTTGAAGAATGCGTCCGCATTTTCGCAGTCGATTTTAAGGAACATTTCCGGCGGCTGCATTGTTTCTTGGATTTTTAAAATTTGCTCCGCTTTCAATTCTCCGCAAGAAAAGCAGACGCTTTTTAATCCGATGGATTTTAACATTTGAATTGCAATTTTGGAAGCTTCTAAATTGTCCGCCATCATGAGGCTTGCCAGCTCTGATGCTTTGTCGGCGATTTCGGGAATTACCGCCGCGAATGCAACGGAAGAGTCTTTTACGGAATTTTTAAGAAGGAAGTTGTTTGGAAGCGTTCTTTGCGCAAACATTTTGAATGTGTCTTTTACTTCCGCGATTGCGTCTTTGCCAAGCTCAATTTTAAAAGTCATTCCGAATTCGCTCGGCGAATAATATTTTGCAGATATAAATATTTCCGAAAAAGATTTTTCTTCTTCTTTTGCGTCAATGAAGCATATAAAGTTTGCGTCTTTTTTCATCGAAGTTAACTTTGCAAATTTCGGCGTTTTTGCGAAAGGTTTTTCCGCGGGAGTTTTAATGTTTTTGATTAAGGCAATCGCGGTTTCTTCGCTTTTTGCAACTGAAATGATATTGCCTTTTACGATAATCGCGACATTATCTGTTTTATATACGGAAATGTCGTCTTTTTGGCTTTTTTGAAGTTTTAATTCGTCTTTTGCGCTTTCAACAAAATCTTCAAAAAGCTCCACTGCCAAGGGCGAGTCGATTATGAGCTTCATGTTTGCATTTTCTGAAAGCTCGTCAATGCTTGCGCCAAAAAAGAAAGCTTCTTTCGCGTTTGCGGATTTAAGAAGGATTTTGTTTATGAAGTCGATTTTTATGAAATTTTGACCGGTTTCTTGCGTAATTGCGCCTATACATTCATTGATGGCTTCCTGAATTTTTTTGTTTTTTGCAAGCTCTTCAAAAAATTCTTTCACGCCTTTTTGGTCTGTGGTTTTCTTTATAAATTCGGCGTCCATGCTGTATGTTGCAAACAGGGCGACATTTTCGGAAGTTGCATTTGCAAAATCCTCCGTTGAAATTTTGTATTCGTTTTGCTGTTTTGAACAGCCGAAGGCAAAAAGCATAAACGCGGCGAGCGCGGACATCAAAATCTTTTTCATAATTGCTCCTTTATTTTGTATTATTTACGCAAAGTTTAATTTAATTTGGATTTTTTGTAAAGAAATAAAATATTTTTATCGGATTTAGGCGCGGGTCAGCATCAAAAATCTGTCGCGTCCCGAAAAATCTTTGATGATTTCAATGCTTGAAAAATCTTTGTTTTCGCGATTTTCGCCTTTTAGCATTGTGGGGTGGTCGATACCGCATTCAAGCGCAAGAATTCCGTTTTTTTTCAAAAACTTCGGGGCTTCTTTTATGATTTTACGCAAGTCTTTGGCTCCGCCTTCGGGGCTTGAAAGCGCGGCGGGCGGGTCAAATTCTCGAACTTCTGCTTCGGCGTTCGAGACTTCTTTTTCTGTCAAATAGGGCGGGTTTGACACAATGAGGTCGAAAATTCCGCCGATATTTTCAAACCAGTCCGATTTAAAAAAGTTTGCATTTAGGTTTGCAAGCTCCGCGTTTTCTTTGGCGAGGGCAAGCGATTCTTCTGAAATGTCGCATGCTGTGCATTCCGCGTCTTTAAAAGCGTTTTTAAGCGACAGAATTATTGCGCCCGACCCCGTTCCCAAGTCCAAAATTTTTTTGGGAGGATTTTCTTTCAGGCGCGAGATAATGATGTCGCAAAGCTCTTCTGTTTCGGGGCGGGGAATAAGGGCGCGGGCGTCGCATTTCAAGTTAAGCCCGCAAAAATCAACGGAGCCTAAAATGTGTTGCAGCGGCTCTCTCTTTGCCCTGCGCTTTACGTCTTCCCTGAATTCGTCCAAAACTTCTTTTTTTAAAGGCTCGTCAAAGCGCAGGAACAAATCGAGCCTCTTGCATTTCATCGCCTTTGCAAGCAGAAGCTGGGCGTCGATTTTCGGGTTCGGAACGCCTTTCTTTGCGAAAAATTCTTCGCATTTGTTTAGAATTTCAATGACGCTTTGCACGTTTTTTTACGCGCCTTCCGCAATGAGGGTTTCAATGCGCTTGTTGTAGTAAGCCTCTTCGAGGGCGCGCACGATTTCCTCTATTTCGCCGTCCATAACCTGCGTGAGGGAGTGGACGGTAAGCCCTATGCGGTGGTCTGTCAGGCGGCTTTGCGGGAAGTTGTAGGTGCGTATGCGCTCCGAGCGGTCTCCGCTTCCTATTTGCTCGCGGCGGTTTTGCGCGTACTTTTCTCGCTCTTCGTTTTGCTTGTGTTCGAGCAGGCGCGAGCGCAATACTTTCATTGCCTTTTGCTTGTTTTTAAGCTGGGAGCGTTCGTCTGCGCATTTTACAATCATGCCTGTCGGCTTGTGCAGGATTTGCACGGCGGAGTCTGTGGTGTTGACGCCCTGTCCGCCAGGGCCGCTTGCGCGCGCGATTGAAATTTCAATGTCGTTAGGGTCGATGTGAATATCGACTTCCTCCGCTTCGGGAAGAACCGCGACGGTTGCCGCTGAGGTGTGTATTCTTCCGCTTGCCTCCGTTACGGGCACGCGCTGGACGCGGTGCGTCCCGCTTTCGTATTTCATTGAGCGGTAAACGTCCGTTCCGCTTAGAAGAAAGCAGACTTCCTTAAATCCGCCGGCGGGGGATTCGCTTGAGCTTAGCTGTTCGACTTTCCAGCCCTTGCGGTCGGCATATCTCGAATACATTCTGTAAAGATCGGCGGCAAAGAGCGACGCTTCGTCTCCGCCCGTTCCCGCGCGGATTTCAACCACCGTGTTGCGCGAATCCGTCTCTTCGGGCGGAATCATGTAGCGCAAAATTTCTTTTTTTAGCGGTTCCACGCTTGATTCGAGGCTTTGCAAATCCTCTTTGGCAAGCTCCTTGAATTCTGCGTCGGCTGATTCGTCTTCGATTATCGCCTTGTTTTCTTCAATTTGTGCGAACAGCTTTTCAAGCTCTTCATATTTCGCCTTTAAATCCGCAAGCTGTTGATGCTCGCGCGAGACTGCCGAGGCGGTGCGCTGGTCGTTGTAAAAATCGGGCGCGTTCATTTTTTCGGTAAGCGCGTCGAGCCTTTGTAAAAATGGTGCGATGGGTGGAATTCCGTCCATATTGCTGATTTGTTATGTTTTTTTGTAGTTAAATGATTGAAATATGGGGCTTTAAAAAATCGTCTATTTCAAGTCGAGGGGCATATTTTCGTCTTCTGTTTTCGAAGAGTCCGTGAAAGTGGGCAGGTGGATTTTGTCGCGTTTTCTGATGTGTTTGGGAACTCCTCCCACGCGGTTTAAAATCATGCTTTCATTTTCCGAGACAATGCGTTCGCAGAGTTTTTTTACGTGCATTTTAAGCCATGTGTGCGTAGGGCTTTTTTTAGTATAGTCGGCGGGACCGTAAGAGTCTATTCTGCCCGACTGCAAAAGCATATCGTTTTGCTCGAATTCCTCTTCGCTTTCCGGACCGTACACCGCGAAAGTCTTTCCGCCGCCGTTTCTTACTACTGAAAATACAGGGACATCGCTCGGTCCGTCCGCAACGTAAATCATATTTTTTATTGGGATTCGCCTGTCTTGGGGCGACATTTGCGCGTTTACGTCTATGCTTGAATTTATGTTGACGCCCTTGTTGATTTCAAAAATAAAACGGGTTTTTATGGTATTATCGACAATCGCGCCGATTTGGTTTATTTGGTTTGAGAGCGAATTTAAGTCGAATTCGGGCTGTTTTGTGAAATTCGGCGGGAACGGCTCTTCGATAAATTCGCAGGCAAAAATGCCGTCAACTTTTTTGGCGACTTTGCTGCCCCTTATCATTTCGGCTATACCCGTGCTTATTATGTAGTGCTCAAGCTTTATGTCGAGCTTGCGGTATTTTTCCTCTGAAAGCGGGATTGCGCGAAGTTCGTCCAAAAAATCGAGTATTCCGTTGCAAAACTCTATTTTTCCGCCGAGCTCGCGGAGTTTTGCGTTGCCAAGCCCGCGCATAAGCCCCGATTTCACAAAGCTTAACAGGTGATTTAGGTAAACAGTTTCGGGAGAAACCCTTATGCCTTTTTTCGCGTATAGCTCGGGAAGCATATTGACTTCCGTCCAAAACAAATTTTCGTCTATGCCGTACTCTTCAAAAATAGGACGCTGCATGTAGCTTGGGATTAGCGTCTTGTCGAAGTCCCAAATACAGGCGATTACATACTTGCTGCGCAGAGAATCTTGGCTTTGCCCTTTCATAATTTTTAAATGTGTTATTTTTAGCAAAAAAAATTTTTTCGTCAACACTTGTGTAAAATAAAAAAGGCGCGAAGTTTAAATTCGCGCCGAGTTTTAAATTCAATGACTTTTAGTGCTTGCGCCTGCGGTATGCCGCAAAAGCAAGGGCGAGTGCGCCGAAAATTGCGGCATAAGACGAAGGTTCGGGGACGGACACTCCTTGGACTGTTATCCACCATGTGTTGTTTTCATGAACGAGGCTTCCTTCCACAAAGTCCGCAAAATCGGAATCGTCAACCAAATTAAATACGCTTTCCCAACCCGAAATGTTCGCGTGTTGAGAGCAAATAAGCGCGATTTTATATTCTTCTCCCGCAACGAAATCTTCGCCCAAGAAAAAATCGCTCAAATAGACGTTGATTTTTGCGCCCTCGCCAATCTGACCTTCGCCTGCCTTGCCGTATAATGTATAAACAAGAGCCTTTAAACGGTCGTTTACCGCCGCAAGAGAGTTGTTGCCAAGATGAATGTTCAAAGCCGAATCTGCGTTAAGCCAAAATTCTATGTTTGAATAAATTGCTTTTGTTCCCGGATTATTCAATGTTACGGTGTTGTTTAGGCGGAAGTAATCTGCGAGCTTTACGGATGCTCCGCTGTTTACAGTCAGAGAATTTGTGTAGCCGATTGTGCCGCTTATGCTTGCGCCACTGTTTATCACAAGGTCAGTCGCGTTTACATTGCCGTTTATTATGTTTCCTTCGTTCAACTCCAAAGAACCCGATGTGGAAATGTTGCCGTTTACGGTTGAGCCATTGCCGAGCGTAAAACTCTTTGCGGAGATTGTGCCCGAAGCCACTGTAAGCGTTGCATTGTCGCCGATATTTACGGAAAAGCCCGTTTCGTTTTCATATAAGCTTGATATGCTTTTGGCGGTCAAAGTCGAATTTTCCGCAAGGTTTATTTGGGCATTCCAAAACATTGTGATTGTTTTGCCCGTATTTAATGAGGCATCTTGACCCAAATTTAACTTTGTTCCCGATTGCAACTGCCAGTTTTTATCTACATTGCCTGTTTCATTGACCGTGCCTTCAATTTCGAATGTTGCATTGTACTGTCCGATAATGCTGTCTGCCGCACTCAAATTGGCGTCCGTCAATGTTGTTGTGCCGTAAAGGGTAAGAAACTGTCCGCCAATAACCAAATTATTTTCACCGGTTATTGAAAGCTTCGATGATGAACTTTGCAATTTTCCGGTAATGGAAAGCTCTCCGTTTGATGTGTCTATTGAATAAGTCGTATTTGCAAAAACGAGCTCTTCTTTTTTGTTTTCTTCGTCAAGACCGGGGGTGGATTCCCAGACTTCCGCCAACGCAAACGAGGAGGCTATCATTGAAGATATAAAAAGATAGGATAGTTTTTTCATAACAGATATTTATTTTCCGCAAGTTATGAAAATGAATCATTGGGTGGGCAAACCGCCAACGCCTCTACGCTGTTTGATACAAAAATTGCTCCCTGCTTTGGCACATTGATTGTGCGCTTAGGCAAGGAGCAAGAGCAAATAAGGGTTGGAATATTTTTATTTTTGGACTATTTCCTCGTTTAGTTGTTTGCAGTTGGCGCACAGAAAGCTCTCAAATTGGGCGAGATGCGAGCACAAAAAAGGGAAAGGCGAACGGAGTGTATTAAAACATACTCGACTGAGCCTTTCCCTTTTTTCGCGGAGCAGATTGCCCAATTTCAGAGCTTTATGCTGCCAACGTCCCCGTGTCGCTTACTTTTTGATTTCGCGGTGCAATGTGCGGCGCTTGAGAGAGGGATTGTACTTCATTTTTTCAACCTTTTCAAGCTGTTTGCGCGGATTGCGTGATGTTAGATAGCGGGAAGGAGACTTGCCTTCTTTGCGTGCTTCTGTGCATTCTAAAATTACTGTTTCTCTTGGCATAATATATCTTGTTAAATTGTTAAAGCTTGAAAGTATGGCAGGGGCGTTTCAAAAAGCAATACATTTTTTTGCGTATTTTTATTTGAAAAGCGCATTCCAATTTTTGTCAAAATCGGACGTTTGGTAAACCTTGTATTTTATCGGGGCTAAAATCCGCTTGTCTTTCGGCGGATTTTTGTCTTCAAAATATTTTTCCGCAACGGCGATGGCAGACAAATATCCGTAGCCGAAGTAGTCTCCGCCTATGCACATTGAAATTTCCTTGTTGCGCAGGTATTGACCAAGATGCGGGCGAAGAGACATCACAATTATGAAGTCCCTGTCGGAATCGCGCTTTATCGGCACTGAATTTATAAGGGGAGAGGCGCTCAAAAATATGATGCCGTAGTTGTCCAAATCTTCAATTTCCTGCTGAAATTTCTTTGCAAATTCGGAAAAGTAAACAGACGAGGCGTATTGGACGTATGGCTTGCCTTTAAACGCGTCGAGCAGGGCTTTTTGTGAAACCCTCGACGGTTTTGGCTCGGGCGCGTTAAAAATATCTTCCTTTCCCGAATAAATAACCAAAAGCTTAAAATTATTTTCCCTTAAATGCGGATTTATTTCGTCTAATATTGTTTTAACGATTGCGCCAGTGTCGCTTTCAACAAAGAAAATTCGCTTGCTTTCGGGAATGTCGGTGGAAATTAGTGCGACAGGCTTTTTCTTTTCGGCAAGGGCGTTTATTGCTTCGGAAAGTTTTTCATTTTTGGAAAGATTTGGAATTACTATTGCGCCGATGTTTTCCGATTGCTGCAATGCGCTTGAAAGAATGTCGGCTTGATTTTCTATTCCCGTGGAATTCGCCGAGAGGGGAGTTATGTTTTTTATGGCAAATTCAGTGTTGTAGCGCGCCCCCAAATCTTTAAAGGCTTCGCGCGCCCCGTTTGAAATGGCGTTTTGAACCATGCTTTCATGGTTGTTTGACAGAAATACAATGTTCTTTGCAGGCAAGGACTCTGCATTGGCGCAAATTTGCGCCAATGCAAGAACCGTTATAGCAAAAATCAGTTTCTTAAACATTATTTGTTAGAAAACAGCTTTATGCATGTCGCCTTCTTTTACGAAAGCTTCGTGCATTGCATACGCCTTTGAGAGCGTCTGCGGAGTGTGTCCTTTGGCGACGCTTGCCATGTACGCGCGGAGCAAGTCGCGGTATTCGGGAGCGGCGCAGTTGTTTATGATAAGCTCAGCTCTCTGCATCGGTGTTTTGCAGCGCAAGTCGGCGACGCCGTATTCCGAGACAACAACGTTTACGGAGTGTTCGCTGTGGTCGGCGTGCGAAACAAGCGGAACAAAAGCGGAAATCAAGCCGCCTTTTGCAACCGCGGGAGTCGTGAAAATCGAGATGTACGCGCTTCTTGTGAAGTCTCCCGAGCCGCCGATGCCGTTCATCAAATTCTTACCCATGATGTGCGAGGAATTTACGTTGCCGAACAAGTCCACTTCAATCGCGGTGTTGATTGAAATAATGCCGAGCCTGCGCACCAATTCAGGATTGTTTGAAATTTCCTGCGGGCGGAGAACGATTTTATCGTGGAAGAATTTGATGTTGTCGTAAATTTCTTTGAGCTTGGGCGAGGTAACCGTAAGCGATGTCGCGCTCGCAAATTTCATGTGCCCGTTTTCAAGCATGTCAATTACGGAGTCCTGCAAGACTTCGCTGAACATTGAAAACTGCGGAATGTCGGGGTTTGAGCCCATTGCGCCCAAGACAGCGTTTGCGATGTTGCCCACGCCGCTTTGAATTGGCAGAAATTCCGCAGGAATTCTGCCCGCCTTCATTTCGGCGGCAAGGAAATTCGATACGTTTTCGCCTACTTTTGTCGTGATTGCGTCGGCTTCTTTAAATCCGCCGACTTCGTCGGGGCGGTTTGTGCGTACAATGCCGACAATTTTTGACGGATCGACTTTTACCGTTTCCGTGCCGCAACGGTCGGAGCAGGTGTAAATCGGAATTTCGCGGCGGTAGGGCGGGTTTGCCGTTTCGTAAATATCGTGCATGCCGCGCAGCTTCGGCGAATGGTATTCGTTAAGCTCGATGATTATTTTGTCGGCAAGCTTTAAGCCCGTAGGAGAAATGCCTACGGAAGTAGTAAGCAGGATTTCGCCTTTTTCGGAAACTTCCGCGGCTTCGACAATCGCCCAGTCGAACTTGCCCAAAAAGCCGTAGTTCATATACTGTGGAGTCATCGAAAGGTGCATGTCGGTGAAATTTGTAAGCCCCGCGTTGATGCTCTTTCGCATGTCGGCATTCGACTGATAAGGGGCGCGGTATTCGAGTGCGTCT
>ERZ835051.3702-NODE-3702-length-11600-cov-3.977999_pt1 | contig 11600 bp, 8 predicted proteins | sample MGYA00519575_ERZ835051 | MGnify/ENA primary metagenome ERZ835051 (study PRJEB31850, sample SAMEA3708769) | human gut metagenome | biome: human gut; feature: human-associated habitat; material: faeces | place: China | collected 2014 ... | reverse complement strand
CGCTTCTTGTTATCACGATACCACTTGATGAAATTACGGTATTCAATACCTTCCTAAATGCAATAAGCATTGATGGAAATCTTCCGCGGAGCACCAGTTTAAGTGATGAGGATGTTTTTATAATATTCCAATCAGAATATCATTTGTTATAACTTCATTTATGATGCATCACATTTATATGTCAATATTATAATATATGCTTGTATATCTATATGTTGGATAGTTTTAGAGAATTGTAATTGTCCATGGCGTTACCTGAGTAGATAGTGATGATAATATTTCTTGGACATTCCCAACTGAATACCATTTGCTGTAACTTCTGCTACAATATGTTTGAATTGTAGTGTATTATATATCAATGCTGTAATGTGTTTATGTATTTTGCCAATATGAAATCCCAATTGTTTCGAATAATTAACTTTTTACCAGTTTTTTAAGTTGTATGTGTCCAAAATATGTCAGGGGACAGAATTTTGTCCCTCGAAGCCTCATTTGGGAACAACTGGGGGACAAAAATATGGTAATAATAAGCAAACAAGAGAAAATATGACTTCTAGAACATCCTATTTTATCCCTATTTAAGTGGCTTTTCGTCAGCATTTTAGTTTTATTGTTAATATAATTAATTGATAATTAGGAAATTGTGTTATTTTCCGATGCAGAAAATGCAACTTTAATTTAACTATTTGGTATTAAATTCATTTTCTCTTGTGAAATTTATATTCAGGGACAAACAGGGGACAAAATTTAGACAACAATAATACTAACAAAAGAAAATATAATTCTGATCTTGAGTTCAGTGATTGTCAAATAGCTTGCTGGCCAAAAGAAAAAGAAGCATTTTCTCTACGTTCTCTAGCCATGATAACTTAATATTTAGATATAGCACTCAATTCTGAGATCAAGCATAATATATGGGATCTATTTATCTCTGTACAAGAATCGTAAGGTTTAGTTTGGTATCTTGTATATTTAAAAAGGTTCTAAACTAAACTTCGTTCAACTTCATAATGACGAATATTGGTGAATAGGGTATTCCCTTTTCTCTTTTCGCCAGCAGCAGTATTGATTGTTCTTGTTATACAAATGGAAAAATATTATAAAGCTATTTATGAATAGAGATATATCACGAGAAGGGAATTCTTTCAATAAGTATGGCAGTTCTTGGTCTCAATGATTTGATTTTTTTACTCAATTATGATTCTGTACTGCATAAAATGGTATATATTTTATGCAACATGTATTGCTGTTTGAACAAAAAATAGTAATATTGCACTTGAATAACAATATAGGAGATGAAAACGATCATTCTAAATCAGCGCAAAGAACGTGATGAACTGATGTCTCGTCCGTATTTGATACGTAAGAGCATCCAAGATACAGATTTATTATTGAGCAGCCATCTGATCAAGTTGATAACAGGTCCTCGACGGGTGGGCAAATCCACTCAGGCATTATTGATGCTGCGAGACAAGAATTTCGCATATCTGAACTTCGACAATTATCAATTGCTGGAAACTTGGGATGCGAATCTGGTCATGCGGATGTTGGATGATGTCTATCCTGGGTATGAATATATCCTGTTGGACGAGGTCCAGAACCTTGACGCGTGGGATTTGTGGGTCAGTGAATTATATAGGATGGGAAAGAATCTTGTAATAACAGGCAGTAATGCCAGAATGCTCAGCAGTGAAATGGCTACAGTATTGACAGGCAAGTATCTTCAGGTAGAGATGCTGCCTTTCGGTCTTGAAGAGTTTTTCGATTGGAACAAGCTTGATCTGCATATACTGAAACCGGAACACAAAACAGAATCTCTTGTGCTGACAGATGACTATTTGAGGAATGGCGGTTATCCGGAAGTAGTCGCTTCACGCCAATTGACACGCAATTATCTTGATACGTTGTTTGATTCCATTATATGGAAAGATGTGGCTAAGCGTCATAATGTCCGGAACGTGACAGATCTGAATAATCTGGCCATGTATCTTGTCTCGAACTTCTGTAATCCTGTTAGTGCTAATGAATTGACATCGGAACTTGACTTCTCCAGTGTCAATACGACTAAAAAATATATGGATTATCTCCATGAACCATACCTTTTCTATTATTTGTCACGCTACAACAATAAGCTTAAGCTGATGAAAAAAGCCCCTAGGAAAGTATATGTCGTTGACAACGGCTTTGTGGCATCAAAGGCATTTTCCTTGAGTGACAATCTAGGGCGGCTGCTTGAAAATCAAGTTTTCATAGAACTTATACGCCGGGGCTATGATGTTGAAAAGACCATGTTTTATTATCATTCACGGAATGATAAGGAAGTTGATTTTGTCCTTCGTGAAGGACCACGCATATTACGCCTTGTCCAGGTATGTTATGATATGAGCAGTCCTAAAACGGAGAAGCGGGAAATGGACAGCATTGTTGAATGTGCTGGAGAATTAAAGTGTGATAATCTTGTTATTGTGACTTATAATGATAAGCGCACAATTGAGAAAGATGGTTATAGGGTAGATGTAGTCCCAATCACAGAGTTTTGAATATATGGATGTCTTGACGCATTTCAGAAGTATAGAAGAACTGACCAAAACACTCTCACGTGAGCAAGGATTGCTGAGTGAGATGTTTGAGAAGCGGAAGCTTATGAAGTTCCCGTTGGGGCTTGCCATTGATCTTGTTGGTGGAAATGAACAAAGATTGAGAAAGTTGGTTGATTATGGTGTGCTGGTGGAATCCGGAAATGCGGTTGAGATTGAGAGCGACTATCTGAACTTCTTTGAGGAAGTGCTGAATGTCAATGAGGAAATTAGCGTGTTGAGTGTGCAGGAATGCATCAACACCCTGAAAGAGAATATCGGTTATTTCCTGCAGGAGACTAATCCCAACCGCAAAGTCGGATATCAGGATAGTGTGCGGCAACTTTTAAAGAAGACCGGATTCAGGACTCTGAAGAATGTGGTGGATTTGAAGCGTAATATGGATAATGCTTATAAGCAGGAACCCAATTATGTCATCAAAAAGAAGAAACTGGAGAATCTGGATGAAAAGAGCCATAGCATTCGTGCCATGATACGTGAATGTGAAAAGTTAATGGATAATGAACACGCCTTTTTCATCATGGCCAATGATCCGCACATGGCAAAAACGTGTAGCGATGTGAAACATGATTTTGTAGAAGCCTATCATGCGCTAATGGAAATTGACAGACAGATTATTTCCTATATCAATCAGATAGACCTGCAAAATCAACTTTATAAAAAGATACGGAAGTTGAAGTACCTGCAAGATCAGTTGCTTATCAAGACCGATACGAACCTTGTAAAAGTTCTGGAAGAAAGAAATCCTCTTTGGATGGAATCCCGCCAATACAATAAGATTCGCCTGTCTTTAGAAATGCTAAGGGAAAACGATCAGGTAGTAAAGTTGCTGAGACGAATTGCCGAACGGAATGGAATACAGAAAACAGCCAGAACGGAAGCCGGGCCTCTGGCAGAGGAAGACTTGCAAGAACATATCCGGCAACTGAAGGAGGTGAATTCTGCCGAAGTCTGGAATGCATTTTTAGCATCAAGTTATAATCTGTTTGAATTCATTCTGAAGTATGACTATAAAGTAAAACGTAGCATAGAAGAACATGCCACCCTCTTCTGTCAGTTGGTTATCTTGCATCCTGATGAATGCCGGCTAACAGGTGAATATGCAATTTATCAAGACATTGAATATCCTATAATTTATGCGGAATAATACTCAAAGAATATACGAGCGGTTAAGCCGGGGAGAGTTTCTTTCGGTAGACAGTGTAGATACCTCTGTCCGTCATCTGTATGAGGATATCGAGGAGAATTTGGAAGATTATACAGAATACTTCAAGGAAATCGGTCTGCAACTGGAATCTGATAATGGTTACTTCTATTTTTCAAGAATAGGAGAGGGTAAGCAGACGATAGAGCAGAAATTGGACAGTTTTTCAAAATGGCTTGACTATCTGGATTTTCTGAAGTGTTACAATCAGTCATTTACTGCGGGATATCAGTTTCGCAAAAGTCATTTGGTAGAACAGATCAGTCTGGATATCGAACTGAAGGAAAAGGCAAACCGCCTGTTCAAGAAATACGGTGTGGGGTCTAATGTTGAAATAGTAAATAAACTGCTTCAGGAAATGCAGAACATGGGCTTTGCGGAGTGTATCAGCGAACTTGATGAGACCTTTAAGGTTACCTCGGCATTCCGTTATGCCGAGGAATTGGTTGAAATAATTCAAATTGCAAATGAAGATGAGATACCTAAATAAGATTATTTTTATCAATAGTGCCAATATTCCGTATGCAGAGATATCTGTAGACGGGAATGTGCATTTCACAGGGACTCAGGGCGTCGGTAAAAGTACGGTATTGAGGGCACTGCTGTTTTTCTACAATGCGGATAAACAGCATTTGGGTATTCAACAAGGACAGAAATCGTTTGATGAATTTTATTTTCGCCAGTCAAACTCTTATATACTTTATGAAGTGATTCGAGACAATGGCGCATATACGATACTTGTCGGCAGATATCAGGGACGCGCTTCATGGCGGTTCATTGATGCACCTTATCAGCATGAATGGCTAATAGACGATGACAAGCAGGTATTGAGTGACTGGGTGAAGATTCGCGAACGTATAGACAAAGACGTAGCTGTTTCTGCAAGAATAGAGTCCGGTGTGATGTTTAAGGATATAATCTTCGGCAACACTCATGACCATAAATATGTGCGTTATGCATTGGTGCAGAGTTCGCATTATCAGAATATCCCACGAAGCATTCAGAATGTCTTTCTGAATACCAAACTTGATGCGGACTTTGTAAAGAATACGATTATACAATCCATGACTGATGAGGATTTGCCGATTGATTTGCAGACCTACAGACGACTTGTTACAGATTTTGAGCGGGAGTATGACGAGATAGACTGTTGGTTTCGCCAAACACGTGATGGCAATTACCCTGTGCGTCAGCAAGCATTGAAAATAGCTGAACAGGGCCGTATAATCGTAGCACTCGACCAGCAGTTGTTTGACGTATGGCACATGCTCAATCATGCTGTAGCTTATAGTGAAAAGCATATACCTCTTTTGGAGATCGAAGCCGCAGAAGTTGAAGCGGACATAGAGAAAGAGTATAACCGTGAAAAAGAACTTACGGCAGAATATGATAAAGAAAAAGACGCATTCAATCAGGACCTTGGTGCCCAAAAAGGTAAACTGAAGGAAATAGCACAGGCAAGAAAGGATTTCGATGCCATTGGTATTGATGACAAACTCGCTCTTGCCGGTCGTGAGTCCGCTATCAGACAGGAGGCTGCTGATAAACAGACGCTATTGGATGATTTGCTGAAAGCTTATGCGTCGATAGAAGAAAAGTACAACATTGCAAGAGGTAAACTGGAAAATGCACGTCAGGCGTTTGGGAACATGCAGAAAGAAGCATATTATCAGAAACAGACCGAACTTCAGATAAAGCGTAAAAGCTTGGAAGAAGAACGTACCAGAAACAGGAATCAGGTTATGGAGACTTTCAACAGCTGGCGACACGACTCTGACGAACGTCTGCAAATGTTGTTGACTGAACAGAACAGGACTGAAAGTGCATTGAAGGAACTCCGGCATTGGCATCCTATGGCTAATGAAATAAAGCAAGTAGATGAGGAACTGCAACAATTGAATTTTTCGGAAAAAGAGAATGCGGTCCAACAGACAGCGGTAAAAAATCAGATTGCCCGGATTACTGCCGAGTATGAGATGAAAGAAACGGAGATAAAACAAGCCTCTCAGCGTGAGCAGGAACGTCTTGACGCTGACCGTACACAAATGCGTGAACAAATCGCGAAGATTAATGATTTATTGGCTCGTTTAGACGGTTCTCTTTACAAGTGGCTTTGTGAAAACGCTGAAGGCTGGGAGAACACGATAGGCAAAGTCGTTGACGAAGAAAGGATTCTATATGCTCAAGGACTTGAACCTCAGTTAGACAGCTCGGCTAATGGTATGTTTGGCGTAAAGTTAAACCTGGATAATATTGCCTCCGTGCATCGTACCCCTGATGAATATAGATTGGAGAAGAATAACCTGGAAGAGCAGGTGCGGCAGATTAACCATCAGCTTATGCAATTGCCTGTTACTCTTCAGGAAGAGATAGCTAAACTTGGCAAGAAATATGCTGTACAGGTCAATCCGCTTCGTCAGAAAATGACATCGTTGAAGGTGGAAGAAGAACAGGTGCCTGCCAAACGACAGAACCTGCAAAACCGTAGGCATAGGCTGGAGATGGAAGAACAGGAACAGATTGTCCAAGAAAAAGAAATTCGTGAACATTCCTTTAATGAGGCTGTGCTGAACGTGAATTCGGAGAAGGAGGCGCGCAATAAGTATGAATTGAAAAATAAAAAGGATCTTAAGGAGCTCGATTCATCGTTTAATAAAGCGACCAAAGCACTTGATGAGGAATTGCGTATTTTCAAGGAGTCGCAAGATGCTGTAGCGGCCGAACGTAATCAGGAATTCGCCGCACAGAAGCAACAACTCAACGAACAGCAGAAAGCTGAACTTGCAGGCAAGGGCGTTGATACAAACCTGCTCGAGCAATACCGCAGGGCTTTAGAGGATTTAAAGGCTCTGTTGATGAGGATTGATGAAGAACGTTCAATTGTTATCAGATATCGCGACACAGAGCAAAATCTTTTTGCCAAGGAGCCGGAAATCAAAAAGGCAATTAGGACTATAGAGCAGCGGCTCGCCATGATACGTCAGCGTTATGAAGACAAGCGGACACGTATCGGGAAAAAATGTAAAGAAATGGAAGAACGTCGGAAAAAGGTTCGTGATGAACTGACGCATAGGAGAGAAGGCTTGACGCTTTATCATCAGATGGTAGAAAATGAACATCTGGTACCTGATCCTTTCCTCTCTGATGACAAGATGAAGAAGACCGAGCAGGATTGTCAGCAACTTTTGAGTCAACTTCGAGGTACAGTCAATCAGAAGCGTGAATCGATAGACAAGCTTAAATCTATAGTTGTCAGTTTCAATCGTAACTTCAAGCCCCAAAATGCTTTCCATTTCAATACAATGCCTGTAACAGACAATGACTATTTGGAGATTACAGCGGATTTGCAGGATTTTATGGACAATAATAAAATCGAGGAGTTCCGCAGACGTACCAGCGAGCATTATAAAGATATCTTGGGGCGTATTTCGGCGGAAATCGGTTCTCTGATGAAACGCAGGTCGGATGTTGATGGGGTGATACAGGATATAAACCGTGATTTTATAGAAAAGAATTTTGCAGGAGTAATCAAGAGTATTGAACTTAGGGCAGATGAGTCATCTGACAAACTCATGAAACTGCTTATATCCATTCACGATTATGCTATAGAGAATGCTTTTTCTATCGGCGAATTGAACCTTTTCTCAAATAATAATCGGGATGAAGTGAACCGTAAGGTTGTAGATTATCTGAAGAGTCTGTCTCATCAGTTGCAGAACGAACCGAATCGTCCGACTGTATCTTTGGGTGACGCTTTCCGTTTACAGTTCCGTGTGAAAGAGAACGACAATGACACTGGCTGGGTTGAACGTATTAATAATGTAGGATCGGATGGTACGGATATTCTTGTGAAAGCAATGGTTAATATCATGCTCATCAATGTGTTTAAGAAAAAGGCTGCCAAAAAAAGTGGTGATTTTATCGTACACTGCATGATGGATGAGATTGGTCGCTTGCATCCTAACAATATAAAAGGCATTCTGCAGTTTGCCAATTCACGCAATATCTATCTTATCAACAGTTCACCTACATCGTATAATCCATACGACTACCGCTATACATACCTGTTAAGTAAGCATGGAGTAAGGACAAGAGTAGAGAAATTGTTGAAACGAATAAATTAATCGGATAATATGGAAATAAGTGCGTCTATACAGGCATTGTTAGCCGGTGAACAGGTTGCCGGATCGAGGCTGAACAGTAAGTTGCTTGATGAGCTGTTGGCAGAAGGTTTGCTGTTGGTTGTATCACGTGGCTCAAGAAAATCATATCGCGCCCGTGATATGAAGGCTCTGAAAAGATTTCTTATAGACAAGGACGAGAGTTTCCGTATTGTCGAAGCAAATGCTTCAGATTCCCGTGCCACAATGGCTGCGGAGACAGGAAATTCCAAACTTGTTATGGTCCGTTCCTGCCCGGGATTTCCTGTAAACAGTTATGAACGTGTCGAGTGTTTCCTGGGTGGAGACCCATTCCCGGTAAATCCGCAAGAAGGATGCTTCCTCTTTGTCTCAGATTGGAAGAAATTTACAATTCCCGAAGATGTCGTAGTAATTGGTGTCGAAAATATGGAGAATTTCAGGATGATTCGCAGGCAGCGCAGATTCTTTGAGGAGTATCTTCATACTCATGGACTTTCAGACAAAGTGCTGTTTGTATCCCGGTATCCTCAGTCGACCGACCTTAGAAGATGGCTGTGCACTATTTCCAATCATTATCTTCACTTCGGCGACTTTGATCTGGCAGGAATCAGCATATTTCTCTTTGAGTTTCGGCAATATTTAGGCAAAGAGCGTTCTTCCTATTTAATCCCAGCTGATATTGAGTCCCGCTTGAAGTCTGGTTCTCGGAAAAGATATGATGAACAGTGTAACCGTTTTAAGGATATCAAGTCAGATATACTTGAATTACAACAGTTGATAGATTTAATTCATCATGAACGAAAAGCTTATGATCAAGAGGGTTACATATGTTGTGACCCGTAGAAACGGATAAGAATTGAAAGTTGTAAAAATACAGTTTAGTAAGGATAGTCTTGCTGAACTGTATTTTTGTCTAAAACCTGCAGCAGTTATTTAGGACTAGTCAATCCTTTATATCTCTTTTAAACTACAAATAAAAAACTCACCCTGAGCGCGCTGTTCTTATGGGAAGCGGGGTGAGTATGTTATTACAAATTTAATTAATAAACTTCATATACCAATGTCTTTCTTAAATATATTGTAAGGATGAATTATATGGTAATAGGTCCATGCACTATTACATTCTTATTGATTGCTAATAGCTTACTCGTTTTTTGCGAAAAATATCCTTTATATTTCGATTTTACTTACTATGATATGTTCTTTAAGAGTAAGGGGATGGAAAAGGGGACTTGTGCTTTTTAATAAGAATCAAATCTAATGTCCTTGCGTTAATCTTTCTAGGTACTTTAATAAATCTTCTGATGCATGAAAGAATAAGATAAAATACTTTTCAAACATTTCGAACAAAATTTTATCTGATGTAATTCTAATTCCGTATTTGTTTATATGTATGTATCTGTTTATCAGTGGTTATGGTATTTGATATTTTAGAAACTAAGAGATTGAGGGTATCTGTATAAATTAATAATTATCTATGATTTATATAGATTTTATAGTGAAAAGTACTCAAATTGCATAGAGGGACGTAAATTTGTCCCCCGTATGTGGCTTGGGGGACAAACGGGGGACAAAAATAGTGAAAAAATAGGCATAACAAAAGAAAATACCTTTCCTAAAACTATTATTTTGCCATATTTAAGTTGTTTTTAGTCAGTATTTTAGATTGTTTATTATTGCAACTGTACGATAATCAAGTAGCTAGCTATTTCCCGATGCAAAAATGCCCAAATATATTCTGTAATACCATATCATTCGTTACTTCTCCTGCAATATCGTTCAGATGAAAAATACATTCCCTAATATCTTGTGAGACAAAATCTCCGGAAAGGTTATTGGCTAAGCCCTGTTGAACGCGGTGGATAGCTTCTAGTGCATGGCTTAATGCTTCATAATGACGGATATTTGTAACGATAATATCATTCTGGGTTACAATAGGTAAGTTGGCAGCGGTGATTAGCATCTGCTGTAATCCATCAATGTTCATTTTTTCTTTGGCGGAAATACGGATGGATTTTATGTTTTCGGGCAAATTGATTGAGATTGTATTTGAACTTTTCTCTACTAAATCTGCTTTATTGAGTACGAGAATTAACTGTTTGCCTTCGCAATGCGGTAATATCTGTTCTGATAATTGTGAAATCTGAGCAGAAGCATCCGTTGCATCAATCATCCAAAGTACAATTTCGGCTTGATCTAACTTTTGGAAGGTACGTTCAATACCTAAATTTTCAATGGCATCACTTGTTTCGCGAATACCGGCTGTATCTATGAAGCGGAAAGTAATCCCACCGATATTTGCCGTATCTTCTATTACATCACGAGTTGTCCCGTGGATATCACTGACAATAGCTTTTTCTTCATTTAGTAGTACATTTAGCAAGGTGGACTTACCGGCATTCGTTTCACCGATAATGGCTACGGGTACACCACTTTTGATTGCATTTCCCACGCTGAAAGAATGTACTAACCGGGAAATAACCTTTTCTATGCTGCCGGCCAATTGGCAGAGTTCAGAACGGTCGGCAAACTCCAGTTCTTCATGGTCACTGAAATCCAATTCCAACTCAATGAGGGAAGTGAAATGTAATAACTGATCACGTAATGCGGCAAGTTCTTTACTAAACCCGCCTCGCATTTGGTTCATGGCAAGACGGTGAGTAGCAGCGGATGAAGAAGCGATTAGGTCAGCAACTGCCTCTGCCTGGCTTAAATCCATTTTGCCATTGAGAAAAGAGCGTTGTGTATATTCACCCGGTTTGGCCATGCGGCATCCGTTCTTGATGAGTAATTGCAGAACCTTTTGCAGAATATAGTTGGAGCCGTGGCAAGTAATTTCCGTGCTATTTTCTCCTGTATAGGAATGTGGGGCGCGAAACAGGCTGACAAGCACTTCATCGACTACTTCTGCATCCTCATAAATCCGTCCGAAAGTGAGGGTGTAGGGCTTACAATCTTCCAGCTTTTTACCGGCGGCGGCAGGAGTAAAGATGCGGGAAGTTATATCAATGGCTTCCGGTCCTGAGACACGGATGCATCCTATGGCACCTCCTTGGGCTGTGGCTATGGCACAAATGGTATCTTGGTTCATCTTATCATCTTGTTTTGATTCAGCAAAGATAATGGTTTCCTCACAAAAAAGTAAGTTGGAGCGATGTAACTTAATGGTTTTATTTTGATTTCGTATGAATCAATGTGTAAACGCAGTATAATAATATGGAGGGAGTGTACAAAGTATCCGGCTGGGAGCTACCTGTCTGGTAAAATCTTCGTTTCAATACCTGTTGTTGTCGTTGTTGAATATTCATATCATACGAAACAACAGGTATTGTAAGCAGGGTATAATGGATTCATTATCAAACCTTAATTTCCTAAGACGGCTGAAAGGAACGCTTGATTTCTTCTTGAAGCATGCTTAGATGCGGTCGAGTACCTTTTTGATGAGGACGTCAATTGTATTTTTATATCCGGTATTGGCTTCCTTAATCAAGCGGTTGGCTATAACCATACATACAGTGGTTGCTTTGTGCCCCATCAAGCGGCTTAAGCCTGCCAGTGCGGAACTTTCCATTTCGAAGTTAGTGATGCGATAACCATTGTATTCAAACTTCTCAATCTTTTCATTTTGATGTGGATCGGCTAACTGTATTCTGAGTT
>ERZ835051.3700-NODE-3700-length-11602-cov-2.637049_pt1 | contig 11602 bp, 6 predicted proteins | sample MGYA00519575_ERZ835051 | MGnify/ENA primary metagenome ERZ835051 (study PRJEB31850, sample SAMEA3708769) | human gut metagenome | biome: human gut; feature: human-associated habitat; material: faeces | place: China | collected 2014 ... | reverse complement strand
CTACTGCACATGGCGTTTGTGTGATGAATACTCCGGGACAAAACTCAAATGCAGTTGCTGAGTTGGCTTTCGGTATGATGGTTTATATGGCTCGTAACTTCTTCAACGGAAAATCAGGTTCCGAGTTGAAAGGTAAGAAGATCGGTATCCACGCTTACGGGAACGTTGGACAAAACGTTGGACGTATCGCTCGCGGATTCGGAATGGAAGTTTACGCTTTCGACCCGTTCATGACTGATGAGCAAATCAAAAATGCCGGGGCAACCCCGTTACATTCAGCTGAGGAAATGTACAAGATGTGTCAATACATCTCTTTGCATATCCCGGCAACAGAACAAACCAAGAAATCAATCAATTATGATTTGTTGAAAGATATGCCGAAGGGGGCTGTTTTGGTGAACACCGCTCGTAAGGAAGTTATCGACGAGGAAGGTTTGGCTAAATTGATGGAAGAAAGAGCTGATTTCCACTATATCACGGATATCGCTCCGGATTGTGATTGTTTCAGCAAATTCGAAGGCCGTTTCTTCGCTACCCCGAAAAAGATGGGTGCTCAAACAGAAGAGGCTAACGTTAACGCAGGATTGGCTGCTGCTCACCAGATCGTGAACTTCATCGAGAAAGGTGACGAAAAATTCAGAGTAAACAAATAAATCAATTTTAGATTTACGATTTATGATTCTGTGATTTTTCACGACGCTATTTGAAGCGTGGATCTGTGTGGTTGGAATCATTAAATCGTAAATCGTTAAATTATAAATATACTTATGGCAATAGTAAAACCATTCAAAGGATTACGTACACCATCTCAAGAAGTTTGTGAGGAGCTGGCGTGTCTACCTTACGACGTGATGAATTCAGAGGAAGCTGCACAAATGGCTGCAGGAAAACCTCGTTCATTATTGCATGTTACCAGAGCTGAGATTGACTGCCCTGCAGGAACTGATATTCACTCCGAGACTGTTTATAACAAGAGCGTGGAGAATTTCAATATGTTCCAGGAAAAGGGATGGTTGGTTCAGGATGAGGATGCTAAATTTTATATCTACGCCCAGACGATGGACGGAAGAACTCAATATGGTATCGTAGGTTGTGCTGCTTGTGAGGATTACATGAACGGAATTATCAAGAAACACGAGTTGACCCGTCCGGATAAGGAAGAGGATCGTATGATCTTGACCCGTTATGTAAAAGCTAACTTGGAACCGGTATTCTTTGCTTACAAGGCTGTTCCGGAAATTGATGCTATCGTTGAGGACATCGTGAAGAGTAGGAAAGCTGACTATGATTTCGTGGCAGAGGACGGATTTGGTCATCACTTCTGGGCTATTAACTGCCCGGAGACGAACAAACGTTTGGAGGAATTATTTGCAACGAAAGTTCCTTACACGTATGTTGCTGACGGACACCATAGAACTGCTGCTGCTGCTCGTATCGGTGCCGAGTTCAAATCAAAGAACCCGAACCACGACGGTACGGAAGAATATAATTTCTTCATGGCTGTTCACTTCCCGGATCATCAGTTGAAAATCATTGATTACAACCGTGTTGTAAAAGATTTGAACGGTTTGACTGAAGAGCAATTGTTGGCTAAATTGGGTGAGCATTTCACGGTTGAAGATATGGGTACGGAGATTTACCACCCGGCTAAATTACATGAATTCAGTATGTACTTAGGTGGAAGATGGTATAAGCTGACGGCTAAACCGGGAAGTTACGATGACAATGACCCGATCGGGGTATTGGATGTAACTATCCTTTCTAACCATGTATTGGCTGACATTTTGGATATTCAGGATTTGCGTACTTCTAAACGGATTGATTTCGTGGGAGGTATCCGCGGATTGGGAGAATTGAAACGTCGTGTTGATAATGGCGAGATGAAAGTGGCTTTCGCTTTGTACCCTGTTTCTATGGAGCAATTGATCAATATTGCCGATACCGGTAATATCATGCCTCCGAAGACGACTTGGTTCGAACCGAAACTTCGTTCTGGAATGGTAATCCACAAGATCTAATAAGACTTGGACTCAATAAAAAAGCGACTCTTTCGAGTCGCTTTTCTTATGCTTTATAGCGAAGCCATTTGTATAATTCTTTCCAAGTGACTTTCTTCCCGTACATGAGGATACCTACCCTGTAAATCTTACCGGATAACCACGTGAAGAAAAGGAAGGAGCCGACGAGTAAACCCATTGAAGTGATGATTTCCCATGCAGGAACACCGAACGGTATACGTACAAGCATGACGACCGGAGAGGTGAAAGGGATGAGAGAACTCCAGAATACCATGGGTGATTCGGGGCTTTTCATGGCAGCAACACCGATGTAGAGAGCGACAACCAGAATGATAGACAGAGGGGTCATGAATTGCTGGGAGTCCGTTTCATTATCAACGGCAGCACCAATGGCGGCAAATAAGGATGCATATAATAAATATCCTCCGATGAAATAGAATAAGAAGGCTCCCACGAATTTCAAGATAAACACGGGATCAATAGTTTTTACGAGATTTTGGATAATCGCCAATTGCTCGGGGTTAATTTCTGTTCCTTGAGCAAACATATTTAGGTCGTTGGCATTTTTTAAGGCTTCCAAGTCAAGATTCGGCATGAAAAAAGCTTGAGAAATTAAAATAATACCTCCTCCCAAAACAATCCATATCAAAAATTGTACAAGTCCCACGGCTGCCACACCGATAATCTTTCCCAACAGGAATTGGAAGGGTTTTACTGAAGAAACTAACACTTCAATAATCCGATTCGTTTTTTCCTCGATAACGCCTTTCATCACTTGAGAGGCGTACATGAAAATAAAGAAGTAGATGATTAGCCCGGCAACCAGTCCGATGATTGACGTGATTTCGGACGAACTTTCTTTGGCATCTCCGGTGTCTGTGACGAGTAATGTCCTCACCAGTACGGGGGTTTTGGTGGCATCCAATTCCGTCTCCAAATTCGGCATCTGGGTTTTAGCAATCACTTCAGCACGTTTGACAGTTTCTATTTTCTGGCGTAATTGTGATGCAATCTCGTTTTTCAGTTCCATGGGAACTTGAGACGTTGAGAATACCGGGATTTCGGCATGGGTCATGACATTGGCCGGGATACGGGTAATGGCATAAAAATCGTTCTTTTTCAGAAAATCAATATAGTCTGTTTCCGGTATCTCCTGATCGATATATGTGAAACTCGTGTTATTGATTTTTTGAAGCGGGGTTTCTAACGTTGATTCGTTGATAACGGCAATTGTACGCTCTTGGCTGTCGTCTCGTAGTAGCATCCACATGAGGAAAGCGTAGAATAATGCGAACAGGATCGGGACAAAAATTGTGACGACAAGGAAGGTCTTTTTACGGACTCTTGTGGTAAATTCCCGATTTATGATAATGAGTATCTTGTTCATTTTAATTGAAAATTGAAAATTGAAAATTGAAAATGAGGTTTTGGAAACGTCATTCTTATTTTCAATTTGGGATAATTATTTTAATCTAAAATTTGAAATCATAAATCTAAAAATTATTTAGGCTTGCTCTTTTACGAGTTTTATAAAGATATCGTTCATGCTGGGAATGATCTTTTGGTAAGAGATGATGTCTGTTTGGGGCAGGACTCTTGACAAAAGGGTGTTTGCCGGGCAATAAGTGTTTTGGTGCAAAATAATATCCTGACGGTCTCCTTCGACACGTTGAGATACTATCTCGAATTCTGAGCCGATTGTTTGTGCGGGTGAGAATTCCGGGTTGTAGCGACAGCTGAGCTGGTATGTGTTACTGGCATACTTTTCACGAATCTGGTTGATTGGTCCTTCGATAATCTTGCGTGATTTGTTGATTAAGGCGATATGGCTACAAATTTCTTCTACCGATCCCATGTTGTGTGTGGAAAAGATGATGGTTGTTCCTTTCTTGCGTAATTCGAGAATTTCCCGTTTCAGTAATTCAACGTTGATGGGGTCGAAACCGCTAAAGGGTTCGTCAAAAATCAGCAATTCCGGTTCATGAAGTACCGTGGTGATAAATTGCACTTTTTGTGCCATACCTTTGGATAGTTCTTCTACTTTTTTATCCCACCAGGCTTCAATCTCGAATTTCTCGAACCACATTTTAAGACGGACGATCGCCTCGTGTTTACTGATTCCTTTCAAGCGAGCCAAGTAAACGGCCTGTTCTCCGACTTTCATTTTTTTGTAGAGTCCTCGCTCTTCAGGAAGGTAACCTATCCGGTTGACATCAGACGGTTTCAGATGTTCATTTCTGAAAAATATTTCTCCTGAATCAGGGGCTGTAATTTGGTTAATAATTCGAATTAAGGAGGTTTTTCCGGCTCCATTAGGGCCTAGTAACCCGTAGATGGCTCCCTCCGGGATGTTGATTGACACGTCATCCAATGCCTTGTGGTTTGCATAGGTTTTGACGATGTTCAAGGCTTTGAAGAAACTCATAATCGGATATTTGTCAAAGGCTGCCGAATCGGCAGCCTTTGAAGTTATTTTATTTCAAACATTAAAGCGTCTTTAGGAAGTTTGTCTCCTGGAAGCCATGAAAATGCACAATAAAATTCAAGCTCCCATGACCGTACCGCTTATGGGAGCTTGAATTTTATTGTGCATTTTCATGGCTTCCAGGAGGCAAAGCAAGTCTCCAGCTTTAACTTCTTGACCTTCTTTCACGTACAGATCAATGATAGATCCTGGTATGTACGTGATAACGGCTCCTGGATCAGGTTTTTCCCATTGTTTCCGATTAATGAATTTTTCGGTAAACTGGGTCTTGTATTTCAAGCCGTCGATTTCTAATAAATCGTATTTTGGTGTACTCATCGTGGTATAATTTGGGTTTAAAATGGAGGAATTCCATGTTTTTTTGCCGGGGTTAATACCGACTTGTTGCTGGATACCTCGATGGAGTGTTTCAGGATCTTCCGGGTTTCTTCCGGTTCGATCACAGAGTCGATATAGCCTTTGGATGCGGCCACGTAAGGATTAGCGAATTTCTCACGATATTCGGCAACCTTGATTTTACGCATTTCTTCAGGATTTTCGGCAGCCATGATCTCTTTTTTGAAGATGATGTTGGCAGCACCTTCCGGTCCCATTACTGCAATTTCTGCAGTTGGCCATGCGAACATAAAGTCTGCTTTCAAGTGGCGTGAGTTCATAGCGATATAACCACCACCGTATGCTTTTCTAAGGATTACGGTAATCTTGGGTACCGTAGCTTCACTATATGCATAAAGAACTTTCGCCCCGTGACGGATAACACCCATGTGTTCTTGTTCAACACCTGGCAAATATCCCGGCATATCCTCGAATGTTACGATCGGAATATTGAAGGCATCGCAGAATCGGATAAAACGTCCGGCTTTATCAGAAGAGTCACAGTCTAACACTCCGGCAAGTACAGAAGGCTGATTAGCCACGAAACCGATAGTTTCCCCGTCGATACGTCCGAATCCGACAACGATGTTTTTTGCGAATTCTTGTTGAATTTCCAAGAAGTCAGAATCATCGGCAACAGCACGGATTACATCGCGCACGTCATAAGGCTGGGTGGGGTCAGACGGAATGATTTTCTCGATCTTGTATTCCGGTCTTGGCGGCTTGGAGGGGAAAGGTTTAGCTTTTGCTTCGTTACTCCAGGGAATGAATGTCAATAATTTTTTGATCTGTTCGAAACATTCATACTCTGAATGAGCGAAGAAATGGGCATTACCACTGATTTCACTGTGAACTCTAGCTCCTCCGAGTTCTTCCATGGTCACGACTTCTCCTAATACCGTTTTTACAACTTCAGGTCCGGTAATAAACATTTTGGAAATGTTGTCAACCACGAACACGAAGTCGGTCAAGGCGGGAGAGTATACGGCTCCACCAGCACAAGGACCGAGGATTACAGATAATTGAGGAATTACTCCAGATGCCTGGGTGTTACGGAAGAAAATTTCTCCGTATCCGGCTAAGGAGTCAACACCTTCTTGAATACGAGCTCCACCAGAATCGTTGATTCCGATCAAGGGTACTCGCATTTTTAAGGCATGATCCATGATTTTAGTGATTTTACGAGCATGCATCAAACCAAGAGAACCACCGGCTACGGTGAAATCTTGTGCGTAAATACATACAGGTTCTCCATAGATTGTTCCGGTACCGATGATGACACCATCACCATGAAGAACTTTCTTATCCATATCAAAATCTTTGGACTGATGCTCAACGAACATGTCGTACTCATGGAAAGAGTCTTTGTCCAAAATTGCTTCAATACGCTCCCGGGCTGTCAATTTCCCCATTGCAGCTTGCTTCTTAATCGCCTCTTCGCCACCTCCTTGAAGAACAATTTCTTTTCTCTTTCTTAAATCAAGAACATTTCTTTTAAGTGACATAAGTATTATTTTTTATTTATAAATGATAGGTTCTATTCAATGTTAGATTCCGCCTACCAAAATGCAAGATTACGAAAAAAAAATGAAGAAAAAAACACTATTTCGAATGGTTATGAATAAGGTGTTGTCGGATAGTGTTTTAGGAAATGATATTCAGCGTATAAATTTACACTACTCCGTAACTCTCTTGTTTGATTGTTCGTTAAATTAACCATTCAGTTTGTGGGTTGAGGAAAAGTATTATTGGGAAATGTGAGGTAAAAGCCTTGTTCCTGGTGGTCGAATTGGAGAAATAATTGTAGTTTTGTAATTAATTAATCTTTGATGAAGAAAGGAAAATGAGATTTTTGCGAAAGCTTTTTAAATATATATTGAGAATTATCTTGGTTCTTTTTTCTTTGATAGTTCTTGTCATGATTCTTTTATATGTTCCTGCCGTCCAGAATTTTGTGAAAGGGCAGGCGGAGCAGTACGTGAATAATAATTTGGACATGAAACTGTCGGTTGGCCGGATTCTGTTGAAATTTCCACTCGACTTGGCTGTTGAAAATATTTATTTGGGACAGACGGAAAAAGACACGATGCTGTATGCCGATGTGATTCAAGTAAATGTTGCATTGACAAAACTTTTAAAAAAAGAGGTCGAAATTCGTCGTTTGGTCGTAGAGAATGCAGCGGTTAATTTCGGGGACTCTCTTTCTGGATTGAAAATGAATGTCGTTTTGAAGGAACTGAATCTTCGGGTGGACCGGTTGAATCTGTCCCAACAGGAGGCAGAGATCCCTTTCGTTGCTTTAAAAGGAGGAAAAATCCGGATGAATTTGGGCGATGGGGAGTCTGCGGTTGATACAACCGGGGGGAGTGAGCCGGTTCGCTGGCGTTTTAAGGTTGGAGAGGTAACAATTGATAGCATTGATTATCAGTTACAGGGGCTGCCTATGGGGGAATTCCATGCTGGGGTGGGTGAGTCTCGACTGCAAGGAATGGATGTCGGTTTGGAAAAACAGACTGTTGAGCTGGAGAAAATCATGTTGGTTCGTGGTTTTTGCGATTTACTGATGGCAGAATCTACGGGGGAGCAAAGTGGGGCAGGGGTGGCCACGGAAGAAAGTATGCCTTGGCAAGTGCGGGTGGGGACGGTCGAGTTGGAGGATAATCGTTTTTTGATGAAACCGATGAATGTTCCTGTTGATGCGGAGCAGTTCCCGGAAACAATTCGTATATCAGCGCTTTCGTTGAAGGTGGATAGCGTGTTCAACCGGGGAACTGAGGTGGCAGCAATTGTTCAAAATTTACGTTTCAAGGAAGGAAATGGATTAGATCTGAGAGATTTGTCTTGTCGGGTCAGTTTGGAAAGTGAACAGACTAACGTGTCGAATCTGATTTTAAAAACGAGTAATAGTCAATTGAAAATGAATGTTCGGGCGGAATCCGGGATAAGTGATTTCGGCATGGAAACTCCTTTTCAGTTATCGATTGATGGAAATATTGCCGGGCGGGATGTGCTATTATTTATGCCGGACTCCAATGATCAGTTAAATAATTGGTTATCGGATAAAGTTTTTTCTTTGTCAGGATTGATAAAGGGTAAGGTCGATCAGTTGAATATTGCTCATTTTGATGTTGGTGCAACGGGAGGTTTTTCTTTGAAGAGTGAGGGAAATGTGACATTCGTGACAGATATGGAAAAGGTTGCGGGAAAATTGAATATAGTGTTTGTCGTTGATCGGGGAGAGTATTTCGCACCTTTATTGTCAGAGAATGGGGAGGCCGGATTGGTTGTTCCGGATCATCTGTCATTAGTAACTGGTGTTAATATTGCGGATCAGAGGGCAAAAGTGGATATGGAGTTGAATCCCGGACATGGGATATTACGTGCTGTTGTGGGCTATGGTTGGAAAGAAAATACCTATCGTGCAGAAGTTCATTTGAAAGATTTTGCTTTGGATAAATTCATGCCGAATGATTCGTTGGGGGCAATCTCGGCTAATCTTTTGGCATCGGGCCGGGGCCTTGATTGGAAAGAGGCGATGGCGAAAGTGGATTTTGAATTAATATCCTTATATTATAACGGGTACGATTATAAAAATGTAGCTTTGGATGCGGCATTGAAGGAGCGGGAGTTAACCGGGGAATTATGGAGTGATAATCAGGCATTGAATTTGGGAATGAAATTCCGGTTATGGGCAGATGAGAACGCGTACAAGATAAATTTGAATGGAGATATTAAAAATGTAGATCTGAAAGGATTGCATTTTATGCCGGAAAATATGGCTTTTTCTTTAGGACTGAATGTTGATGCAGAATTGAAGGCGGATAGTACATCGTCTTTACAGGCTGATTTTTCAAATATTGTTTTGCAGGATCTTGTTACCCGTAAGTTGGGAAATCTGGATATTGCACTCTCTGGCTTGCGAAATAAGACGCTGTTGGATATTAAGGCGGGTGACCTGACCATGAAGTTTGAAGGGGATGGTGGTGGCTACACGTTAGTCGATCGTTTTAGTGCAGCTAGCGGATTGTTGGTTGAGCAGATTGAGAAACATGATTTTAACATGGTGAAATTGAACGGACTGTTACCTGATTTCCGGTTAACCATAGATGCCAAGCAAGAAAATTTATTGAATGGTTACCTGAAAAGTAACGGAATTCGTTTTGAACGAATGGCTGTAGATTTAGGAACAGATGTTTCCCATGATTTCGGGTTAAGTTCAAAGGTTTATGGATTGAATATCGAGGGAATCGTTCTGGATAGTGTGTTGATGTATGCGAAACAGAAGGACGTGGCTTTACGCTATGGTGTGGATGTTTTCGGGGCTAAAGATCAATTGGAAGGATTGGCCCAGCTGACCGTGGAAGGAAACGTGGAGTATGATCAGATAAACGTGAGAATACGTGAACACGCGAACGAGGATGGGGAAATATTCAATATCGGGGCTAATATTGCTTTGCAGGATAGTGCTTTTAGCGTGAGTATTTCTCCCGATCCTCTTATCTTGGGGTATGTTTCATGGCAGATAAACCGGGGTAATTTTATTCGTTTGAAACAAGGGGAAATCCCGGCTGCTAACTTGCAATTGCTGAATGGAGACAAGCGGATTCGTTTGATTTCGGAAGAAGATGCAGATCACAAACCGGCCTCCTTAATTGTAGACATTAAAGGTGTTGATTTGGGCGGTTTCTCTAAAGCACTGTCATTTATCCCGGATATATCCGGTTTGTTAGGGATTGATGTGCAGATGTATAGCAAAAATAACGTGATTGATGTTAATGGGACGGTCAATGTGGACGAATTTTATTACGGGAAAGAGCGTGTGGGAGATTTGGGGTTAGGTATTAAATATCGATTATCGCAACAGACAGAGCATGACGTGGATTTCTCCTTGTCGGTGGATGGGGTAAAGGCACTTTTGACCAAAGGTAGATTAATGACAGGGGTTGAAGATAAAAATATTGCATTGGATATAGACATCCCTAGATTCCCTTTGCGGGTTGCGGGAGCTTTTACTCCACCGGGTATAATGAAATTGGATGGAGACATGATCGGGGCTTTTCAGGTGAAGGGACAAATGGATCAGCCATTGATAAATGGTAATTTGCGTTTCAGGGATGGTACCATAGAAGCCTTGATGATCGGGACGGCCTTTAAAATAGATTCTTCGGCTATCGTAATTCGTGATAATCTTTTGGATTTTAATCATTTCGGGTTGATAGCTCCTAATAAACAGCGATTAGAACTATTGGGAACGGTTGATTTCGCATCCTTCTCGGCCATAAAAATGGATGCCTCTGTTCAAGCGAAGAATTTCCAGGCCATGAAGGTGAAAGAAAATACGGAGACCATGGTTTACGGGAAAGTGTTTGTTGATCTCTCGGCAACCTTGAAAGGAATGCTGGATAATCTGAAGGTCAGGGGAAATATTAACTTGCTGGATAATAGTGAAGTCTATTACACGTTGAAATCTTCGCCTTTGGAATTGACGGACCGGAGTGCGGATGTAGTGCGTTTCGTTTCGTTCAGCGACACGACTCAATTGGCCGCGGCCGATGAGTTACAGCAGGTTAGTTCCGTGAATCTGGATTTGCTCATGTCCGTGAATATCGCACCGTTAGTTGGGTTGAACGTGTTACTATCATCGAACGGGCAGAACCGGGTAGCAATAAATGGCGGGGGAAATCTGACTTATACATTGAATCCGGTGGGAGAGACCCGCCTCGTGGGAAGATACGTTCTGACGAGTGGAATCGTTTCTTACGGTCTGCCGGTGATCGGGCAGAAGGATTTCAAGATACAAGATGGTAGTTTCGTGGAATGGACCGGGGACCTGGCTAACCCGACCTTGAATATAACGGCCGCGGAGACAATTTCGGCTAGCGTGACGGATGATAGCCAGAAATCCCGCCTAGTGACGTTCAATGCCATGATCAAGATTTCAAACACGTTGGAGAAACTGGACATCACGTTTGATCTTGCCGCAGAAGGGGATATAACGATACAGAACCAATTGGCAGCGATGACTGCCGAGGAGCGTTCAAAGGAGGCGATGAACATGATGATTTACGGAACTTATTCTGGGCCGGGGACGGTGGCAAAGTCCAATGCCTCTGATAATGCCCTGAATAATTTCGTGGAAAACGAATTGAATCAATGGTCTCGGAAGCATTTGAAGAACATGGATCTGACGTTTGGTATTAATACCTATAATCAAGTGTCAGAGGCAGGAGAATCCAAGAAAACGGATTATTCTTATCAATTTTCGAAACGACTGTTTAATAATAAGGTACGGGTGAAAGTCGGGGGGCGAATCTCCACGGATAATGACCCTGCGGCCGGGGGAGTAGAGGAGAATCTTGTGGATGACATTGCCATCGAGTACGTGTTTGGAAAGAATCCGAACTTTTTTCTGAAGATATTCCGGCACACGGGCTACGAGAGCGTCTTGGAGGGAGAAGTGACACAAACCGGTATCGGTGTGGTATTAAGAAAAAATTTCCAAAAATTCATGGATATATTCCGCCGTAAAAAGAAAGTACAAGTAGAATCCAAAATAGAACCGATAGAAAATGAAAAGTCTGGGAAATAGTTTATTTGTTATTATAGTATTCATGCTATTGGGTAGCTCTTGTTCTCAGACGAAGAGGTTGACCGAAGGCGAGGTGTTATACACCGGGGTGAAGAAGATGAATATAGAGACTGCCAAAGGGGTAAAATTGGAGGG
>ERZ835051.3685-NODE-3685-length-11649-cov-2.929188_pt1 | contig 11649 bp, 8 predicted proteins | sample MGYA00519575_ERZ835051 | MGnify/ENA primary metagenome ERZ835051 (study PRJEB31850, sample SAMEA3708769) | human gut metagenome | biome: human gut; feature: human-associated habitat; material: faeces | place: China | collected 2014 ... | reverse complement strand
GTTTTACTGATTTTTAAATTATAAGACTCTCAACAAATTACAAGTATTTTTTCATTTTTTTATTAACTGCCCGATACCCCCTCAAAAAAAATAAAAACCATGACTTTAAATGAACATAAAAAACGGGCAAAGTTAAAAAACCTTGCCCGTTTTCAGAAACAATCAAAATTACTTTCTTCTGCGATATGCCGCAAACGCCAAAGCCAGCGCGCCGAAAATTGCCGCGTATGTCGAAGGTTCGGGAACGTATGTCAGAGAAAGAACGAGATTTCCGCCTGCAAAAGAAAGGTTTTCCAATCCGAAATCTTCCCAATCTGCCAAATCCGTGTTATTCTTAAATTCAAAAATACCCGCTATCAATTCTATATTTGAGAAATCAAGAATAGCATTGTTTAGTGTCGCATCGCCAGAAATTGTCATTATAACAAATTCAGCAATATCGCCTTCCGACAAGCCATTGACAGCTCCAAGATTTGCGCCGTCAATTACAAATGGGTTTGAAACAGTAGCGTTAGTTTTGTAAACTGCGAGATTTCTCGTGCTGAACATTGCAGTTGACGCATAGTCTATGTTTGCGCTGTCAAGCACGAACGTAAATTGCGCGGAATCTTTTATGGAAGAAATACCATTGTTTGTGTTTGCAAATTGCGCCCCCGTATGGATTTCAACGATTGCAGAATTACCGGTATATTTATCGCCATCAGCCACATTCATGCCGAGAGAGAAAAGATAATTTGAATCATTTGTATTCATGGCTTTGACGACAGAACCTGCATCTTTGATTATCAAAGTTGCCTTTGCGTTGGCACCGCCCTGCGCCATCTGGAAAGATCTCAAAAGCGCAGAGCCGCCGTTTGAAACTTCAAATTTTGCGGTTGAGTTTGCGGCGTAAGCAAGCTTTATGTCGCTTGAATAACCAGTGCCCGCGGAATTTGCAATTTTGCCATTATTTAAAATCAAGGTTGAATTTGCGCCGCTCGCGCCACCGACATAGAAATTCGTATTGGCAAACCATTTGCCGCCGTCTGAAATTTCCAAAGTGCCGCTGCCCGAATTCATCCATACTTGCGTATTCTTTGCGCCGTTTGCCTGCTGGTAAACACCGCCATTTGTAATTTTAAGATTTGCAGTAGCGGTTGAGTTGTTTGCGACATAGATGTTAAAGTCGGAATTAGTGGCAATCAAATTAAACGAACCTCCGTCAACCGTGAAGCTTGCCGTTTGATCCGCCTTGTTGCCGATAGCCAAAGTAGATCCCTTTACAACATTGTACGAACCGCCTTCGTTTACCAAAACATTGTTGTTCTGAACTTCAACGCCTGCATTGCTGTTAAATACGCCGCCGTTATTTACAGTCAAGCCGCCATTAATTACAAAAAAGCCGGAATTTGAATTGAATGTTCCGCCGTCATTTAGCGTCAAACCGCCATTTTGCAAATTCGTATATGCAGAATTGATTACGCCGCCGTTTGAAACAGTTATACCCGCGCTCGAATCCGCGTTTCTGCCGACATAAATTGTGCCTGTGGAATTCCAAACGGAATTTTCACCCGAAACATTGATTTCAGAATGCGTGGTAATGCCCCTGTTGCTTGGCTGGTTTCCCAAATTCATGTTGGCGACAGAAAATTCTCCGCCCGCAACATTTACGGAAAACTTTTGGGTATCAGCATTATTGTTGCCCCTGTCCCAAGTGGTCAAAGTTCCAACGTTTTCAATCTTCGCGCCCGTATAAATATTGATGACGGTGTCTTCCCCGCGATAGTTTGCAATGTTGAAAGTTCCCGTACCTTCCTTTGTCGTCAAAATTGAACCATTGTAAAGATTAAGCGTGGTTTTTGCGCCCATAGAATCGCTGTCGCCGAAACGGAATTCCTTGCCCGCGAGCACATAAATCGTGCCGTAATTTTCAATGGAGTTCTCAACAGGACCACTACCTGTACCCCACTTAAAGGCGTCATTTGCAGTAAAATCCAAAACTGCACCTTCTTCGATTTTCAAGTTGTAGTTGGTTCTGTTATCGCCGTTTAGTTCGAGAGTCGCGCCCGACTGGATCAGGGTATTGCCTTGAAGGGCAGACTGGGAAGCGTCCGCCGAAATTACTTTATCGTATGTAATTTCTTGCGCAAACATTGCAGAGGACGCAAGAAGTATGGTTAATGGAGTGATATATTTCATTTTGCAAGCTAATTTATATAGATATATTTAAAATAGAAAAATAAAACTTTTATAATAGGTATATCCAAAGCTGACGAAATTCAAGCATTTTTTTTATTTTTTTGCAAATATTTCAAATCCACAACAACTTGTAAAAATTGACAACATGTAAAAAGACGCAAAAAACGCCGAAAATCATAGGAATTTTCGACGTTTTGAAAAAATTTTCCGCTTGGCTATTTGATGTCGTCTTTTGTGATGACGACCTTTTTTTGCGGATTGTCGGGCAATCTGTACATTATGTCAAGCATCACGCCCTCCATAATCGAACGCAAAGCCCTCGCGCCCGTGCCGAGCGCAATCGCCTTGTCGGCAATGGCGGCAACCGCTTCATCGGTAAATTCAAGCTCGACACCGTCAAAGGCGAAAAGCTTGCCAAACTGGCGCACCAAAGAATTTTTGGTTTTCGTCAATATATTTATCAAATCATCGCGCGAAAGTTGGTTCAAGACACTTACCATCGGAAGCCTGCCGATAAATTCGGGAATGAAGCCGAACTGCGTCAAGTCTTCTGGCTGAACGTTTTTTAAAACGTCGCGCCCGCTGTCGGAATCGGAAACACTTTCGTTAAAGCCCAAGACCTTGTTTGCGGAGCGTCTTTCCACAATTTTATCCAGCCCCACAAACGCCCCGCCGCAAATAAAGAGAATGTTGCGGGTATCAACGCGGATATACTCTTGGTCGGGGTGCTTCCTGCCACCCTTTGGCGGAATGTTGCAAACAGTGCCTTCCAAAATCTTCAAAAGCGCCTGCTGGACGCCCTCTCCGCCGACATCGCGGGTAATGGAAACATTTTGGGTTTTTCTGCCGATTTTATCGATTTCGTCAATGTAGATAATGCCGCACTGCGCTTTTTCCACATTAAAATCCGCCGCGCGCAACAAATTCAAAACGATATTTTCGACGTCTTCGCCGACATAGCCCGCCTCGGTAAGCGTAGTTGCGTCTCCTATCGCGAAAGGGACGTCGAGCATTTGGGCAAGAGTGCGGGCAAGGAAAGTCTTGCCGCTCCCCGTAGGGCCTATCAGCAAAATATTGCTCTTTTCCACATCCACGTCCTTGAATTTTTCAAGGAGCTCGTTCGACTCTCCGCCTTCAATCTTCGACTTCAAGCGTTTGTAGTGGTTGTAAACCGCAACGCTCAAAACTTTCTTGGCGTCGTCTTGCCCGATTATGTACTCGTCCAAAGCCCTCTTTATTTCGGAGGGGCTTTTCAGATTGAAATTCAACATCTGTTTCTGCTCTTCGCGCTTGGACTGCTTCATGTACACTTCAAGCATATTATGAAGTGCCTCTACGCACGAGGGACATATCAAAGACCCGTCCTTGCCTGAAAAGAAGTTCGATACTTCGCTTCTTCCCCTGCCGCAGAAACTGCACCTTGGCTCGTTTTCCTTGTCCATGTTTATGAGCGCGGCTTGGCTTCTATAACCTTGTCAACAATGCCGTAATTCAGGGCGTCCGTAGCCGACATAAAGAAATCGCGGTCGGAGTCTTTTTCAATTTGTTCGACAGACTTTCCGGTGTTGCGCGCAAGAATTTCATTCAAGGTTTTGCGCCAGCGCAGAATTTCATTTGCCGCAATCGTGATGTCGGAAGTCTGACCTCCCGCACCGCCCCTCGGCTGATGAATCATTACGCGCGAATTAGGCAGAGCATACCTCTTGCCCTTCGCCCCCGCCGAAAGCAAAACCGTCGCCATACTCGCCGCTTGACCTACGCAGTAAGTTACGACATCGCACTGCAAGAAGTTCATCGTGTCGTAAATTGCCATTCCCGCAGTGATGGAACCGCCGGGGCTGTTGATGTAAAGATGGACGTCTTTTTTTGAGTCCTCCATTTGCAAGAACAGCATCTGCGCCACAACCGCATTGGCGACATAGTCGTCAATGGGAGTGCCGATGAATATAATTCTATCCTTCAACAGGCGCGAATAAATATCCCAAGTGCGCTCGGTTCTGCCGTCGCGCTCGAAAACGTATGGTATATTATAATAACTCATGTCTTTTGAGATTTTCTATTCGGCAAAAAATCGCTTTTGAAAAGCTATTTCTTTTCAACGATTTTAACTTCCGCTTTTTCAGCGATGAAATTGATTGCCTTCTGCAAGAGAGCGTCGGAGCGCATTCTGTTTATGCGCGCCTGATCCTTTTTGAGCTGCTTTATAAGCTCTTCGGGACGCGTGCGGGTGCGCACGGATTCCTGCCAGAGCATGCGCTGCATGTCTTCGTTATCAACCTTCAAGCTGTTTGCAACCGCAACCCTGTTTAAGAAAATGCGCATTTTGGCGCGGGGTTCCGCTTCTTTTGTGGCGTTTTCAAAAAGGCTTTCCTTGTTCTTTTCCAAGTCTTCCTTCGTCGCGCCGGAGGACATGAAGTGCATCATCATTTCCTGCAAAACCGACTGGCGTTCTTCTTCAAGAGCGGATTCGGGGAGCGGGAAATCGATGCCTTCCATGAGCTTGTCAACCGCGTACTGGCGTTTTAAAACTTCGTTGTGCTGGGTCTTTTCGGCAGTGATGTCCTTTGCAAGGCGCGCGCGGAAATCAGCTTCCGTCTTGTCGCCCATATCCTTCAAAAACGCTTCGTCAACTTCGGGAAGCTTCTTTTCGCGGATTTCGTTAAGTTCGAGTTCGTAAACCGCAGTTTTGCCCGCCAAAGCGGCTTCCGGGAAGTCCGCCGCGAAAATTTCTTCGACATTCTTCTTTTCGCCGACTTTCATTCCGACAACGCCTTCGATTATGGAGCGAACGCCGGGAACGTCGGTATTGCCCGCTTCTTCCCAAGTGCCCTTTTGCTTTCCGTACATGGCGGGCTTTTCAACAAGCTCGTCAATGCTTTTGCCGTCGATTTTTCCTTCGTAGGAAACTTGCACAAAATCGCCCTTTTGAGCCGCGCGGTCTTCGATTTTGTTATACTGAGCGCGCTGATTGCGATAGAAATCAACCGTCTTTTGGATTTCGTCTTCGGTGGCTTCAACAGGTGAAAGTTCGACTTCGGTCTTGTAGTCTTCGGGAAGCTTTACTTCCGGATAGATGTCGGCAGTGAAAGTCAACGCCGCGCCTTCCGAAGATTCGATGTCGTTGTTTTGCAAATCGACAACAGCGAACAAGTCAAATTCTTTAATGCCGTTCAACGCTTCCACTGCCTTGTTTGTTACAACGCGTTCGAGCTGCGCCTTAATGTCGCCGGAAAAACGCTTTAAAACCATGTCTTTTGGAGCCTTGCCCGCCCTAAAACCGGGGATTTTAGCATATTGAACAAATTCCGCAACCACGCCTTCTTTTTCTTTTGCAACTTCCGACGAGTCAAAAGAAACCACAATTTTACGCCTTGTATCGTTAATTTTTTCGATATTTGTTTTCATAATAAAAGTTCTCTACTGTAATAAATAAGAGGGAAATGTTAGGGCTATTGGGTATGTTGTCAACTTTTAAAGAAAGCAAAAGACACACAAAAGAAAAGAAATTTAAAAAAAATATTTAAAAAGCCTTGACATATCTCCGAAAAAATAATCTTATTTGTACTTTAAATTTTGCCTGGATGGCGGAATTGGCAGACGCAACGGACTCAAAATCCGTCGAGTTTTGGCTCATGTGGGTTCGACCCCCACTCCAGGTATTAAAAACGGAACAGAAATACAAATTTCTCGAATTTTAAATTATACCGTTAACGCATCCGTAATAGGATGCTTTTTTTATTTCTTCACCCTCCATCTTGGTTTCCTGCGGACTTGCGGGCGGTTCAAAACTTTAATTTCTAATTATCCAAAACATAGAAAGCAATTCTAACTTGCTGTTTTTTGTTGATAAAAATTTTTTTTGAAACATACTAATATTGTTTTATTGTTATTATGAAGAAGAAAGCTCTCATTACCGGTATCACGGGTCAAGACGGTTCATATTTAACCGAACTTTTAATTTCAAAAGGCTATATCGTCCACGGAATAATCAGGCGTTCAAGCTCTTTTAACACGCAAAGAATTGACCATTTGTACAATAATCCCGCGCTAAAAGACAGCCTCTTCCTGCATTACGGAGATTTGACAGACTCTTCAAACTTAAACCGAATACTCGAAAAAACGGAACCTGACGAAATCTATAATCTCGGCGCGCAATCGCACGTCAAGGTCAGCTTTGAAGTTCCCGAATATACCGCAGATGTGGACGCCATTGCAACCCTCAGATTTTTGGACGCCATAAAAGATGTAGGTCTTGTGAAAAAGACAAGATTTTACCAAGCATCGACATCTGAGCTTTTCGGAAAAGTTCAGGAAATTCCGCAAACGGAAAACACCCCGTTTTATCCGCGCAGCCCCTATGCCGTAGCGAAACAATATGCCTACTGGATTGTAATCAATTACCGCGAAGCCTACAATATTTTCGCAAGCAACGGCATTCTCTTTAACCATGAATCCGAACGCCGCGGCGAAACTTTCGTAACGCGCAAGATAACCCGCGCCGCGGGCAAAATCAAGCTGGGCTTGCAAGATAAGCTCGTTTTGGGGAATATGGATTCTAAGCGCGACTGGGGATACGCCCCCGAATATGTCGAAGGAATGTGGCGCATATTGCAGGCTGAAAAACCGTCTGAATATGTCTTGGCGACAAACGAAACGCATACGGTAAGAGAATTTGTGGAACTTGCTTTCGGCAGGCTCGGAATGGAAATCGAATGGAGCGGGAAAGCCGAAAACGAAAAGGGAATAGACAAAAAAACGGGGAAAACCGTCGTCGAAGTTTCCCCAAGATACTACCGCCCGACGGAAGTTGACTTTTTGTTGGGAAATCCCGAAAAAGCCAAGCGCGAACTCGGATGGGAACCCAAAACCACATTTAAGAAGCTCGTGGAAATAATGACGGACGCAGATTTTGAACTCGCTAAGAAAGAGGCAAAATAACAAATGAAAAAGTCTGATAAAATTTTTGTCGCAGGTCATAACGGAATGGTGGGCTCGGCAATAGTCCGCGCCTTGCAAAACGCAGGCTATGAAAATCTTGTCTTGCGGGCGCACAAAGACTTGGACTTGACAAGCCAAACTTCAACCGAAGATTTTTTCAATGCGCAAAAACCCGATGTAGCCGTAATTGCGGCGGCAAAAGTCGGCGGAATTCTGGCAAACAGCACTTACCCCGCAGAATTTATTGAAATCAATCTGGCAATCGCGCTAAACTCGATAAGAGCCGCGCGCAAGGCGGGCGTAAAAAGGCTTTTGTTTTTGGGAAGCACCTGCATATATCCGAGAATGGCGCCCCAGCCGATTCCCGAAAGCGCGCTTCTTACAAGCGAACTGGAAAAGACAAACGAAGCTTACGCCATTGCGAAAATTGCGGGGCTTAAACTTTGCGAATATTACCGCAAGCAATACGGGCTATGCTATCACAGCGCGATGCCGACAAACCTCTACGGTCCGGGGGACAATTACCACGAAAAAAATTCCCATGTGTTGCCCGCTTTAATACGCAGATTTCACGAGGCAAAGGTTTCAAATGCCGAAAGCGTCGAACTTTGGGGAACAGGCACTCCGCTTAGGGAATTTCTGCATGTTGACGACCTTGCAAGCGCATGCGTCCACCTGTTAAATTTAGATAATCCCCCCGATTTGGTAAATCTCGGAAGCGGAGAAGAAGTTTCCATAAGGGAGCTTGCCGAAATCGTGGCGGAAACAGTCGGATTTAAAGGCAAAATAATCCGCGACGAGACAAAGCCCGACGGCACGCCGCGCAAGCTGTGCGACACAACGTTGCTACGCTCTCTCGGGTGGTCGCCTAAATATTCCATAAAAGACGGTGTTAAATCCGCTTACGAGTCGTTTTTAAGCGAGCTTGAAAGCGGCAAAATAAGGATATGACAAAAAGATTTTTGTACGTTTACGAATTTGCCGACAAGGCAGGCTTAAACGAAGAAAAAAATACAGACAACCTTTGGTTTCACACGCAAAAATATTTGCAAAAAGAATTCGATATTCAAATAAAAATTGCGAATGGTCTTTTTGTAAACAAAAGAAAAAACAGCCTTGCACCTGACAGGCTGTTTAATTTTGTCTATATGCACATTTGCGCGCCGTTTGAAATTTTGCGCTCGAAAGCCGATGTTGTTTTCGTGCGCTCAACGCCGCCTCTAATACAAATTACATACGCCTTTTGGGCAATGCTTCTAAGGCGCAAAAAAATATTTTGGCTGATGGATTACCATCCTGTTTTCGGTGTCAGAACCACAAAAAGAGGATCTTTTATAAATTTTATATGGCGTGTCCTTGATAAAATCGACAAATTCTTTTTGAAGAAATTTGATTTGGTTGTATGCCTTGACGAAGCCATGCAAGAGCTTGTAAAAGAGCGCGCGCCAAATGTCGAAACATTTGTATGCCCGACTTTTTCCCTCCAAAATCCCAAATGGCTCGACCTTGCAAAAAAAAGGGAAGCAAACGACCCCGTAAGGCTTTTGTATAACGGAAATCTCGGAAGGGCGCATTCGACGGAAAACCTGAAAGTATTTCTAAAAGAGCTTGTGAAGCTTAAAAGCGTAGAATTTTGCTATTGCGGCGAAAGCAAATATGCAAAGGAAACTTTTAAAAATATGTGCCGCGAATGCAATGCCGAGTTTAAAACATTCGGATTTGTGAAAGACTACAACGCGCTTGGAGAGTTTTACAGACAAAACGCTTTCGACTACGGAGTGGTTCTTTTAAACGATGAATTAAAAGGCGTCGTAAGCCCGAGCAAATTTTCAGGATATACATCGTTCGGGCTTCCCGTAATTTACCTTGGGCCAAGCGGCACAAACGCCCATTTTGTCTGCCAAAAATCAGGCGCGGGAATTTGCGCGGAAAATCCCGAACAAATTATGGACGCCGCGCAAAAGGCAAGCCTTTCCAAAACCCAAAAATCCTGCGCCGAAGCCACGAAGCAAACAATCCGGTATTTCAGCCCGAATGTCGCGCAAAAGCTTGCGGTTAAACTCGCCGAATTTTGCGGGAAATAGTTTTGTCTTGAACTTTCGCGCGCGTTTGGTTGTACTTAAAAAAATTGTAAATTTTTCAGGCATTTAAAATGGATTTAAAAAAGGAATTTTCCGCAAAACCTTACGCGCTCGCAGGGGGATATGCCCTGCTTGCTTTTTTATCTCTTGCGGGAGCTTTTATTTTGAGGTTCGATTTTAATTTTGTTGAAATTTGCAAGTTCCTTTCGCCAAAGACTTTCGTTTTAATAATTGCCGCAAAGCTGTTTTTTTTGGCGATTTTCGGGCAGTTCAACATTCTGTTCAAATTTTTCCACAAGACCGACCTCGCAAACCAATTTTGGGCGTTTACGGCAAGCGCGGCATTCCTGCTCGCATCAAGCCAAATCCTGATTAAATTCGGGTGGGTAATTCCAAGGGGCGTAATTCTAATCGATTATTTTTTATCCATAATTTTGTTTGCCGCCATAAGAATGTTTTTCCATATTAAAAGAGAGCGTTCACAATCTAAAATATTTCACGGCAACATAAAAAAGAGGGTTGCAATCATCGGCGCGGGAGATGTAGGCGCAAGCCTTGCGGAAAACTTGTTTTCACACAAATCAATGGGAATAATTCCCGTTGTGTTTTTGGACGACGACCCCCAAAAGGCAGGCCGCACGATTTCAGGAATAAAGATATTGCCGCTAAAAACCGACTTAAAGCAGGTTGTCCAAAAGCTTAGCATAGACCAGGCTATAATCGCAATATCAAGGCTTCCGCAATCGCGCATAGATGAAATCACATCGGAATTTTCCAAACTCGGCATAGAAACAAACATAGTGCCTTCATACCAAGATCTCGCGGCGGGATACGCAAAAGTCTCAAACTTGCGCAAAGTTTCAATAGAAGACGTGCTTGGAAGAAAACAAATTCCCCTCAATACGGAGGAGCTTGAAAAACTGATACGAGGAAAGCGAATATTGGTAACGGGCGCGGGGGGCTCAATCGGCAACGAGCTTTGCAGGCAGATTGCCATGCGCAAGCCCTCAATGCTGATACTGCTCGACCAATGCGAAGTACAGCTTTTTAACGTCCGCGAAAATATTTGCGCAGGCAATTTCGACGTCGATGCAAAGCCCGTAATCTGCAATGTGGCAGATGCGGAGAGAATCCGCCAAATAATTTCCGAATACAAGCCGCAAATCGTTTTCCACGCCGCCGCGCACAAACATGTCCCGATTATGGAGTACCAGGCGGGAGAAGCCCTCAAAAACAATCTTCTCGGCACTTGGCACACTGCAGTTGCTTCATCGGAAAACGGCGTTGAAAAATTCGTTCTGATTTCCACCGACAAGGCGGTAAACCCGACAAGCGTAATGGGCGCAAGCAAACGCCTCGCTGAAATTTTAATTCAATCTTTCCAGACAAATCCGAAAAACAAAACGCGCTTCATGGCGGTGAGATTTGGCAACGTACTCGGCTCTTCCGGCAGCGTAATTCCGATTTTCAAACGCCAAATAGAAGCGGGAGGCCCGATAACCTTAACGCACCCCGACGCCATGCGCTACTTCATCTCAATCCCCGAAGCCGTCGGGCTTGTGCTCCAATGCGGCTCTCAGGCTCTCGGCGGAGAAATTTTCGTTTTGGACATGGGAGAACAAATTAAAATCATCGACCTTGCAAAACGAATGATAAAGCTAAGCGGCTTTGAGCCGGGCGTTGACATAAAGATAAAAACCATAGGGCTTCGCTGCGGAGAAAAGCTCCAAGAGGAAGTTCAAAACAAGGCGGAACATCTGAAAAAAACAAAAAATCCGCGCATTCTTGCCTTCGTTTCAACACCTGTTGCCTTTGAAAAATCTCTGGAAATCGTCGAGGAGACAAAACGCGCAATTCTCGAAAAAAACAACCGCGAGCTAAAAGAATTCATCAAAAAACACGTCCCTGAATACGAGCCGCAACAATAGCAGCCTTGCAGCTTCATTTTCCGCCGCCGCGCTCTTCGCATAAGGAGCGTTCATTGGGCACGCAGTTTACGCCTTCGCAGCGCAGGACTTTTTTTAGCGTTAAAACCGCGATTTTCAAATCCGACAAAAACGAAACGTTTTTCACATATTTTACGTCGAAAGCAAGTTTTTCGTCCCACGATATGCAGTTTCTGCCGCTCACCTGCGCAAGCCCGCTTATGCCGGGTCGCACGCTGTGGCGCAATTTTTCCTCTTTTGTATAATGCGGCAGATACTGCGGCAAAAGGGGTCTTGGGCCTATAAACGACATCTCGCCTTTAAAAACATTCAAAAGCTGCGGAATTTCGTCAAGGCTCGTCTTTCGCAGGAACTTTCCAAGCGGAGTCAGGCGGGCTTTGTCGGGCAGAAGGTTTCCGAAAGAATCTTTGGCGTTATCCATTGTGCGGAACTTCATTATGTAAAAAATCTTTTCGTCCCTGCCGGGGCGCGCCTGTTTAAATATGGCGGGGCTTCCCATTTTCAGG
>ERZ835051.3683-NODE-3683-length-11658-cov-3.224856_pt1 | contig 11658 bp, 14 predicted proteins | sample MGYA00519575_ERZ835051 | MGnify/ENA primary metagenome ERZ835051 (study PRJEB31850, sample SAMEA3708769) | human gut metagenome | biome: human gut; feature: human-associated habitat; material: faeces | place: China | collected 2014 ... | reverse complement strand
TATTTACAAAGAAAATTTATACTCGGAAAATCACTACTGAATAATATGGCTAAAATAAAAGTTCAAAATACAGAAGTAACTATTATTACCTATGATAATAAAGATTACATTTCATTGACCGATATGATACGTAATATAGAAAATGGGTTATCACTGATAGAAAAATGGTTACGCAACAAAAACACAATAGAGTTCCTTGGTATATGGGAAGAAATGTATAATCCGGATTTTAATTCCCCCGAATTCGAGGGAATTAAAAATGAAGCAGGTCTAAACAGATTTATCCTTTCAGTAAAGCAATGGGCAGAAAAAACCAAATCCAAGGGACTTATTGCAAAAGCTGGACGTTATGGAGGAACCTATGCACATAAAGATATTTTGATTTACTATAATATTGCATAATTAAGTTGATATTCAAATAATTTCCGGAACTTTTCGTCTTCCATAAGCTTATCCGTGGAGCTCGCTGCTGCCACAATTCCTCCCTCTTCCATCAGGAGCGCACGATCACAGACCAGCACCGTTGAAAGTCTATGTGCAATCGTTATGATGGTTTTACTGCCCGAAAATGAACGGATCGTGTCTAATATCTCCTTTTCACTACAACTGTCCAATGAACTGGTCGATTCATCAAAAATAATGATGTCCGGATCCTGCAACAGCAGCCTCGCTATGGAAAGTTTCTGCCTTTGTCCTCCGGATAATTTAATTCCACGCTCACCGATATTCGTTTCAAACTGATCCGGCAGACTTTCAATAAATGACAGAATATTCGCTTTTTCACAGGCACTTCTTATTTCTTCGTCTCCTGCATGCCGGTCTGCAAGCAGCAGGTTTTCCCGGATGCTGAGATTTAACAGTCTGGGAAATTGGGAAACTATGCCGATTTTGTTGCTTATGCTCTCATGGGATAACTCGGAAATCCTCCTGCTGCCAAGCAGAATTTCACCGCCACATGGCTCATATACCCCCATCAGCAGATTAGCCAAAGTCGTTTTCCCACATCCGCTTTTCCCTACAATTGCAATGTGCTCGCCAGGATCAATCGTCATATTCAACGAACGGATAACCCATTTTTGATTATCCGCATACCGGAAGCTGACATTGGAAAATGTTATTTTATCCTCCAGATTTGTAACCCGCCTCTTTACATCATATTCCAATTCCAGAATTTCAAATACACGCTGTATGTTGGGTTTCTGAATATGAAAGTCCAATATAGAATTCACAACCGATGTGATGCTGTCCACCAACTGCATAAAATAATCCATATAAGTAAGCAGGATCCCGACCGTAAGCTTCTTATAAATAATCAGGATCCCTCCTACAAAATAAAGATTCATTCTGGTAATAAAATAATCTTTAAAGGCAATGAAGAGCCAGTTAAAGGCAATATAGATCTGACTTTTAATGATTAATTTAGAAAGCTTCTGCCTGTATGTTTCGAATTCCGCTTCCATATAATCTTCCAGATTATTCGTTTTGATATCTGCCCATTTCTGAAAAGAATTATTCAGAAAGCTATGATACTCTCCTTCCAGTCTGCGGCATTCTTCCGATACCCGGTTGGCCTTCCTGCTGATCACCCGTACTAACCAGAAGGAAAGCGGAATGGCAATAAACCCAATGATGGTCAGTGTCTGATTCAGTACAAACAGGATAATGGATATTACTAAAATTTTTGCAATGGAAAAGAAATAATCCAAGACATGTTTCTGTAGAAATGTTTCCACGAATTCCACATCACCATCGATTCTGTCTGCCAGATCTCCCGTACTATAAGTTTGATACATATCGGCATTCATATTCACGTATCTCTTCAGGATATGAACCCGCAGTTCCATCTTCAATTTCAGGAATAACGTGTTATATGATTTTCTGGTCAGTTTCATCAATAAGGTCTGTAACACAAAAACAGATAGATAACCGGCAATGACAACAGGGAGATAACCCATTTTCCCCTTAACAATCACATGGTCAATAAACAGATAATAGAAAAACGGTTGCACGATCCCCAGCACAAGATCAAGGCTCTTGAAAAACAAAAGCCCATACAATAACCCCTTTTTCTCCCCCAGTAATCCATCGATTTTTTTCAAAGTTCTGATACGATCTGATTGTCTTTCCAAATAATCCCCTCTTTTTCCTTTTACTGTCTGCACCTGAAATACCGGAAATTTATGCTCCCATGCTCCCTGCATACTGCTCTTTAAAAAGCTTCCGATAGGTCTCACAGTTTTTCAGTAACTTTTCATGCTTATCAAAGCCTGCAATTTTCCCATCCTCCAGAACAAGAATCCTGTCCGCATGAATTATCGTAGACAGCCGGTGTGCAATGATCAGTAATGTATGATTCTCCCCCAGTAATTCCCATGAATCTTTGATTGTCATTTCAGCTTCACTGTCTAATGCACTGGTTGACTCATCAAAAACCATGATTGGAGAATTCTTAACAAATATCCGGGCAATCGCAATTCTTTGTTTCTGTCCTCCCGAAAAGTCCATTCCTCCGGTTCCAATGACCGTATCCAATCCGTTCTCAAGGCTGCTCGCAAAGTCATACAAATCTGCCATTTTAAGTGCTTCCCACAATAAATCATCCTGAAAACTGTCCTCTGAAAATTGCAGATTAAATCTTATCGATCCATGAAATATAATACTGTTTTGATGAACAACTCCTATCTGTCCGCGCAGACAGCGGATATCGTATTCCCTGATATTCCTGCCATCGATCCATATATTTCCTTCATCCGGATCATATATCCGACACAACAAATTCACTAAAGTGCTTTTTCCCACACCACTGTTTCCTACAATAGCGATTTTCTCACATGGATCAATACGAAATGACAGAGAATTAAATATGCTCCGCTCTTCGTTATACCGGAACGAGACATTTTTAAACTCGATGCTTCCCACAATTCGTTCTGTGTTACTGCCTGGCACCTCCTGCATACGGAGACATTCTGTCCTTTCTTCCAGCGGGGTATCAAACAATTCCATAACCCTATCGCAGGAAACCAGATTGGAGGAAAGCGATACTATTCTTGAGTTGATACTGTTGAATGCTGCAACGCAGTTTGCATAATAAGCAAAGCAGGCCGTAACCCCACCGATTGTCAGTTGATTGGATTTTACGAGGAAAGCGGAAATGGTAAACATACACATCTGGGCGATCAGTGATATCCCAGTATTCACCCTTTCTGCCCCGACTTCGATTCTGTTTAAGCCAATACACATTCTGGCTATTTCAATATTTCTCCGGAGAAATTCGGAAAGAATCTGTCTGGACGCATGCAAAAGTTTTATTTCCTGCATTCCATCCAAAATTTCAAATGTCCAGGAGGACAATAAGCCTCTTTTTTGAATAATACGGGAGTTTTCTCTTTTGGCTTTTTCACTGAAAAATCTGGATACATACACGATGACCGGAGTCACAATGGTTGTAAAAATACCCATCCATACATTGGAAAAGTATATAAATACCAGGGCAATAACCATATTCATCCCATTGGTTACTAGTCCAAACAAATTAACGCTTATCATGGTCATAATCTGATCAACATCATTTTCCATTCTGCGAACCGTATCCCCACTGTACATACCCGCCAGACAACAGCCCTTGAACCTTAAGATCCGGGAATACAGTTCCGACCTGATATCAAACAGAAATGCTGTACTGGTCACTTTTTCCATGATATTCACTATCGTATACATTGCCTGGTTAAATACATACACAACTCCATATATGCCTACAATATAGATAAATCGTGACATGTTTTGAGAACTGATTACTTCATCCACAAGCCATCCGATCATATATGGTAGAAGCATCAGTGTTCCGGATGCCAGAATAACACTAAGCAGCATAATGATAAATTTCCATTTATGAGGTTTTGCAAACCGTAATATGAATGTTAACTTTTCTTTCATAAAATTATATTATTTTTTCTTCATCAGTATAGAATCTATTTCCAATTACTCCAAAATCTACAGGTCGGTGTGTATTAACATCTGTATCCACATATAATCTAAGATGTTGAAATTCTTTATATTTGATTGCTGCATTTGAACTATCACCAACTCGTAACAAATAAAATCTTCCCTCCTTTTCTAATTGATATTTTTCGTCTCCAGAACATCCCTTATTTATTTTCTTTACAATCACATATTCTTCAATATGTGGAATAAAATTCAAATTTGCAAACATCCTTCTATGTTCCTTTTAATTTTTACTAAATTATCTGTGCCACAAACTACTACTTATTTGAATTATGGAAAGTAATTCCTCTCCACTTGATACTATATTGTTCAGATCAATAAATCATCACAATAGCATTTTACTCATCTTATATTGTTCAGGTTTCGGAACCTCATATGTCAAAATAGGAAAACTTTTGATACTATCATACTTTGCAAAATTATTTGCGATTTTTACCATTAACTTAGCTACTTTATTTTCTTTCTTCATTTTTTATTTCAATCCTTTCCACAATAATAGTTGCAATTTCCATACCACTACCGAGCAAAATAGCATTCTCATATTCTGGTACTTTTATAAAGAAAATATTTAACATATATAATATTAAAACTATATAAGCACATGCAGAGTTTTCACAGTTGACTTTTCAATATCAGGTAGAGGCTATGGATTATATTCTGAAAGATCATCCGGAAACACTCCACAACCGGATTCATGATTGTCTCCTTCACGCCAATATGCGTTATGCTTCGCAGTACAATCAGACACATAAAATGTTTTCTGTACACACCGGCTCCCATGTTACCTATTTGAAACAGGATGATATCCTTTGCTTTCAATCATCCTCTAATGCTCATAAAGTCAAGATCATAACAGCCAATGCAATTTATGAACAATCGGGCAGCCTTCGTGAAATCCAGAGCCAGGTGGACCATCATTTTCTGTTAAGCCATAAATCCTGTCTGGTAAATACATCTCATATCGTAGAAATGGATAAAATCAGGCGCATACTTATTTTATCCAACGGCCTACAGATTCCCATGTCCGTCCGGCAGATGCGTTTCTTTTTATAAGTCTGCGACATCTTTTAGTTACTTGCTAAAAAGCAACCTACTCTTTGGGCAGAGTGCGGTTGCTTTTTTGATGTCTGGATCTTAGTTAGTTTATCCTTTTTCCTGCATCTCCTCCAGCTCGGTTTCTGTCTCAAGCATCCGTTCAAGAAGGCTTTCCTGGTTCTGCTCTTCCTTCTGCTTCTGCTCTTCAAGCTCCATAAGCTTCGTGTAGTCGGAAGCCAGTGCCGGATCCATGATCTGCATCTGCAAATCCGCAAGTCTCTGTTCGCTTTCTTCCAGCTGCTTTTCATACTTTGCCATCTGCTGCTTTAATCGGGACAGAATTTTACCGGGATTATAATAGGTCTTCTTGTCAAAAACATCCTTCAATGTTGGTGCTTTATCCGATTTCTTTTCGTTTCGTTCTGCCTCTTCCTTTTCCTGATTCAGCTGTTGCTGCTTCAGTTCTTCTTTCTGCAGACGTTCCAGATATTCCTCATAACCGCAATCATAAAAGACCGTTTTATCCTGCTTAAAATCAAGCATTCCGGTAGCGATTTCCTTGATAAAGTAACGGTCATGGGAAACAAACAGGATCGTTCCGGTATAATTCTTCAACATATTCTCCAGCGCTTCCTTGCCAATGAGATCCATATGGTTCGTCGGCTCATCCAGAATCAGAAGATTCGGGCGCATCTTAAACATCTTACACAAGGCAAGACGTACCTTTTCTCCTCCGGAAAGCTGTCCGAGCGTCTTAAATACTTCTTCTCCGGTAAAAAGGAAGCTTCCTAATGCATTACGCACCTCTACTTCCTTCAAAGTCGGATACATGTCCCAGAAATCATTGAGTACGGTCTTATCCGGATACATACTTTCTGCAACTGCTGCCTGCTGGTCAAAATAACCGACCTCCACACCGGTTCCGACGGTATAACTTCCCCCAAGCGGAGGAATCTGTCCCATCAAAGTCTTTAACAGGGTAGATTTTCCCTTTCCGTTTTCTCCGATAATCGCAACACGCTCTCCCTTTTTCAGGGTAAAGGATACCTTACTCAACACATGATCGTATCCGATTTCCAGCGCTTTCAGTGTCAGTACATCGGTATAGCTGGTTGTCCGCGGAAGGAACTGACCGCGGAATGCCTTGGTATCAAATCTGCGGGGCTTCTCGATCAGAACCATGTGCTCTAACTGCTTTTCTTTGGAATGCACCGAAGCTACTTTGGTTGGGGTATTCTTCCACTTCTCAATCCACTCGGTAAGACGCTTGATCTCTTTCTGCTGCTCTTCATAATCCTTTTCCTGTTTCAGAGCAGCCTCCTCCTTCAATTTCATGAAGGTGGTATAATTTCCCGGATACCGTTTGATCCGATGATATTCAATTTCATAAGTCACATCAATGATGCGGTCTAAGAACATCCGGTCATGGGAAACGATCACAACTGCCTTGTTATAGTTCTTCAAATATCCTTCGAGCCATTCAATCGTTGGCAGGTCCAAGTGGTTCGTGGGCTCATCCAGAAGCATAATGTCCGGACGGCTCAGAAGAAGCTTAATAAAAGCAACCTTCGTCTGCTGTCCTCCAGAAAATGTTCCGATCGGTCGGGTAATATCCTTCAGGTCAAAGCCAAACTTCTGGAACATCGTCTCCATGTCCCGGCGATAGGTATATCCCCCCATTGCCTCCATCTGATCCTGCAAAGAGGAATACTCATACATCCATTTCTGGTCATGATCGGTCTCCATGATGTCCGTAAGCTCTTTCATCCTGCGTTCACAGGCAAATACCGGCTCAAATACTTTAAGGATCTCGTTTTCTACCGTAATCTCCTGATCTTCAAAGCTGATCTGACGCAGATAGCCGATCTTCTGGTTTCCTGCCATCGCAATGCCACAGCTTTCATCACTGTCGATATTTGCCATGGTAATATCCCCGGCAATCAGTTTCAGCAGAGTCGTCTTGCCGCAGCCATTGCGTCCGACGATCGCAATTTTTTCATGATCATGTATGTCAAAGTTTACATCTTCAATAATGGTTTCCGCACCGTATTGTACCAGTGCATGTCTGATCTGATATCTCATTTTATCTCCGTTAATATCCTCTTCGCAGTCGCTTATTTTCCTGCTGCACTGTTAATTCACTCACAGACTCATATGCCCGTGCTTCGCACTCTCTATCTACCTTCGGCAGATGCATATTCGTTAAAAGTGTAAGAAAAACAAATGCCTGCTCCGCAGTCGCTTGTTTTTCTGCTGCACTTTTACATCATATCAATTTATCTTTGGCTTTGCAATACAGGATTGAGACGAGCAGCCCTGCCGCTGTAGCGATCATGGCAGGCGCAATAATGATTGCCGGATTCACACTTCCGTATTGGGTCCGGTATGCAATCATGTTGACCGGAATAAGCTGTAAAGAAGAAATATTGAGAATCAGAAACGTGCACATTTCATTGCTGGCATAATGGCGTTTCTCTTCGGGAACACCACGCTCCTCCTGCAATTTTGCCAGCTCTTCCATGGCTTTGAGACCGGCCGGAGTACAGGCCCATCCCAATCCCAACACATTTGCAATTATATTCGTTGAAATATAATCCCTGGATTTGTGCCCTTGTGGAATCCGTGGAAACATAAATGAAATAAATGGTGACAGCATTTTGGTGAGCTTTGCAATCAATCCGGATTCCTCTGCCACCTGCATGAGTCCCACCCAGAATGCCATAACTCCTGTCATGGTAAAGCATAATGTAACCGCATCCTGTGCACTTTGTAATGCAGCCTCGGTAACCTCTTTCATATGGCCCGTGATTGCACCATAGATAATCCCTATCACAATCATTACTGCCCAGATGTAATTCAGCATATCGTTAACCCCTTGGGAAATATTTCTTTATTATATGATATGGAATTCAACCTTCATTAAGAACACTAGGCAATTAGTTATAATAACCAATAAATTTGTAATGTGCTCTTAATAAATTAGTAGTTATAAACAAAAACCATTTGCAAAATAAAACAAATATATTATAATAGTGACAGGGTGTTACCAAAACGGGTAGCGGTTCGCCTTTCGCCAGAATGAGTACATTCTGAGAACTTCCAGTATTAGCGGAGGTGGTACAGATGGAAAATACAATGAAAGGTACATAGTATATTTGACAATAGAGCTTACTGTCGGAATCGCAGGTATTGTAGTAACAATCATCAGCATCATTGTTACCGTGATCAGTATCCTGCAAAATGAGACCGACAGAAGATCCAGACATCAAAAAAGCAACCGCCCAAGCCAAGAGTAGGTTGCAATTTTGATTGATAACTTATAACAAGGCGAACCGTTGCTTTACGGTAGCACCTTCTTATGAACCTATCATAGCATTCTGTTTTTCATTCGTCAATCATCTTTTGTATATAGATTTTTACCGTATTATAGTTTAAAATATAACTATTCGGAATACTATTCACAATACATTGTTTAAAAAGGGGAATACAATGAAAAAGCTGATCTGGAAAATTGTACTGGCTGCATCGCTGCTTCTGATGGTGATTGCCGCAACAAACATTGCTCTCTTAATCAGGGAATATCAGAAGGGAATTAATACCTACGCAAATCTGGAGAAATACGCAACGGTAACACAGGATTCTGTCAAAGCAGCACAGGAGATCAAGGATACTGCCGACAGTGGGAATACCGAAGAGGCTGTGGAAGAAGTCATCGAAGGACCGCAGATTGCCGTTGATCTTGATATTGATTACGATGCTCTGACGAAGATCAATGGGGACTTTGTCGGATGGATTTACTACGCACCGTTAGAACTGAGTTATCCGATCGTCCGTGGCATTGACAACGATTATTACACACATTACACCTTTGAAAATGTCAGGAACAGCTCCGGGGCCATCTTTATGGACTTCCTGAATAAGCCCGACTTTTCCCACTTCAACACAATTATTTACGGTCATAACATGAGAAATGGAACCATGTTTGGTTCCCTCAAAAAGCTCCTGAACGATCCTTCCATTATCGAAGAAGATCCTTATATTTATATTTTTACTAAAGAGAAGGTTATGATGTATGAGATCTGTGCTGCCTATATCACGAATGACTCTTCCCATACCTATGATCTGACCCAGACTGCAGAAGAACAGGCCGACTATGTGAAATACATCCGTAATGCCGCAGCCTACTACTGGGATGATCCTAGGTTAGAAGAGTCCCTGAGCGAAGACACGAGACTCATTACTTTATCTACCTGTCACGGTCTTCACAGCAACAACCGAACCGTCATCCACGGCGTATTAGTTGCCAGTAAAGACCGGTAAAGACTGATCCAGCTCCGGTGTCTGCGTGGTAACGACCTGCCACCGTGTAATTGTATAAGTCCTCTCTCCGGACGCTGTTTCCAAAAAGGATGCATTCACCGATAAGATCTGATTTTCATTCATCACATAATCACAGGAAAAAGAGTCTTCCAAAGGCTCTTTTTTTGATGCCTCCAAAAGGTCCTCCTGTGCTTCATTACACGCCTGATAATATGCACTTGTGCGCTCTGCCAGCTTACGGCTTAATGTGAGATCCGCATTCGCACTTACAATCGACAGCCCTGCAAAGCAGACCAGACACAGGATCACCATGATTACCACAATGGACGGTGCTCCGATGCTCAGTCCAAAATCCCTATTCCGTTTCATCTGCCAATTCCTCCCGCGGAAACAAAGTGAGCTGCAATTCATAAACAGAATCAAATTCTGTCCCCTGTTCCTGATATGCCGTAACCTGTCGTAGCATTCCAACACGAATCTCGCACGTGGTCAGTTCTTCTGATGCATTGATTTTTACAAATGCACCTAAATCCTGATCCGTATTATTAATTGTCAGCATCGTCTGCTCATCTGTCTGACTCATCCCTGCATCCGGGAACAGAGTCTCCAGTTCTCCGGCATTCCCATTACATCCGTAAAAAGCTTCCGCAATACTTTCTGCCATGGAAACCGCATGATTTAGGTTCACGCTCTGGTCACTCAGCCGGTGGGCAGTTACGAATAGCTTCACACAGACTGCTGCCGCAATTGAAAAGAACAGGATGGAAAGAATCAGTTCCATCAAAAATATTCCGGATTTAGAAGAATTTTTCGTCTGCATCTTCGAATCCTCCTGATCGAATACAAATATAAAAGCTTATGGTGTTTTCCTCCGGGGTTTTCATCGTACATTGAACCAGATGATCATTCACTGCTGTAATTTCAAACCGCTCCATAGCCAGAATATCCTGTCCTGCGGAAGCAGAAAGCGATATATCACTGCGTTCCATCAGCTCCTTAAGCATTCCTTGATATTCATAAATATAAGTATGATACTCTATCCCATTCACTTCTGAAGAAAGAATGACCACCGGATTTCCTTCGAACGTACCGATTGATACTGCTCCCTCCGCATCGGCCTGACGGATCTTTTCCACCACATAAGACAGTGAGGTTCTCGTATTAAAATTTTCATCCATATGTGCCACCGTCTTGCGGTAAATATTTGCTCCAATCGAAATCAAAAAAAACGAAGAGAGTGCAAATATACAGAACAAGCCAATGACAAATAGAACATCTACAATGTGTTTATCCTGCTTCTGATTCATAGATCTCTTCCATTCATAACGTTTATCTGCTGCTTATATTTCTCTATTACTGCTCTGTTTTCATAAATAACAGTTTGGTTTTATTCAAGTTTTACTCATGTGGTTACTTCAAAATAATGGTAACCTCCGGCCGCATATTAGACCCCACCGGCTGATAGTCCACAAAAAACAAGTCTTTATCATAGGTCAGCCCATAATGCTCTTCCATATAGGAAAGGCTCGGTGGATAAAACCCCTCCACGGCATAGCAATGGATAATATCCCGGTCAATTGCATTCTGCAGACTATCCTGCTGCCTGTCCACGGTAGACCGATCCACGGAATGGATCATAACCCAGAACAGCACCAGAATTACCGGACAGACCAGATACAACATCCGGACCGGAAAACGACGATATTCATAACGGTTAAATTTTGTAGTAAATCGATGCATATTACTCTCCCGAAAATTTCAGACTGCATATATTTCAGATAGACATCAATTCTCAGAACATCTTTGTTCTTATTCTTCATCTGCACACAGCTAAAGCCAGGCAGAATCACATCATCCAATGCTCGCCATGATTCCCATAAGCGGAAGTAATACCGAAAGCAGGATAACACCAACAATCAGTGACAGAATAATGACCAGGGTAGGTTCAATAATGGATACAATCCTCGACAACTGCCGGTCAGTTTCTTCTTCATAATGCGATGCGATCTGCAGCATCACCACATCCATGGATCCGGAACGAAAGCCCACAGAAACCATACGGGAATACAGATTTGAAAAAATCTCCGCACTGGCAAGCGCCTCCGGCAGATCCGCCTGTCCCTGCATCTGTGCCTTACAACGTTCGATCTTCTTCGCCATCTCCTCATTTTCTACGATTTCCTTAATCATATCAAGGCTATGATAGGTATCCATACCGCTCTGATAGGAAAGATACATACCTCTTGCACAGCCGCTTCCGAACCGTACTGGATATAATCATCGTATTTGATGACTTCTGCA
>ERZ835051.3681-NODE-3681-length-11662-cov-3.245628_pt1 | contig 11662 bp, 7 predicted proteins | sample MGYA00519575_ERZ835051 | MGnify/ENA primary metagenome ERZ835051 (study PRJEB31850, sample SAMEA3708769) | human gut metagenome | biome: human gut; feature: human-associated habitat; material: faeces | place: China | collected 2014 ... | reverse complement strand
GTATGGTATACATGCCAAGCACCACAGTTAGGACAAACTGCCAAAGTTGGAGCCACAGCTTTATCATGAGTTCTTCTTTTGGCTGTTCTCGTTTTCGATTGTTTTCTTTTAGGATGTGCCATTTTTCTATTACTTTAATTATTATCTATTATTTTCTTTAATTCGTCCCATCTCGGGTCAGTTTCCTCCCCTTCGCCGGGCACTTCATCTACAACATCTTCATCATCGTATGATGCGGCATCTTCACTTTCGTCGCTATCGTCCATAGAACGCGCCGCATGTTTACGCAATTTAGCACTCATCGATTTATTGCATTTTCCTGCCTGATGAACATGCTTCAAAGGTATTGTCAGTGCAATGAACTCATATAAAAACCATGCAATATTCAATTCCCCGTCACTTTCAGGAATAACAACCACATTATCGCTCTCCTCGCTGTATTCCGAACCGAATTTCACATAGAGCGTTTCTTGGGTTTTTACCTCATGGTCCATATCGTCCAAACAGCGATCGCACGGAATTTGAATAACTCCTTCCAAATCAAAATCCAGTTCGAAAGAAGCCGCCGTCCGCTTCACTGTCAATTTCACCTTCACCTTTCCTTTTTGAACATCTTCACCTTCGATATTCTTAAAGAACTCATTATCCAATACATACTCAAAATCCTGAGTACCTATCGGCATACTTTTGAGCGGTAATTTATAAGCACTAAATCGTCCCAATGCTATTTGTCGTTAAAACTCCGCAAAGGTATAAAAAATAATCGTTACAAGTCAATCTTTTCGGTAGTTTTTATTTCACATTCACAATTTTTCAAATGGAGAGCCATAATCGATTAGCCCCGACAACATTCAAAAAAAGAAAGATTTTCCAGCCCGACTAAACGACTCGCTTCAATTCGATTCTGAATGTCGTACCTTTTCCTACTTCCGAATCTTTCACATAAATGCGTCCGGCATGATAATCCTCTATAATACGTTTTGCCAAAGTAAGTCCAAGTCCCCAACCTCGTTTCTTGGTCGTGTACCCCGGATTAAAAACCGTTTTGAAATTTTTCCGTGCAATCCCCTTGCCCGTATCTTTTATATCGATATAAATCTGTTGCTTCTCCGACGTCATATAAACATCTATACGCCCTTCTCCATTCATCGCATCGACTGCATTCTTGCACAAATTCTCTATAACCCATTCAAATAAAGAAAGACACACCATCGCACCCTCGGCATCAGAAGGGAGATGAGTCGTAATCAATACTTTATCGGAAACTCTGCGACGCATATATTCTGTTGCATTTTCAAGCACTTCGTTGACATATATCAATTCCATTTCTGGCTTCGAGCCTATTTTAGAAAAGCGTTCGGCTATGACAGACAGACGGTTCACATCTTTATTCATATCCGACAGTAACGAGGAATCCACACCCGACGATTCCAACAAATCCATCCATGCCATCAACGACGAAATAGGAGTTCCCAATTGGTGAGCAGTCTCCTTCGATAATCCCACCCACACCTTATTCTGCTCGGCCTTTTTCGTACTAATCAACGCAAAATAAACGATTAAAACGAACAGGACCATAACACCCAACTGCACGTACGGATAAAGAGATAGCCGCTTCAACAAAATAGAATCGTCATAATAGAGATACTGTTTCTCCTCGTCTCCCAAATTGATCTCTATCAAATTGGATTTACTTTTCAATTGTTCCAGTTTCTCTTGTAAATATTTCTCCGTATCCGTTTCGGGCAAATTCAAATTAAGGTACTGATTTATTTCGCCGGTATCATCGACGATAATCGCCGGTATGGAGGTATTGCTCTGTATCACTTTCAATATCAACTCCATGCTCATTTCAGTCTTGTCACTGGCCAATTCACGCGTCGCTTCGGCCCATATTTCCATTTTCTTTCGCTCCTCGATAGACAAGTCTTCTACAAGGTCATTCGAGACATAAAGTACCCCGCCAACCAGCAAGACAGAAATCAACAAAAAAATCAGTTTCCCTTTTTGTCGGGCATCATAGATATTTTGCATAATATAATATACACTCAGTATTACATATTATATAAACGGCTCCACGACTCGAATATTATTCAACGGCTTCTTAATGTAAAAAAGAGGAGCCTTTCGTTATTCAAAAACTCCTCTCTTCTCATACTTTTACCAGCAGTGTGCTGACTAACGGACTTGACCCCGGATTGTTCGATTATCTACCTTCACAAGATAAACGCCTCTTTCCATTGGAATTTTCTCTGTATCACTTTCTTCTATACATTCCTGAGAAATAGTTTTCAAATCACTTTTCCCGATAATCGCATGATAATGGCAAGATATGCCCAATAGACAAAATCCTGATATCACCAGTATCCGGAATACAACCTTTCTTATTCTTCTATCTTTTTCCATAAGCTCCTGAATTAATATATTATTCCCTGATGTGCAGCATATACCGCATCTTTCTGTCTCAATGTAGATAAAGATTCTGTTCCTATACGTTCTATATCCATATCTCCATAAGCATCCCGTATCTTGAACAATGGATCTAAAGCAGATGCAGTAACCCAGGGTAACCACAAATTAACCCCATCTCCCCAACGGGTGACCAATCTTAAGGCTTCCGTCTGCAATCCTCGATAAGCATACCCCAACGTACCATCATAATCCATAGTCTGTTTCGTATTTTTCTCCAATAGCCGGGCAATATGCAAGAAATACTCATCGCCTGTCAAAACATAGAGTCTCAGGTATTCAAAAGAATTATATGAAAGCCCACAATCTGCTCCGGAATGTCCGGTGGAAATGATTGTAATTCCAACAGTAGTCTTTTTGCTATCCCAAGCCATGAGGTTATTTCCTCCGGCCGCCGGAATATTCCAAGCATACATATAGGTTACAGTGTAATAAGCCGCTTGGGATGCTCCTTCAAGCCATTTTTCATCTTCGGTCAAATCGTACAAACAAAGGAAAGCCTCAATAATCTTTTGCCCGGACTCACGGTCTTTTACATACGGATTATCAATTACACTTCCCACATATTTATAGGGTTCATGAATCTCGCGATAGCAAAATTCTCCGGCTTTAACAGCAGCTGTCTTATAGCATTCTTCCTTAGTAACTATATACATGTAAGTAAGAAAACGGATCAGATTGGAAGTAAGTAGTTTACCCGAATCTATAGAAGTCCCGCCATTGTCAAAAGCTTTGTCCCAGCTACCGTCGGCATGTTGTCGGCTCACCATCCAGTCAGCTGACCGCCGGCAATAATCCAACCAATTAGTTTTACTTCCGGGAAAATGTTTTTCAGCATGCGACCATGCTAAAATCATAGCCTCCAATCCACCTTGCATATTACGTAAGTCATTATGATTACGAAAGAAATTCCAAGGAGATATATCCCACCATATCCGTGGCATCCCATTAGGCGCCGAACTGTTCTCCGCCCAGAAATCAAGTATCTGCTCTCCCTTATCCGTATAGATGGAATTATTGGTTTCCAAACCTTTCCGGTAAAGATAATATGCGCAAGGAATCTGCATCCCCACAAATCCCATAGAATAGGAAATCTCATTCACTTCTCCACTTGGAAGATGTACGGAGAAAGGGAAACCGGGGGCATTATTATCCTTCAGCCAATAATGATCTAAAACCTCCAGACTGTAATTCATTACATCTTCGTTATCCACCTCCAATACTTCAGGATTGTACAGATTGAACGTCGCTTTCCAGTGTTCCTCAAGCGCTTTTGGAAAAGCTGCTTCTTTTTTAAATTGCAATTCCAGCATATAGGCATGCTCTACACCAACCCGTACAGGATGACTCCGACGCGCCCACCGTCTTTCACGACTTCCACCTCCATCTGCATAAGTATGCTCACCTTCAGAACCAGGAAAACAATATACTAATGCAGGACTTTGGCTTGCCAAATAAAAACCCAATGAGCCGAAATGCATATCCGCATTTACCAGATGATCCATTCCCACCTCTTCCTTAAAGGTAACCGGATTGAGATTATAGTCTGCCAAAGCAACAGATACCTCCGAACTTTTATTTCTGAACATGGCCAGAGGTAATCCCATACGTTCCTCACGAGCCAGTATCCAATCATGAGTAAAATCTGCTCCTATGGAGGATTCACTTAAATTAGATTCATCTTTATATATGAGAGAAGGTATGAAATATTCGCATCCGGTAATAGCTTGCTGTACTTCATTCCGCACCATAAAGTAAGAGTTGAACGCATGATCCTTACCGGAAGCTTTCATGACATCTACTACTCTCGACAAGCGTAATCTATCTTCATTCTCCGCCACGGTATATATATCCGTCACTTCAAAATCAGAACCGGAGTCTGTGATTATCCTAGCTTTACAAACCAATCGATCATTTTGTTTTTCTGCTTCCTGATACGCTGCCCTGTACCATTTAGACGACTGTACACCTACTGGGAATACCTCTAAACACACAATCGCTTCATCGACAGGTATATATTTCTGCCCCCATCCTGCTATTGTTACTGTATAACCTGTATTCTCTTTCCAGGCGAGTATAAGTTCCGGATTACCGGAACCTATACTAATATTTTCATTATGAACCGGGCCTGAAGGCTCCTCTGTTAAATCATCATTATCTGAACATCCTGCATTCAGCATCAGGCAAAAAACAACTGCTATAATTTTCATTATTTTATTGTCCATATTCTAAATTGCATAGATAGTAAATGCTGTAAATGATAATGCATTCGTTTCTCCACCCGGGAAATTGACTACATATCCCATACTAACTTCCGTTTCTTGTTCCAAAGTTATATTAAGTGGCATGGAAACACGACTTGCAGGATCTCCACAATCACTCTGGGCTATAATACTCGGACTTTTCCATTCAATTCCTTTACCTTTTGCTACAACAAAGAAAGCACGGTCTTTTCCACCTTCATTTTCAATATCCCACCAATTGAAACCACGGGTAGCTATAAACAGGTATTTTCCTGCAGGCAAAGTGAATGTCTGATAAACAGCTCCCTGTAAGGCAGTAGGATTCCCCCAGTTCTCAGCACACATAAACAAGCGGTCACTCCAACCGTCATACATTGTATACTGTACGGCTGCGTTAGATGTTAACCAGTCTGAAAGGATGCCACGGCGAGAATCTGGGAAATAGGAAACAACATTAAACGGCTGTTTATAATTCTTTAAATATTGATTCGTAATATCATCAAACTCTTCCGGAATTCCAGTAATTTCTTTCGTTTCTGAGAAAAGATAATAATCAGGAATGTTCTCCAACTCAAGTGCCACACGATAAAAAGCATTGTCCCTGTAATTCTCTTTATAGCCGGTACGATATTTTATCGCATCTATAGACACCGTCAGTTCTCCGTCACCGCTAAAATTAGCATCCACTTCCTGTTCGGCAACAACCGGACTTTTACTGTTTACAAAGTGGTTAATACCTAAATAAATACGAGCTTTCACTATACGTGGAGCAGGCTTACTCGTTCCGGAAACTTTCTTTACCTTAAACTTGGCAACAATGTTAATGCCTTCTAATTTTGCATCCAAATCAGATATCTCATAATAAGGTGTGATGTGAAAATCCTGACGTACATCCTTTTTCAGATCATAATAAATAGAATCATATCCTACTGTCCCAGCTGGAAACTCATTTATTTCGAACGGATACTTTACATTCCCTAAAGTTAGTTTATATCCTCCGGAATGTAGCAATTGCTGGTATGAACCATCAGCCAAAGTGTGCATTTTCGTTCCCCAGTCTACCTTACCAAACCCTTCCTGGAAAAAGAGAAATATATCACGCGCATCATTACCATCACATAGAAATGGTTTATCATTATAGAGTAATTGCCCAGAGAAAGTTACGCTCGGCGCATCATAATTATCATACTCACAAGCAGTAAACAATATCGTAGCCAATAATAATATAATAATCTTCTTCATAATCAATTTACTATTAATAGGTTTTAGTGTTTCGGATTCTTCTCAATATACGGATTACCTTCTGTCATCGGATATTCTGCATAATACATATCTTGTCCGAATCGGATAGGTAATCCCTTCTCATTATCATTACCACGATGCTCAATATACACCCTTCGGAAAAGCCACTTTCCATCTTCCGGCTGTCCCGGAGCATACACTTTATAAGGCCACAAGCCAGTCATCCGGGCTGTCGAAGTATTCCAGTCACCCGACCATATCTGATCAGCAATACGCCACCTCTTCAGATCATAAAAACGATGATCCTCAAAAGCCAACTCTATCTTACGCTCATTCTGCAAAAGCGCAAGTGTCAAATCCGAACTTTCAATACGGAAAGCAGTACCTCCGGCACGTTCTCTTACTTCATTCAGACAATCAGAAGACAACTGTAATGTATTGCTGCCTTTATAATTAGCAACACCAAGTTGATTAAGATAATAAGCAGCCTCAGCCGCATTAAGCAGAATTTCTCCATATCGGAAAATGATATACGGTACTGCGCTCTTTCCTGATGCTTCGGAACCAGTAACCGGATCTATATATTTACGCAACAAGAAACCTGTATGGCTGGTATAATAACTATTACGGATAGGACCGTCAATGCTGGTCAGTTGCTGCCCATTATAAAAGTTTTTGTCCGGATCGTATACATTCTCGATTAAATCCAGCATTTTCAAATCATAACCGGAAGCTGTTTTCACAGCCAGCCCTGCCTGTAATTGAATCTTTTTTCCTCTGAAATCCGCACCAGGCAGAATTACGGTTCCCCACAAACGCGGATCACGTCCTTCAAAAATACCCATCGGAGAATCATAAAGAACATAGTTATAAGCGGAAGTTTCATTTCCCATTGATTCGATAATCTCATTACCCACATAAGCATTCAGCTGTGATGAACCGGAATTTATAGTTTCAAAACTCTCGACCAAGTTTAATGTCGGGTTCACATGGCCACCAAAATTAGCAGTTGAACGTTGAGAACGAGGAATATTCCACACTGTAAAATTGTTTGGGAAATCAGTACTTCCATCATAATCACGAATGAGAATAAGTTCCGGATTATTCGTCTTGGATACAAACACATTATTAAAGTTCTCACCCAGACTGCTTCCAGTACCTTTTAGCAAAGAATACCGTCCTATTTCCTTTAGTTCCAGATAGGCATCAATACAACTTTGCAGATATTCTGTTGCTTTATTTTTAGAGATTCCGACTGCTCCGCTTGTCAAGGTCAATCCCATTGTTTTACTTTTATCCTCATTGTAGGCTAAAGTACCTGCATATAACATTGCACGTGACTTGAGTGCCAATGCAGAAGCCTTAGTGGCACGTGTGAGTAAGCTACTTCCCTGCGGAGCAATATCAAGCGCCTCTTTCACTTCATCCATTTCTGTCGCAACAAACTCATATACGGCTGCCTCTGTATCACGGGTTTTAGCATATTCTATCGGAGTAGTACTATAATCGTACACTTCTGTAATTAAAGGTACACCTCCCAGATTTTTCACCATATTGAAGTAAGTAAATGCTCTTAGAAAACGTGCTTCACCAAGAAAATAAGCACGTTGATTTTCAGGCAAATGTGAGGTTTTCTCTGACAAATTCCTGATATGAATATTGATATCCCTTATCAGATTATAATCATAGTAATTACGGTAGGTACGACCAACATTACTCGAAAATTGCCAATAATAACTATTACTGGTAGCCTCATCCCACCTGCATATATCATAAGATTCATTATCCGAAGCGAAGTTCTGGTCCAACTTGATGCGCTCGTATAAATTTGCAGCAATACTACTGATACTGGCAACAGATGAATATGCTTGATCCTCGGATAATTCTTTGGGATCATTCTGACTCAACCAGTCTTCACACGAGGTAAAGCTCAACAAAGCGACACATGCATATACTAATATTTTTGTTTTCATATTTATGCTCTTCTTTTAAAATTTAACGTTAACACCTAATGTCAATACCTTATGTTGCGGATAGTCCTGACCATTCACTGTTGAAATTTCAGGATCAAAACCATAATCATGCAACGAACTCAGACAGAAAAGATTGGTTCCTTGGAAATATATGCGACATTGTTCCATACCTACCTTTCTTATCCAGTTTTTGGGTAAAGAATAGCCAACTACAAGATTACGGAGACGCAGGTAATTAACTTCTCTCGTATAGAAACTGTTCCACCAACGCCCCGAATGACTTTCCTGTCCACGCAAGGCCGGGAATTTCCCTGGAATCCAAGGAGACTTCGGATCAAAAATATCTTCATGCCTCCATACGTCAATATTGTTATAGTAATATCCATTCACGCTGCGCGTTACACCCCACTTCAAATCCCAGTCAGCAACAAATGTATTTTTAAAACCACCGGCAAAATCAGCAGCCACATCAAACCCCTTCCATTCAAATCCTAAATTAATGCCCATTGAAATCAACGGATTCTTATTGGATGTACTTGAATCCCAGGGCCAGTCAGCCGATGCATAGGCTTGAGGACGTTCGTCAAAATCATTGATAATTCCATCACCATTGACATCACGAAGTATTACGTCACCTGGACGAACAGTAGCATTATTTTGACCGTCCTGATCAACCGGATAACTATCAATCTGTTCCTGTGTTTCAAAACGACCGATAACTTCCCACATCCATACACCTCCGGCATTACCCTGATCTGTATTGAGCACTACATTGGACCAGCGATTGGATTGTGCCCAACGATATTTATCCCATGCATTACCGAATATTTCTCCATGACGTTTACCATTTTTCTGCCGGGCAAATGTTATATTAGCCCCAACACTATACTTTAAATCTCCAACTTTATCATTCCATTTCACAAATGCATCGAATCCTACCGTCATATCTGAATTCATATTCTCAGGTAAAGCACTCAAACCTGTCTCCAACGGAAACATAATATCACTCGGTGTACCTGGAATACCATCACGCATACGTTTAAAGAGGTCAAACTCTCCTGTAAGCCGATTATCAAAGAAGCCAAAATCAATACCGACATTCATCAATTTAATTTTCATCCATGAAATGGTGGTTACAGGAATTCCCTTAGGTGCCGAGCCTATTACTTTTTTACTTTTCACAGAACTGAACGGGTCATCAGGCATAAGTGACTGACCTTTGTAATAAGTATACCCGGAAAGGTATGCAAAGTCAGGATACAAACCGCCCAGATTATCATCTCCCATCATACCATACGACGCTCTCAACTTCAGATTCGAAAACCAGCTACTTATAGATGAATTCTTAAAAAAGTTCTCTTCCGAAATACGCCATGCCGCACTAACTGAGGGGAAAAAGCCCCATCGGTTGCCTTTCGGAAATTTCCATGAACCATCATAACGGGCCGATAAATCAAGAATATAACGGTTTTCATAATCATAGCCTGCACGGAATACCCAGCTGGCTGTAGAAGTTATAGCTTTATTCTCGCTTACCAAGTTGTTATCATTAGTTGATATAAGATCTATAAATTCATTTTCAACTGGATGTTGCTGTACATTCAGCGAATGATAATCCCGTTTGGTAAACTCAAAACCACCTACACCAGTTACATGATGTTTACCAAACATATTGTCATAGTTTAGCAGAAACTGTCCGGAAAACTCTTTGATAGTCGTATCAAATCTTTCCATCCAAGTTTCATTAGCAGCTGATTTATCATAGGCTACAATGTATTCATCCGCAGCCCTGTCATAAGTATACTCTTTCCAACCTTTCTCCAGATTATTCACCTTATTCTGAGAGGTCCAATAGGAGAAAATGCCTTTCCCCGTCAGCCCCTTAATGGGTGTTTTCCACTCCATATCCCAATCAATCTGTACCACGGTAGTATTGTTATCTGATTTACCTGCATTATCAGTAGTTAGTGCAGCCAGGTTAAGACCAGAAGCACCGGGTACATTATTCAAATAGTTGGGGTTATCATTTGCATAAGGACGATAAATGGGCGGAAGATTAAAAACCGCCTGACGGGCATTTGCATAATCATCACTACCCGGAAGAGCTGGATTAGTACGATTCTCCAAACGTCCGTTCAACCGGAAACCCAACTTCAGTTTCTCACTGATATCAATATTGAAATTAGACTGAATATTAGTACGTTGAAAATTATAATCCTTGAAAACCGCATCCTGGTCAATATTACTGATTGATAAATAATAGGTGGTCTTATTTCCACCACCACTCAGGTTTGCATGTATGTATGATTGAGGTGCTGCATTACTAACATAGTTATCTCCCCAATCAAATCCACGATAGTCTTCACCAGTTTCTGGATTATAATATCCCGTACGCCATTTTTCCAATTCAGCTCTAGCCACATCCGGAGAAACTGACAGGGTACCCAGATTAGCCTCCTTCATATAATTAGCATATTGCCATTCATACGCATTCAACATTCTGGGATAAGAAGTCCATGATTGCCAACTGTAATTGAAGTCCAAAGTTACGGCTGCCTTTTGGTTCTTAGAACCATTTTTTGTAGTAACCAGTACGACTCCATTCGCTGCTTTTACTCCATAGATGGCAGCTGCTCCATCTTTCAGTATAGAAATGTTCTCAATATCATTTACATCCAGATTATTAAACTGTGCCTCATCTTTTATAATACCATCTATCACAAAGAGAGGAGTACCCATATTTCTGATCTGAATAGAAGTACCGCTACCCGGCTGTCCCGACTTCTGTCGGGTAGTGATACCGGCTATTTTACCAACCAATGCTCCAGAAACAGTCGAAGAAGTAGTACGGGCGATATCTTCTGTACCAATAGTAGTGACTGCCGCAGCAATACTCCCTTTACGTTTAGTTCCATATCCCACCACAACAATCTCATCCAGAATTTCCTGATCTTCTTTCAATATAACAGAAAGAAATGGTTTATTTCCAGCTGTAACTTTTACAGTTTTATAGCCTACGTAAGAAAATTCCAAAACGTCGGTACCAGCAACGTTCAACTGAAACATTCCATCAGAGTCAGTAACAGTACCTGCACTCGTACCGGCAACCCGCACTGACACCCCTATTAAAGGTTCATCATTGTCATCGGTAACTTTCCCTTTTACTGTTTTCTCTTGCTGAGTAATAACAACAGACTTTGTCGTTGCATAGCCTTCTGATATGAAGAAATTTCCTAAGGCTATTGATAAGAGAATAAATTTCAACAAGCGAAGCTTGTTACTAAAGAAATCGTTCATCATCTTATTAGTTTTAAAGATTAATAAAACAGGTTCAATAAAAACATTAACGAGGGTTAACAACATCGTAATGCAAAGATATCCCCCTCATTCAAATACCAGTGAAAATAAGCCGTCATTAAGTATCAATAATCTGTTATTTCAGGCGTTTGAATGATTTCTAGTATTTTTTGAATGATTACTTTTGAGTGTTATATGTATGTTTGCAGCGGTTAACAACACTCCCGTATTATTATAAATTTATTAATTCAACCATTATGAAAAAGTATAATTTATTATTTGCTTCTCTCTTATTCCTATTTCCCAATGAGACGATTGCTCAAGAAAGAGCAATTATAAAAATAGACACAGATCGCGTAATTGACCAGATCAATCCTCATCTATACGGAAATTTTTCGGAACATCTGGGACAAGGTATATATGGAGGTATTTATGATC
>ERZ835051.3680-NODE-3680-length-11663-cov-4.063577_pt1 | contig 11663 bp, 12 predicted proteins | sample MGYA00519575_ERZ835051 | MGnify/ENA primary metagenome ERZ835051 (study PRJEB31850, sample SAMEA3708769) | human gut metagenome | biome: human gut; feature: human-associated habitat; material: faeces | place: China | collected 2014 ... | reverse complement strand
AAAAAGCGAATCTGATAATCGTTGATTATCAGTAGTCATTAAAAAGCAGGGGTTGTGTAATTCGTGTTAGTTGTGTTCTAAATCTTTATTTTGACACACCTGCTACTGTTTTTATGGATTCTTCCGTTCCCGAAAACGGCCCGTGTGACTGTAATTTGATGGTACACATGGCGGCCGCATAGCATCCGGCTTCCCGGTAGGAAGCTCCCTTGTTGCGCATATACAGGTATCCTACCATATAAGTGTCACCGCATCCGGTAGCGTCTACGATTTGCAGTGCCGGATAAGCGGGAATTTCATGAAATTGCCCTTTGGAGTAAATCAGCGATCCCTTGTCCCCCAGAGTCAGCAATACTTCCTTGACACCCCAGTCTGCTATCATCAGCGCGGCTTCATGCGGCTCTGTACATCCGGTGAGAACTTCCATTTCAGCTTCGTTGGCTTTCAGGATATGGATATATTTCAAGGCTTTCCTCTTTTCCGGCCAATCTACCGGCAGTACTTTCTCGTTCTCCACTTTGCGGAGGAATCCTTGCACATCTACGGAGAGCAAGGCCTTTTGGGACAGGTATTTGATGACGTCCAGCGAAAAATCATCAGCCAGCAAGCTGCCTAAATGGATAATCCGGGCATTGATGTCCTGCAGTCCCTCTACGGTAAAAGGATCGGCTTTTGCCGTGACCCTCTGTGTGCGTTCATTCTGATTTTCTCCATATATATTTTCGAAACATACGGAATGTGTGCTGGGCAATACCTTTACATTGATGCCTTCTTTTCGTATATTCTCCACAATTTCCATGTCCGGATCGGCCAGAGCCGTTACCAGCAGGAAATCATCTGCGTTTAAGTGTTTGATGGCATGTGCGAAATAGAAAGATGTACCTCCCGGCATATATATGGTGCTATTGGGCGTAACTACTTTGTCTTGAGTGATATATCCGATGCAGCATAGGTTGTATGTACTCATCTTTGTTGCTCTTTTCTTCTTTGATTATTACAATTCCTATATTTTTGGCTGCAAAGATAATGATTTATAGTTGAACTGTAGTCATGCGAGACCGGAATAGAATGTGTGTGCCTAAAGTCTATGCTTATCCAGGCCCTTACAAGGAACTCAGGCCTATTCTTCCAATGCGTAGTATTGGTAATCGCGGAGAATCATTTGGAGAAATTTCTCCTGGCTATCTTCACGGGGCGTGACGGAGAGCAGCTTTTGCACCTTTCCTGCAAGTTGCGCGATATGGCGCGTACGGTCTTTCCTGTCCGACTCCAGTGTACGGGTAATGACACTGGCCTGCTCCAGTGACAAGTCGGCGGCTTGCGGATACGTGGGCCGGTAATTGGGGGTCAGATAGTCGAACTCGTCGAGGCTGACATGGATGTTGCGGTAATTTTTCTCTTTGATGACCATAGTGCCGGCGGCAAGGTCTCCCATCCGCTGGCTGTTTTTGGTCAGCAGGACCACCAGGAGCCCGAGTCCTCCCGTAAATGGACCGTCAATGGGGAAGAGCAGCCAGCGCAGCAGGTAAGCACTGATGCCGGGCGTGGAGCCGTCTGCCTTTATGACACGAATGTTCATCAGCCGCTTGCCGAAACTTTGTCCCTGGTTGAACATTTCGCAGAGAAATGCATAAAGCAAGACTGGCAGGTAGACAATGGTAAAAAAGAAAAGCATCGTGAAATCAGAGGGTAGATGAATCCGTGAAAACAAGGCCAAAGTAGAAAATACATAGAATCCGAGCAGAATATAATCTATGGCCAGTGCAATGAGCCGCTCACCGATACTGGCAGGCGTTTGACTGATGCGGACAAATTGTCCGGTGATAATTGTAGATTCTGCCATTCCTGATAAAACATTTTTAGTATTTCATTGCAAATATATCATTATTCTCTTATTTTTGTTACCTATTTCAGACAAAACTTCTCTGAAATAGTCATGGGGTATGAAAGAAGTGACGTTTATCCGGCAGAACATCGAAAAATGGAAACGAGCAGAAACAATGGTGGAGCAGGCGGAAAGTCTGTCTCCCGATGAACTTGCCGACGCATATACGGAGCTTACGGCAGATCTGGCTTTTGCCCAAACGCATTTCCCCGCTTCCCGCATCACTATCTATCTGAACAATCTTGCCTCGGCATTGCACAACCGCATTTATAGAAACAAGCGCGAGAAATGGTCAAGAATTATCACCTACTGGACCCGTGAAGTGCCTTCGGCCATGCACGATGCACGCTGTGAGCTGGTGGCTTCCTTCATTATATTTGTGGTCAGCGCATTGATAGGAGTGGTATCTGCTGCCGGAGACCCCGATTTTGTGCGTTTGATTTTAGGAAACTCCTATGTGGATATGACTTTGAACAATATCGCTAATGGTGAACCTATGGCTGTATATAACGGTTCCTCCGAGTTCCCCATGTTTCTGAGTATCACTCTGAACAATATCATGGTCTCCTTCAACTGCTTTGCCATGGGGTTGCTGACCAGTTTTGGCACCGGATACATGCTCCTTAACAATGGTATCATGATAGGGGCTTTCCAAACCTTCTTTTATCAGCACGACTTGCTTTGGGAGTCCTTCCTTGCCATTTGGCTGCACGGGACACTCGAAATCTGGGCGATTATTGTAGCCGGTGCCGCCGGTCTTGCCCTGGGCAACGGATGGCTCTTTCCCGGAACCTATTCAAGGCTGGAATCTTTCAAACGGGGAGCCAAAAAAGGACTGAAAATAGTGGTGGGTACGGTACCCGTATTCATCATGGCAGGATTTATAGAAGGATTCGTTACCCGCCATACCGAACTTCCGGATGCTTTGAGGTTCGGCTTTATTCTACTCTCTTTGTCGTTTATCTTTTTTTATTATATTTATTTACCTAACAGAAAGAAGCATGGAAGCACAGAAACCTAAAATCGCACTGTATGTACAACGTTCTTTTGGAGAGAAACTAACTGCTACCTTTGATTTTATCAAAGAGAATTGGAAGCCGTTGATGAAATTCACCACATATCTGATGTTGCCGCTTTGTCTGCTTCAGGGACTGAGCCTGAACGGGCTGATGAGCGGTACAATGGCTCTGGGTGATATGACCGGAGGCTCGTTCGACTCTTCTGTTGTCGGAGCGTCCATCATGGCACTGGTGACTTATTACAGTCTGTATGCCGTTCTCTATCTGCTAGGAACTGTCATGCTGACCTCTTTGGTCTACGCATTGGTCCGTACTTACAATGAACGGGAAGAACGCTTGGAGGGAGTGACGTTAGGGATGCTGAAGCCCTTGTTGTTCCGTAATGTCAGAAGGGTATTTCTGATAATGATTGTCGGTGTGCTTTTGGTGCTGTTTGTAGGGCTTATTGTTGGTTTTATAGCCACCGTCATTCCGTTCATGGCGATTGCGTTCTTGTTCGTTCTGCTCGTTGTGGTGGTGTCTGTGCCACTTGCTATTTGGGCTCCAGTCTATCTGTTCGAAGATATCTATATCATAGATGCCTTGAAGAAGGCCTACCGACTGGGTTTCGCTACCTGGGGAGGTATCGTACTGATTTCCATTGTTATGGGATTCATCGCCGCCATTTTGCAGGGAGTGACGATGATTCCATGGTATATCGGGACTATTGTGAAATATATCTTTGCAATGACTGATGCAGGTGGCGGTGCCACTGTATCGGCAGCCTATAGCTTTGTGCTTTATCTGCTGGCGGTGGTCCAGGCATTCGGCGTTTATATGTCCATGATTTTCTCATTGCTGGGACTGGCTTATCAATACGGTCATGCTTCGGAAAAGATAGATTATGTGATGGTGGAGAGTGATATTGACAATTTTGATAAACTCTGATAACGGACTATGAATATGGCTCCGGCTGATACACTGGTTTGTGATACTGCACAGGTTGCCGCTTGGCAGTCTGACCCGGCGTTTGCTTACAGTCGTGAGTTGATAGCTCCCGAAATTAATGTACTTGAGTGGTTCAGCAGATGGTTCGGCAAGCTGCTGGACAAGATATTCGGGAATACGTTGGTGGCAGAATATTCGGAGGTCGTATTGATATGCATTGCCGTTCTTATCCTGGTATTGGTCATTTGGTTTGTGTACAAGAAGCGTCCGGAACTGTTCATGCGTTCGCGCAAGAGTACCCTGCCCTATACAGTGGGGGAGGATACCATCTATGGAGTGGATTTTGCGGAAAGAATTGCCGATGCGCTTGCCCGGACGGATTATCGGGAGGCGGTGCGTTTACTCTATCTGCAGACGCTGAAACAGCTCAGCGATGGAAAACGTATAGACTGGCAGTTATATAAAACGCCTACACAATATATCTATGAAGTCCGTCTGCCAGCTTTCCGCCAAATGACCAACCATTTTCTACGAGTACGTTACGGAAATTTTGAAGCGACCGAAACTTTGTTCCATGCGATGCGGGATTTGCAGAAAGAAGTGGAGAAAGGAGGGGCGGCATGAAGGGGAACCATTGGTTTATAGCCGGTATCATTGTTTTTCTGGTGTTGATGTTTGCGATAGAGTGCCGTCTGCCAAAGAAGTTTGTCTGGAACCCTACGTTCAGCCATTATGACAAGCAACCGTTCGGCTGTGCCGTGTTCGATAGCCTGCTGTCTTCATCGTTGCCGAAGGGATATTCGTTGTCGAGAAAGACTTTTTATGAACTGGAGCAGGAAGATACGACGCTCCGCCGCGGAATACTGGTTGTTACCGATAACCTGCATTTGACGGATGTAGATGTGGAGGCGATGTTGAAGATGGCGGGACGGGGAGACCGGATTATGCTGGCGGGGAGCTCTTTCAGCCGTATTTTGAAAGATACGCTGGGATTTGAGTGCAGCTATTCCTATTTCAGTCCGTCGGCTTTGAAAAAATATGCCACTGCATTGCTTTCGAAAGACAGTTTGTGCTGGGTGGGGGATTCGGCGGTTTATCCGCAGCAGACTTTCTGTTTCTATCCCCAACTTTGTCAGTCTTATTTCTTTGCAGATTCCATTTCTAGTAAAGTGTTGGCGGAAAAAACTGTTACCGGAGAAGCTGCTCATCCGGTTGCCATGTCGGTTTCTTGGGGAAAGGGGGAAGTTATACTGGCTTCCACTCCCCTGCTTTTTACGAACTATGGTGTGCTGGATGAGAAGAATGCGGCTTATCTTTTTCGTATATTGTCCCAGATGGGTGGATTTCCCATTGTCCGTACCGAAGGCTATATGAAAGAAACAGCCCAGGTACAGATGTCTTCTTTTCGCTATTTCCTTTCGCAGCCGCCGCTTCGCTGGGCATTGTACTTGAGTATGGTTTCCATCCTGCTCTTTATGATATTTACAGCCCGCAGGAAGCAGCGCGCCATTCCGGTTATCCGCGACCGGAAAATAAGTCTTTGGAGTTTGCAGAGTTGATAGGTACTCTTTATTATCAGAAGAAGGACCATGCTGACTTAGTCCGCAAGAAATATCTCTATTTTGCGGAGGAACTGAGGAGGGAAATACAAGTGGATGTGGAGGAAGTGGCAGAGGATGAGCGCTCTTTCGGCAGGATTGCCCGGAAGACGGGTATGGAAGCGGGGGAAATAGCCGCGTTCATCCGCGAGGTGAGGCCGGTGGTGTACGGAGGGCGCAGCATCTCTGAGAAGGAGATGAAACGGCTTGTCGATAAAATGAATGAAATAATCAATCATATATAAAGAAGATATTTATGGAAGAGAACACAGAAAAACGGGTGGACTTGACTCTCTTTTCCGAGAAGATACAAGCGTTGAAGGACCGGATTGCTACGGTCATAGTGGGGCAGGAGCAGATAGTGGACCTGGTACTGACGGCTGTCCTGGCAAACGGCCATGTGTTGCTGGAGGGAGTGCCGGGGGTGGCAAAGACACTGCTTGCCCGTCTAGTGGCACGCTTGATTAAGGCGGACTTCAGCCGCATTCAGTTTACTCCGGACTTGATGCCGAGTGACGTGTTGGGTACTACGGTCTTCAACATGAAAACCAATGACTTTGACTTTCATCAAGGACCGGTGTTTGCCGACCTCGTGCTGGTGGACGAGATAAACCGCGCTCCCGCCAAGACGCAGGCAGCCTTGTTCGAGGTTATGGAAGAACGGCAGGTCAGCATTGACGGTACCACGCATCAGATGGGAGAACTCTATACGATTCTGGCAACCCAGAATCCGGTGGAGCAGGAGGGGACTTATAAGTTGCCTGAAGCGCAACTGGACCGCTTCCTGATGAAAATAACCATGGGATATCCCTCATTGGAGGAGGAGGTGGACATCCTGGAGCGCCACCACGCCAATGCTTCGTTGGTGAAGTTGGAGAGCCTGACGCCCGTGCTCACAAAAGAAGAACTGCTTTCGTTGCGCAGGCTGATGGAACACGTGTTTGTAGACCGCACGCTGCTTCAGTACATCGCGTTGATTGTACAGCAGACGCGTACCAGCAAGGCTGTATATTTAGGAGCTTCTCCGCGTGCGTCCGTGGCAATGATGCAGGCCTCCAAGGCATATGCACTGTTGCAGGGACGTGACTTTGTGACACCGGAGGATATTAAGTTCGTTGCTCCGTATGTGCTTCAGCATCGCTTGATATTGACAGCGGAAGCCGAGATGGAAGGCTATTCGCCGGTAAAGGTGACGCAACGTCTGATTGATAAGGTGGAAGTGCCGAAGTGAGACTGGGCCGCCGATTCTATATTGCTCTTGTTCTGATAGTCCTGCTGACGGGTATCGGGTACGTTGCAATCGGGCAGTGGGCGCTTTTTGTTTTGGCGGTGTCGGCGCTGGTGGATGGGGTGATGCTCTATCGCATTCGCGGCATCCGGGCATTCCGCCAGTGTGCTACCCGCTTCTCCAACGGAGATGAAAACACCGTGAACATACGTGTGGAGAGCAGTTATCCGCATCCGGTGGCTGTGGAAGTGGTGGATGAGATTCCTTTTGCATTCCAGTTGCGGAATATTGATTTCCGGATGAGGCTCCAGGCGAATGAGGGCAGGACGATTACGTATCATCTGCGTCCCACGCGGCGGGGGATTTACTCTTTCGGACGGATTCGGGTGTTTGTGGCAGGCAGAATGGGATTGCTTTCCCGCAGATATACTTGCGATGCTCCGCTGGATGTCAAGGTATATCCGTCCTATCTGATGCTCCATCGGTATGAGTTGCTTGCTATCAGCGACAACTTGACGGAATTGGGCATCAAACGTATCCGCAGGGTGGGGCATCATACGGAGTTCGAACAGATAAAGGAGTATGTGAAAGGCGACGATTACCGCACGATAAACTGGAAAGCAAGCGCCCGGAGGCACGAACTTATGGTAAATGTCTATCAAGACGAGCGTTCCCAGCAAATCTATAACGTGATAGACAAGGGGCGGATTATGCAGCAGGCATTTCGCGGGATGACCTTGCTGGACTATGCTATTAATGCCTCCCTGGTTCTTTCGTACGTTGTCATGCGGAAGGAGGATAAAGCCGGACTGGTAACGTTTAATGAGCACTTTGATACATTTATCCCCGCCTCCCGACAGCCCGGACAAATGCAGGCGTTATTGGAGAACCTTTACAGCCAGCAGACTACTTTTGGGGAGACCGACTTTTCCTCATTGTGCGTACATTTGAACAAGCGCGTCAACAAACGCAGTCTTTTGGTGCTGTATACCAATTTTTCCGGCATCGGCAGCTTGAATCGCCAGTTGGCTTATTTGCAGCAGTTGAACCGCCAGCACCGGTTGCTGGTCATCTTCTTCGAAGATGCCGCTCTGAAAGAGTACGTCGCCACTCCTGCGAGGGATACGGAAGGGTATTACCGCCATGTCATTGCCGAGAAATTTGTATTCGAGAAACGGCTGATAGTCTCCACCTTGAAGCAGCACGGCATCAGTTCTGTGCTAACTACACCGGAAAATCTTTCTGTGGACGTGATAAACAAGTATCTGGAGATGAAGTCACGTAGCCAGATATAAAAACAGTAACTAAGGTTATATAATCCGTAATAAGGGTAGTGAAGATGTCTGGATTTTCCTCTAATTTTGTAATTGGTATATTGTGAAGGTGTGGAAAACATATCCTTAAGATTTTAGATATCTGAAGTTACAATAATGAGAATGACTTTATAGGTGATGAAAGACAATACATTGGACATAAAGACCGTATGTGAATGTAACCGGTGCCTGGGATGTAAAACGTTGCATCCTCAGGTAAGCATTATTAATCTGGAAAATCCTAGTGTGTATCAGGATGCTGTGAAGTTTGAATTCTATGCCATCCTACTGATTGAGGACTGTGAAGGGGATTGTGACTGCTGCGGACGGAAATATTATGATTATTCCAATGCTACGATGGTATTTCTTACTCCCGGCGAGATATTCCGGATGAACAAGAACAATACGCTTCCGGACAAAGGCTGGTTGCTGGCATTTCATCCCGATTTATTGCTTTGTGCTACGCTAAAGAATCATATCGACAACTATACTTTCTTTTTCTACCGCAAGGAGGAGGCGTTGCATCTGTCACAGCGCGAAACAGCCAAAGTGACGTGTTGCCTTGAGAATATCGAGGATGAACTTCATCATTCCATTGATATGCATAGCAATACCATCTTGTCCCGTCACATCGAATTGCTGCTGGATTATTGCTCACGTTACTATGAGCGGCAATTCATCACCCGTGAGAATAAGAACAAGATGATTCTGGGGAAAATGGAAGGGATATTGGACGAGTATATCACTTCCGGAAAGTTGCAGGAGGGGAAGCTGCCCACTTCCGGATGCTGTGCCGAAAAACTGAATCTTTCGACGGCTTACTTTGATGATTTGCTGAGGTTTGAGACGGGTAAGACATTGGCTGAATACTTCCAGTTCAAATGCTTGTACACGGCCAAGAAAATGTTATCGGAAGGTGGTAATACACCTGCTGCCGTAGCGCGTCGGCTGGGCTATCCGAGTGTGCAATATTTCAGTCTGGTGTTTAAGAAAGCAACGGGAGTTGCACCGAATGAATATAGATATTCACAAAATTGAGATGATGCAGATAGAATGAATTTATTAGACCAAAATATTTTATAATGGAGACCAAAGCTATATTTTTAGATGTAGACGGAACATTGGTGAGTTTCGACACTCACCGCGTTCCGCAGTCGGCTATCGAAGCGTTGCAGCAAGTTCATGAATCCGGTATAAAAATCATAATAGCAACTGGGAGGGCGTTTACCGATCTTCACGAACTTGAAGAGATTCCATACGATGCAGTGATAGCTTTGAATGGGTCCGATTGTGTACTGAGAGATGGCACTCCTATATCTCGTAAACAGATTCCCGAAAAGGATTTTCAGAGGGTACTGGTATTGGCTCAACATTATGGGTTTGCTCTGGCTATCGAAACGAATAAAGGTATTTTTGTCAACGAACTCAACCCGACCGTCATCGAATTGGCCAGGCTGGTCAATCACCCTACACCGCCGGTGGCAGACATCGAAAAAGAGTTTATGGGAGGCGAATGTTGTCAGTTATGCATATATTGTGATGAAGAAATGGAAAAAGAAGTAATGGCACAACTTCCCGGACTTTCTGTTTCCAGATGGAACCCTTTCTTCGCGGATGTCAATGTGGCGGGAGTAAACAAGGCTATGGGTATCAATGAGTTTGCTTCCTATTATGGATTTGATGTTTCAAGAACCATCGCTTTTGGTGATGGCGGGAATGATATTTCCATGATTCGTGCAGCCGGGATGGGAATAGCTATGGGAGGAGCTTCCGAGGCTGTGAAAAGCGTTGCCGATTATATAACGGAGGCGGTGGATGAGAATGGTGTCCGGAACGCCTTGGTTCGTTTCGGTATTCTGGAATAAAAATCGGCTATCAAAACTGATGAAAACTATAGTCTGTAAATATTATGCTTTTTAGAAAAATTACTTAAAGGATTTAATTTTAGCATCAATATTTTTAATTTGGAGGAATCTAAGTCATTTGACCAATATTTTGAGCGGATATTGATTAGTAAAGATACATTTTTGATTAAGGAAGGAGAAATAGAAAGATATAGTTATTTCGTTTTTGATGGGATATTGCGTTGTTGGCTTTTGAATCATAAAGGGGAAGAGTAAATTTTTTGGTTTTGTAAAGAAGGTACGTTTTCAATGTCGAACATGTCTTTTACCTTACAAACATGATCTGCATTTAATGTGCAGACAATTGTAGATAGCGTTATTTACCGAATAGACAAGAAGCGAGTAGATGAACTGTATACTGCTATTCCTAAGGTAAAAACTGTATTTGAAGATTTGAATGCTATACTACTGAGTAAACTCTTGAAAAGAAATATCGACTTGATTAAATATTCTCCTGAATAGTATTATCTACAGATGATTGAAGGATATGGCATTACATTAAACTATATACCACTCAAAGATATAGCTTCTTATTTGGGTATCATGCCACAAGTACTAAGCAAAATCCGTAAACGTATTTTTTAACTTAGATTCAGTGCTTTAAATGTAAAAGTTCCGAACTTTGTAGCTTTAAATAGTAATTACAATTATGATTAGAAAAATTAAAGTTACGGATTATCCACGTTTGATAGAAATTTGGGAAAGTGCAGTATTGAGTACACATGATTTTCTTAAAGAGGAAGATTTTCTATACTATAAGGAACAACTTCCAGTATATTTTCAACATGTCACTCTATTCGGATTTGAACAAGAGGGAATCTTAGTAGGATTTATGGGAATCGCAAAAGGAAATCTTGAAATGTTATTCATTGACAATAATTATCGAGGTATAGGAATAGGAAAAAAATTAATCACTTATGCCATAGATAATTTGCAAGTAACAAAAGTCGATGTGAATGAGCAAAATAATCAAGCTGTCGGTTTTTATAAACATATAGGCTTTAACACATACAAAAGGTCTGATTTGGACGGAGAAGGTAAAGAATATCCTATTTTACACATGCAGTTGTAGTTCGTAAGTCAGACCCCGATTTTAAAAATCATCATTTTTGCCAGCACTACTTTTTCTTCTCATATTCGGCTTTAACTATCTGACAGCAAGAATTTAACCACGTGTTTTTTTCTGTTTTTTTTGTTTATAATAAATAATATTTGTTAATGTCTATTTCGGGCTTATTTTCCGTTTTCTTTGTGCAAATATGGTGATTAAGGGGCGAACTCCGTTGTCTATAGTGCCGGAAGTATGGCTTTGGCTCCCCGTATATGGGCATTTTTTCCCTTCATGTCCTGTGTGTAATGCAGAGAAGCTTGGCGCATAATTCCCGAAACCTTATTACAAAACTTCGTCCCACGCATGTGTGCTCGCCGGTTTGCCTGCGTGAACTGTCGAGCCCACGTGCGTGGGACGAGGGTTTACATGAACCTTCATAATAAAAAGCATGGGACATACGTGGATTCTGCCTATACCTTCTTCCAGTTTTGTCCCTATCCGGAGGACGGTCTGCCCATTCATTGCTGCTCAGTTTCTTATTCTTGTGATGTAAGTCTGAGAAAGCTGAAACTCGAAAATTGCTTATGCACCGGATATTTCGGGTCCCCATTTTTGCCGGAGCGAGAAAAAGAAAAAGCTCTGAAATTCTTGAATTTCAGAGCTTTGCTTTAATTTGCTATTTGCTTTCGCGGTGCGTACGGTACTTTAACCTATAATTTTGCAAAATATCATAATATC
>ERZ835051.3674-NODE-3674-length-11675-cov-2.920740_pt1 | contig 11675 bp, 5 predicted proteins | sample MGYA00519575_ERZ835051 | MGnify/ENA primary metagenome ERZ835051 (study PRJEB31850, sample SAMEA3708769) | human gut metagenome | biome: human gut; feature: human-associated habitat; material: faeces | place: China | collected 2014 ... | reverse complement strand
TCAGGTGCAACAGTACGTGTGCCTTTGTTCATCAGCGAAGGTGAAACAATTGAAATCGACACTCGTGACGGTTCTTACGTAGGACGCGTAAAAGCATAAATGTCATACAAATGACATAAAGAAACGGTGGATTTGCTTCGGCACTTCCACCGTTTTTTATTACCTTTGTCCATCACTAACCCTAATATTAAGATACAAAAGAATGAAAAAGTTGATTTACACACTGCTCTTTGTCCTTATTTCCGTTGCAGCCAACGGTCAGCAGGCAAAGTATGTATTCTATTTCATCGGAGACGGAATGGGAGTCAATCAGGTAAATGGTACAGAGATGTATCAGGCAGAACTGCAAAACGGGCGCATCGGCGTTGAACCTTTATTGTTCACCCAATTTCCGGTAGCAACGATGGCAACCACTTTCTCCGCGACAAACTCTGTTACCGACTCTGCCGCTGCGGGTACTGCACTGGCTACCGGAAAGAAGACCTACAACAGTGCCATCTCTGTAGGAGAAGACAAAAACCCGATTGAAACCGTAGCCGAAAAAGCCAAGAAGGCCGGAAAGAAAGTAGGTGTCACTACTTCCGTCAGCGTAGACCACGCCACTCCTGCCGCTTTCTACGCTCATCAGGCAGACCGTAATATGAATTATGAAATCGCTGTCGACCTGACAAAAGCAAACTTTGACTTCTATGCAGGCGGTGGTTTTCTGAAACCGGACAAGACGTATGACAAGAAAGACGCTCCCAACATCTTCCCTATTTTCGAAGAAGCAGGTTACACCGTAGCACGTGGCTACAGCGATTATAAAGCCAAAAGCAAGGATGCCGGCAAAATGATCCTGATACAGGAAGAAGGCAAAGATCCATCCTGCCTGCCTTATGCTATCGACCGTAAAAGCGACGACTTGACTCTCGCCCAAATCACAGAAAGCGCAATCGACTTCCTGACCAAAGGCAAGAACAAAGGATTCTTCTTAATGGTAGAAGGTGGAAAGATTGACTGGGCTTGCCACGGTAATGACGCCGCTACCGTATTCAATGAAGTAAAGGACATGGATGACGCTATCAAAGTAGCTTACGAATTCTACAAGAAACATCCGAAAGAAACACTGATCGTTGTTACGGCCGACCACGAAACCGGTGGTATCGTACTGGGTACAGGCAAATATGCGTTGAACCTGAAAGCATTGCAATATCAAAAACATTCTGCTGACGGATTGTCCAAACGTATCAGCGAACTGAGAAAATCAAAAGGCAACAAAGTGACTTGGGAAGACATGAAAGAATTCCTGGGTGAAGAAATGGGCTTCTGGAAACAGTTCCCTATTTCCTGGGAACAGGAAAAGAAGCTGCGTGACGAGTTCGAACAATCCTTTGTCAGAAATAAAGTGGTATTTGCCGAAAGCATGTACTCTAAGAGCGAGCCGATGGCTGCACGCGCTAAAGAAGTAATGGATCAGATATCCATGGTAGGCTGGGTAAGCGGCGGTCACTCTGCCGGTTATGTGCCGGTATTTGCCATCGGTGCCGGTTCTCAACTGTTCGGTGAGAAGATTGACAATACGGAAATTCCGAAACGAATAGCTAAAGCTGCCGGATATAAATAAAGAATTGACTACACGAATATGTAATCAAAACACTTTTTAGTTTCATTTAGGCACGGATTTCACGGATTAACACGGTTCTATTCAATTAAAGACCGTGAAATTCGTGCAATCCGTGCCTAAATAATATTATCATTATAATAGATGATTTTCATTGGGTCCCTTCTCTTTATCTGTTTCCCGTTAGGAAACGGGCGTTCCCTCACCGAGAAACGACAGTTACCTTTAAAGGAAACGATCGTTCCCACACCGGGAAACGGCAGTTTCCAAGGCAGGAAACTCATGGAAACTCTAAGCCATTCATATACAATCAAATAGTCATATCACGTTTATGTCTATTGGAGACATGAAGAGAGATTAGAGTGTACTTACAAATTCATTACGTCCTGTTCGAACCGATCTTTATCTCCGGCAGCTTTATTGCGCATTCTGCTCCGGTAATTATAGATCGTAGCCAAAGAATAACCCAGAAAATGAGCAATCTTGTTACTATCCACTACTCCTAAACGAATAAGGGCAAAGATCCGGAGTTCCGTTGTCAGCAGTTCGTCCGATTTTGGATAGACTCTTGCTTCTTCTACCAGCAGATTATTAAAAGAAGTAATAAAGTGGGGGAACAGTTTAAGGAATGACTTATCAAATTCGTTATAAAATTCATTCCGTTCGTCCCGGATAAACTGTTCGGACTTGATTGCTTTAAACAACTCGTCGATACGTGACGACATGGCAAGTTTGGCCAGAGAGCGGCGATAAGTTTCCAGTTTATCTAGATAATTGACGCATCTGTCCAGATAACGGGCAATATATACTTCCTTTATCTTTCCGGTCTGTTCCAATTCTTTGTTGACCGCAGACATTTGCTTGTTGGCCAAGCTTAGATTCCGACGCATGACGGATATCTTCTTCATCCAACGATACAGATAGAAAATAGCAATGAGGAGAAACAGCGACAACAGACTGACACTAATTAACATGGCACGGGAAACGGCCCGTTCTCTCTCTTCTTTCAGTTTATAAGCCTTATCAATAATCGGGAAAAACTCTGTCACTTCCATAAATCGCAAACGGGCATTACATGCTACAGCATCTTCCATCGAACAACTCAGATATTTGTAAGCACGGTCAATATCCCCTAATTCATACATCAGATGTGCGAGTTTCTGCAAGGAAGCATACTCCCGGACGGAAGATTCCAAGTCTGCAATAGCAGTCAGTATCAAATAATAAACTTCTTTCTCAACGTCTTTCTTCATGCTATATGCTTCGGAAAGGGTATAATAGATATATACTTTCTGACGTTCGTCTTCCATATCTTTCAGTGCATCGTTCAGCATGCCGATAGCCGTATCAGCCTTTCCGGTCACGATACATCTTTCCGCCAGAACAATTGTTTTATTTTCTTCCGGAGGCATGGCGGCGATAATGGAATCTCTGTACAAATCGGTCTTTTTCAGGTATTTTTCTTTTTCGGTTTTGTTAGTCGTGTAATCAGCGAGCCAGCCGTAGCAGGCGCGATAGGTCTGGTAATAAGAAAGCAAAGTCCATTCATTCAGTTTTTTAGGATCAATCTTCTCCAATTGTTCCATAGCTTCGATGTACATGCCCATTACACCCATTACCGTAGCACGGTTAATGATAATCTCATACTCCAGTTCCGGACGGTTTAATTGGGGCAATATCTCCATCTCACGGTTAATGTAATGAAGTGCCGAATCCGCTTGATAATGAAGGTAAGCGCCAAAGAGCGAGGCATACAACTCATATTTCCGGGCAGGATCGGTGGAATGGGCAAGTTGTACTTTTAAATCAGTAATATCTTTTTCTCTCCGTATCTGATAAGTTTCCTTCTTACTTATAACATCATCCAGTTTTTTAAGGGCAGCCTTATTTATATCCGTATGCTTTGCAGACAGGGAAAGAGGAGAAGCTAAAAGAAGAAACAAAAGATAATAGGTTAGATTTCTCATAAGGTACTTTTTTAAAGATGTGACAAATATAATGATTATAGTAATAAAAACGAAAAATATCGCCATAACAATTTTCATTTTCACTTGTATTTTTCGATAGCGGCGGCAATGATAAAAGACTTATTATCAACAGCCTATTCAAAACAAGCATTTATATTTTCTTTCTAACTGCCATACAGCATACCCGATTCGCCTACATTTGCATCATCGGTTCCCCCGAACAAATTTTAAAAATCTAGTTACCATGAAAAGGAATTTATTATTCATTATCTTACTATTATTATTACCCGGTTTTCACCAGGTATTCGCAGCAAGCACTATAAAGAAAGTAGCCCCGACCTTTTGGTGGGCAGGAATGAAGAATCCCGAATTGCAGATACTATTATATGGTGACCGCATATCGTCCGCAGACGTCAGTCTTTCTGCCGATGATATCACGCTGCAAGAAGTGGTGAAGCAGGAGAATCCTAATTATCTGGTTCTGTATTTAGACCTTTCGAAGGCTGCTCCACAGAACTTTGACATTATCCTGAAACAAGGCAAAAAGCAAACCAAAATCCCTTACGAGCTTAAACAGCGCCGGCCGAATGCTTCGGCAGTAGAAGGTTTTGATTCGAGCGACGTGCTTTATCTCATTATGCCGGACCGTTTCGCCAATGGCGACCCCTCCAACGACATCATTCCCGGAATGCTGGAAGGGAATGTAGACCGTAATGAGCCTTTCGCACGTCATGGCGGCGACTTGAAAGGAATAGAGAATCATCTGGATTACATAGCAGACCTCGGAGTCACCAGTATATGGCTCAACCCGATTCAGGAAAATGACATGAAAGAAGGATCATATCACGGTTATGCCATAACCGACTATTATCAGGTAGACCGCCGCTTCGGCAGTAACGAAGAGTTCCGCAAACTTACTCAGGAAGCTAATGCCAAAGGGCTGAAAGTCGTAATGGACATGATCTTCAACCATTGCGGTTCGGACAACTATCTGTTTAAAGATATGCCCTCCAAAGACTGGTTTAACTTTGAAGGCAACTACGTGCAGACCAGCTTCAAGACTGCCACTCAAATGGACCCGTATGCTTCCGATTACGAAAAGAAAATCGCTATCGACGGCTGGTTCACACTGACCATGCCGGACTTCAACCAAAGAAACCGTCATGTAGCTACATATCTGATACAGAGCAGCATCTGGTGGATAGAGTATGCCGGTATCAACGGCATCCGTCAGGATACACACCCTTATGCCGACTTCGATATGATGGCACGCTGGTGCAAAGCGGTCAATGAAGAATATCCCAAGTTCAACATTGTAGGTGAAACATGGCTGGGCAACAATGTACTCATCTCCTACTGGCAGAAAGACAGTAAACTTGCTTATCCGAAAAACAGTTATCTTCCTACTGTCATGGATTTCCCACTGATGGAAGAAATAAATAAAGCTTTCGACGAAGAAACCACCGAATGGAACGGAGGACTTTTCAGACTCTACGAATATCTGTCACAGGACATCGTCTACAGCCATCCAATGAGCCTGCTGACCTTCCTCGACAATCACGATACTTCTCGCTTCTACCGTTCGGAAGCTGATACAAAGAATCTGGACCGATACAAGCAAGCCCTGACATTCTTACTGACAACCCGCGGAATACCGCAGATATATTATGGAACTGAAATCCTGATGGCAGCCGACAAGGCGAATGGAGACGGACTGCTCCGCTGCGACTTCCCCGGAGGCTGGCCGAACGATACAAAAAACTGCTTTGACGCAGCCAACCGCACTCCGCAGCAAAATGAAGCATTCTCCTTTATGCAAAAACTGCTCCAATGGAGAAAAGGAAACGAAGTCATTGCCAAAGGCCAACTCAAACATTTCGCACCGAATAAGGGTATCTACGTATACGAACGCAAATACGGTGATAAGTCAGTCGTTATTTTTCTGAACGGAAACGACCGGGAACAGACCATCGACCTAGTTCCTTACCGGGAAATACTCCCCGCTTCATCTGCTTTCGATTTATTGACAGAGAAAAAGGTTGAATTAAGAAATGAATTAACACTTCTAACTCGTGGAATATACATCCTATCCTTTTAATAAGTTCACTTCAACTTATATTTATCAGGATGCAATAATATAATAAACTACTGTAAAACAAAACATTGAGATTTATATAAACTTGTATTTTTATTCTAGACAGCCCAAAGTCTCAAGATGGTTGCTATATTTGCAATATCCGGAACAGAGCGGAGTAAAAATATTAGTTAGCTTATAATTTAATACCATAAATAGAATGAAAAAGAGAAAGATTTTATCGCTCATCGCATTCCTTTGCATCTCATTCATTGCGAATGCCCAACAGAAATTAACCTCACCGGACAACAATCTGGTAATGACCTTTCAAGTAGACTCCAAAGGTGCCCCAACGTATGAACTGACGTATAAGAACAAAGTGGTAATCAAACCCAGCACTCTCGGACTGGAACTGAAGAAAGAGGATAATACCAGAACCGACTTCGACTGGGTGGACCGCAGAGACCTGACCAAACTTGATTCAAAGACCAACCTGTACAACGGCTTCGAAGTAAAGGATACCCAAACGACTACCTTTGATGAAACCTGGCAACCGGTTTGGGGAGAAGAAAAAGAAATCCGCAATCACTATAACGAACTGGCAGTCACCCTGTATCAACCCATGAACGACCGCTCTATCGTTATCCGTTTCCGTCTGTTCAATGACGGTCTGGGATTCCGTTATGAATTTCCTCAGCAGAAGTCACTCAATTACTTCGTGATCAAGGAAGAACATTCTCAGTTTGGCATGAACGGCGATCATATCGCTTTCTGGATACCGGGTGACTATGATACGCAGGAATATGACTACACCATTTCCCGCTTATCAGAAATCAGAGGGCTGATGAAAGAAGCGATCACTCCGAACTCTTCTCAGACTCCTTTCTCACAGACAGGCGTACAAACCGCACTGATGATGAAAACGGATGATGGCTTATACATCAATCTTCACGAAGCCGCTTTGGTTGATTACTCATGTATGCACCTCAATCTGGACGACAAGAATATGGTATTCGAATCCTGGCTGACACCGGATGCCAAAGGAGACAAAGGATATATGCAGACTCCCTGCAACACGCCTTGGCGTACGGTTATCGTGAGCGATGACGCCCGCAATATCCTCGCTTCACGTATCACTCTCAACCTGAACGAACCTTGCAAGATAGCAGATGCCGCTTCTTGGGTAAAACCCGTGAAATATATCGGCGTATGGTGGGACATGATCACCGGAAAAGGCTCATGGGCTTACACCGACGAACTGACCAGCGTAAAACTCGGTGAAACGGATTACTCCAAAACAAAACCGAACGGCAAACATTCTGCCAACACGGCCAACGTGAAACGTTACATTGACTTTGCTGCTGCTCACGGATTCGATGCAGTACTGGTTGAAGGCTGGAACGAAGGCTGGGAAGACTGGTTCGGCAACAGCAAAGACTATGTATTTGATTTCGTGACTCCTTATCCCGACTTCGATGTGAAGGAAATCCACCGCTATGCAGCCAGCAAAGGAATCAAAATGATGATGCATCACGAGACTTCCGCTTCTGTACGCAACTACGAACGCCACATGGACAAAGCCTACCAGTTTATGGCAGACAATGGATACAACTCCGTAAAGAGCGGTTATGTAGGCAACATCATCCCCCGCGGCGAACATCACTACGGACAATGGATGAACAACCACTACCTGTATGCAGTGAAGAAAGCCGCCGATTACAAAATCATGGTGAATGCACACGAAGCAACCCGCCCTACCGGTATCTGCCGTACATATCCGAATCTGATCGGCAATGAATCCGCCCGCGGAACAGAATATGAATCATTCGGAGGCAACAAAGTATATCATACAACAATTCTGCCTTTCACACGCCTGGTTGGCGGTCCGATGGATTACACTCCCGGCATCTTCGAAACGCATTGCAACAAGATGAATCCGGCAAACAATTCTCAGGTACGTTCTACCATTGCACGCCAGTTGGCACTATACGTTACCATGTACAGTCCTTTGCAGATGGCTGCCGACATTCCGGAAAACTACGAACGCTTTATGGACGCTTTCCAGTTCATCAAAGACGTAGCTCTCGACTGGGACGAAACGAACTATCTGGAAGCAGAACCGGGAGAATACATCACGATTGCCCGTAAAGCAAAAGGTACGGACGACTGGTACGTAGGCTGCACAGCCGGTGAAAACGGTCATACCTCCAAACTCGTATTCGACTTCCTGACTCCGGGCAAACAATACATCGCTACCGTCTACGCGGATGCCAAAGATGCCGACTGGAAAGAGAACCCGCAGGCTTATACCATCAAGAAAGGTATTCTGACGAATAAGAGCAAGCTGAACCTGCACGCAGCTAACGGAGGCGGATATGCTATCAGCATCAAAGAGGTAAAAGATAAATCAGAGATAAAAGGTATCAAGAGATTATAAAGACAGAGAAATTATTATTCGGTAAAAGAGAGTGTTTTCGAGCACTAAAAATGATGACGAAGAGAAGGTTTTCAATAGGTATTTCTTAAGAGAGAATGAATAGAGATTTTACAATTAACTTTAAAGACAAAAACATGAAAAAAGGAAACTTTATGTTCAAGGTCCTGCTTACGCTTATAGCCGGAATATTCTTGTCCGTTGACGCATTTGCTCAACAAATAGCCGTCAAAGGAATGGTAAAAGACGCAACAGGCGAACCGGTTATCGGTGCCAATGTTGTGGTGAAAGGCACTACCACCGGAACGATTACCGATTTCGATGGCAACTTCCAGTTGTCTGCCAAGCAAGGCGATATAATAGTAGTTTCATTTATCGGGTACCAGCCGCAGGAACTTCCCGTCGCCGCACAAATGAATGTAATACTGAAAGACGATACGGAAATACTGGACGAAGTAGTAGTCATCGGTTACGGTCAGGTGAAAAAGAACGATATGACCGGTTCGGTAATGGCTATCAAGCCCGATGAACTAAGTAAAGGTATTACGACGAATGCTCAGGATATGTTATCCGGTAAAATTGCCGGTGTCAGCGTGATCTCCAATGACGGTACACCGGGCGGTGGCGCACAAATCCGTATTCGTGGCGGTTCTTCATTGAATGCAAGCAATGACCCGCTGATCGTTATTGACGGTCTGGCTATTGACAACGAAGGTATCAAAGGGATGGCAAACGGTTTGTCAATGGTTAACCCTGCGGACATCGAAACCCTTACTGTACTGAAAGATGCCTCTGCAACTGCCATTTACGGTTCGCGTGCATCCAATGGTGTCATTATTATCACCACCAAGAAAGGAAAGAACGGACAAGCTCCCAGCGTAAGCTATAACGGCTCCGTATCCTTCTCCAAAACTCAAAAACGTTATGATGTACTGAGCGGAGACGAATACCGCGCTTACGCCAATCAGTTATGGGGTGACAAATTACCGGCAGATTTAGGAACCGCCAATACAGACTGGCAGGACCAGATATTCCGTACAGCTGTCAGCACCGACCATCATGTTTCTATCAACGGAGGATTCAAGAACCTGCCTTACCGTGTATCTTTAGGTTATACAGACGACAATGGTATTGTGAAAACATCCAACTTCCGACGCTTCACTGCTTCCGTGAACCTGGCTCCTTCCTTCTTTGAAGATCATCTGAAGTTCAACATCAATGCCAAATTCATGAACGGTAAAAACCGCTATGCCGATACAGGTGCCGCCATTGGCGGGGCATTGGCCATCGACCCTACCCGTCCGGTTTATTCTAACGAAGCCCCTTACCAGTTTACAGGCGGCTACTGGCAGAATATTAATTCTACCACAGGTTTCAGCAATCCGGACTGGAGATATACGTCCAATCCGAACTCTCCCCAAAATCCGCTGGCTGCACTGGAACTCAAAAATGACAAGGCAAACAGCAACGACTTTGTTGGAAATGTAGACGTTGACTATAAATTCCATTTCCTGCCTGACCTCCGTCTGCACGCAAGCATAGGTGGAGAATATGCGGAAGGTACGCAGACTACGATTGTTTCTCCATACTCATTCGGCAATAATTATTATGGTTGGAATGGCGACGTTACCCAATATAAATACAACCTTTCGTACAACATATATGTACAGTATATCAAGTCTTTGGGTGCAAACGACTTTGACATCATGGTCGGTGGTGAAGAACAGCACTTCCATCGCAACGGATTTGAAGAAGGCCAGGGCTGGGACTCCTATACACAAGAACCCCATGACGCCAAATTGCGCGAACAGACAGCTTATGCAACCAGAAATACACTGGTCTCTTACTTCGGCCGTCTGAACTACTCCCTGCTGAACCGTTACTTGTTTACCTTTACCATGCGTTGGGATGGCTCGTCACGTTTCTCCAAAGACAACCGCTGGGGTACATTCCCGTCATTGGCACTGGGATGGAAGATTAAAGAAGAAAACTTCCTGAAAGACGTAAATGTCCTGTCTGATCTGAAATTGCGTTTAGGCTGGGGTATTACCGGTCAGCAAAACATAGGTGATGATTTTGCTTATCTTCCTCTGTATGTAGTCAATAACGAGTATGCCCAGTATCCTTTTGGCGATACGTATTACTCTACTTCCCGCCCGAAGGCTTTCAATGAAAATCTGAAATGGGAAAAAACAACCACATGGAATGCCGGACTGGACTTCGGAATCCTGAATGGAAGAATCACAGGCGGCATCGACGGATACTTCCGTAAAACGGATGACCTGCTGAACAGCGTTAAGATTCCCGTAGGAACTAACTTCAATGCCCAGATGACACAGAATATCGGTTCACTGGAAAACTACGGTATGGAATTTTCTATCAATGCCAAACCGATTGTGACTAAGGACTTCACTTGGGACCTGAGCTATAACATTACATGGAACCACAATGAAATCACCAAGTTGACAGGTGGAGACGACAGCGATTATTACGTAGAAGCAGGCGATAAGATTTCCAGAGGTAACAATACCAAGGTACAGGCGAATAAAGTAGGTTATGCTGCCAATTCTTTCTACGTTTACCAGCAGGTATACGACGAAAATGGCAAACCTATTGAAAATATGTTTGTTGACCGTAACGGAAACGGAACGATAGACAGCGGAGACAAATATATCTACAAAAAACCGGCAGGCGATGTTTTGATGGGACTGACCTCCAAAATGCAGTATAAGAACTTTGACTTCAGCTTCTCCTTACGTGCCAGTCTGAACAACTATGTGTACTATGACTTCCTGAGCAACAAAGCCAACGTCAGCACTTCGGGACTGTACTCCAATAATGCATACAGCAACACCAGTGCCGAAGCCGTCGCACTCGGTTTCAGCGGACAAGGTGATTACTACATGAGCGACTATTTTATACATAACGCATCATTCTTACGTTGTGATAACATCACGTTAGGTTATTCTTTCCAGAATCTGTGGAAAACTCAAACCTACAAAGGTGTTGGCGGACGTGTATATGCTACTGTACAGAATCCGTTCATTATCAGTAAGTACAAAGGCCTTGATCCGGAAGTAAAAAGCGGTATCGACGCCAATCCATATCCCAGAGCGATGACTTTCTTATTAGGTTTAAGTCTGCAATTCTAACATTCATTAAATCAATTTATCATGAAAACAAAATATATCAAACAGCTATTTTCAGCCGCACTGATCGCAGTTCTCTCTTCGGGAGTAACTTCATGTATCAACGATCTGGATATTAGTCCCATCGACCCTCAGACAGGAAGTAGTTTCGACCAACAGGGAGTATTTGTGAAAGGATATGCCATGCTGGGTGTAACCGGACAAAAGGGTATCGACGGTTCTCCTGACCTCGACGGACAGGACGAAGGCGAATCCGGTTTCTATCGTACCACTTTCAACTGCAACGAACTGCCTACCGACGAATGTCTTTGGGCATGGCAGGAGAATCAGGACATCCCCCAGCTTACAAGCATTAGCTGGAGTCCTTCCAGCCAGCGCACAGAGTGGGTTTACGTCCGTTTGGGATATGACATCACACAATACAACTTCTTCCTCGACCAGACCGAAG
>ERZ835051.3673-NODE-3673-length-11677-cov-2.721304_pt1 | contig 11677 bp, 3 predicted proteins | sample MGYA00519575_ERZ835051 | MGnify/ENA primary metagenome ERZ835051 (study PRJEB31850, sample SAMEA3708769) | human gut metagenome | biome: human gut; feature: human-associated habitat; material: faeces | place: China | collected 2014 ... | reverse complement strand
CCCAAAGAATTTCATCATAAAAAACCCGATCCGGATCCGGACGCCCGGAAGATACCGCTTCACGGGTTACCCAAGGAAACCACTGCGTCTGAGCATCGATCACATTACGGGCAGCCACCAATGCTACCTCCTTATTGCCACGGTACAACTCAGCACGAGCCAGCAGCAATTGGACTGCGTATTTGTTCAACCGGTACTTTCTATAAGACACAAATGCATTGTCATGAACCATATCTGTCCCTTCTTCCAATACCGGATCATTCTGCAGTAAAGAATCTGCATAATGCAAATCTTCTATAACGCAGTTCATAAATTCTTCAGGCTTATAAGATGGACGTTGGTCTAAAGAAAATTCTTTATAATAAGGCAAGCTCACTGTCTTGACATTCAAATCATACACCGGACCAAATAGCCGGAAAATATCAAAATGTAAAAAAGCTCTTAAAGCATGACACTCACCTTTCAATAAATAATAATACTCATCTGTCAAAATATCTCTATGAGCTTCACAGTTTTTCAAAAGCAGATTAACATTGGCTATCAAACTATAGGCTTTCTCCCATATACTAGAAAACCGAGTTTTACACCCCTCTTCGGTATATTTAAGGAGCATCAAATCATAATTGAACATATTTGATTTGTTCACATTATAGCGTTGCGCCATTATCTCTATCATTTCACAGGATAAATACTGGCCATAGAGAGAATTATCATTCAATTCAATATAAATGCCGTTCAATGCATTTTCAAAACCTTTGACAGATTCGAACACCACATCTTCAGCGACTCTGTCGTAAGGCTGGACATCCAACCAGGAATTACAGCTATTCAATCCCAACAATATAGTAAGCAATAAAAATAAATTCTTCATAGTTCTATCTTTTATTAATTGTCAATTCTTATAGTATTGCTCCTAAAGAGAAAGAGATGCTCCGTGCAAACGGATAATACAATCCTCTCTCATCTTCCAAAGTTGAAAATCGGGCAATAGAATTCATATACATGTTGATATTTAAAGAAGATATTTTAAGATTTTTTTTCAACCACTTGGTATTGAACTGATATCCCACCCGAACAGATTCAATTGCAAGGTAATTCTCCTTCATCACAAATCGCGAAGACATCGGAGTTGTTTCAGTCAAAGAAATACTTTTGAATTTAGCCTTGTCTCCCGGTTTCTTCCAACGGTCATACAATGCCCGTTTATCTTGGTTAGTCGTGATGCTTCCTGAAGAGATATTCTCAACTTTATTAAACAAAGTAGAGTTAAATACATCTGCACCGAAACTATATCGCAATTGCAAGCTGGCAGACCATCCTTTATAGTAAAGTGTATTTCCCCACACGCCTTCTAAAGTCGGCCGGGAATCCCCCACTTCCACCTCATCATCATAATCAAAGGTATAAGTCAATGTCCCGTCTTTTTTCACAAATATCTCCTGACCGGTGGCAGGGTCAATTCCTCTGGATCTTACAGCCCACAATGCTGTTGGACTTCCGCCATCATAATATCGGGTAAGATTCTTAGATATATTTTCCTGATTGTACGCATTAAGGCTACGTCCTATATCCTCGTAATGTGCTGTTCCGTATCTGAAATTCACACTCATCGTATAGTTGATGCTCTCCTGAGGTTTATACAAGATTGCGTAACGGATGCTGCCATTAAATCCTTTATCAACCTGTACACCGATATTAGTTCTACGTGTAGATACACCCATAGAAACAGGAACGCCGATATCAGCAATCAACGGATCTGTACGTTTGTGATAAAAATCAAATGTCACATGAAAACGATTGGAAAACATACTCAAGTCAAGACCGATATTTTTATCCAATGTCCTTTGCCAAGCCAAATCCGGGTCTCCAAATGTTGAAACAAGCACACCGGTTCCAAAGTTATTCAACAGCCAGTTATTGAAGTAATAAGTTGTAATAGCCGAATATGAACCGAAATTCTGGTTACCGGGGTTACCAATAGAACCTCTCAATTTCAAAACATTTATTATCGATGACTTATCTCTCAAAAACTTCTCTTTATGAACATTCCATGCTAAACCCACAGACCAGGTGGTTGAAAAACGCTTATTTGAACCGAATACAGAAGTCCCATCAGAACGAAGATTGACATCCATCAAATAACGCTCATCAAAAACATAGCCACCATTCAGGTAAAAGTTGGCATTTCTGCTTTTATTTTCCATATAGCCCGGCTTCCCTCCTTCTGGATACTGATTGGCAAAACTAGGCTTTGTAAAGTTACCTTCAGGGAATCCTTGAGCTGAAAAACTTTTCGTAGTCATACTATTCTCACTGATATTAACTCCGGCAGCAATATTGACCATGTGTTTGTCTCCTAATAATTCACCATAAGTCACTGTAAAATCAGCACTCCAATCCAATGAATTACTTGCCGAATTAAAATAACTTCCCTTACGCAAAGGCTCAACTTTATCAAACTGGGTATCATTCGGAGATGTAAATGTTTCTGTTTCCGTAATACCTTTGGTAATACCGACTCGTCCACGGATACTCAACACATCAATAGGACGTATCTCTACACTGAAATGATCCCTTACGCTGAAAGAGTTTCCTTTGTTATAACTGTTTTGAGCATCATCATAGCTCGGATTGGCAGCCCGAATCTGCCGATAGACAAGACCTGCTATATTTTCCGGCTGCCAGTCCTCCAACCAACGGTCGGTACTTCCTGATTTTTTCTCATAATAAGGGTTCGCACTAGCATATTCATAAAAAGAAACAACAGGATTGTCATTTTTATTCCAATCTACAGATAACTTGTTCATGAAATTGAATCCTTTTTTACGGTAAATCAAATCCAAGGACAATCCCATAATATCACGTATAGAATTTTTCATTACTCCTTGGATTCCGGAATAATTCACCCCCAATCCATAACGCATCTGATTATCTCCACCTTCTACATAAAGATTGTGTCTATGAGTTAATCCTAGGCGCAAAGGTTCAGACATCCAATAAGAATCCACACCTCTTTTTACATCACGCAACAAACGATTGTAACGTCCAGTCAACTGCTCCTGTTCAGCCGCAGATTCACTGGTAAACGCACCAGACAATCTCTCAAATTCAAGTTTTTCCTCTGCATTCATCAGATTATAATCCGTCAAATCAGCAAATGAAATATCTACGCTACCATTATAACTCAAACGTAACGAACCACGAGCGGGCGCCTTTGTTTCCACAACCACAACTCCATTCGCAGCTTTTGAACCATAAATTGCAGTTGATGCAGCATCCTTCAAAATGGTTACAGATGCAACGCGGTCCATATTCAAGTCCATAATGACTTGCAAGGTTGTCTCAAATCCATCTAGAATAAACAAAGGTTGGTTAGGATCTTGACCATATTCTTCCTTAAGCCCTACAATGCTACTCTTACCTCGAATTTCAATATCAGGCAACCTATTCGGGTCTGAACCATATTCCTTACTTTCCAAAATATTAAATGCAGGATCCAAAGTTTTCAAGCTCTGCAAGATATTTTGGTTTCCCACCATTTTCAAATCATTTGCAGTATAAGTCTGGGAAGATCCTGTAAAACTCTCTTTTTTACGGGTATATATACCGGTTACAACGACATCATCCAACGTTGCGGCTTCTTCTTTCATTACAATATTTATAACATTTTTTCCAACATAAGCCTTTTCCACAGGCTTCATACCGACAAAAGAAAATGTTAAAGAAAATTTTGCAGGAGCATTAGGAATTGCCAACTTATACTTTCCGTTAGCATCTGTCGAAGTTCCGAACATAAACCCTTTAAGGACAACTGTAACTCCAGCCAAAGGTTCACCTTTTTCATCTGTAACCTTACCTGTAATTTCCAATTTCTTTTCCTCTTCTTCTACTACAGATTCTTTTTTAGGAATAATGACAATGATTCCTTTTTCCACACGATAGGTCAGATTCACCTTTTCCAACATCTCATCCAACACAAAATTCAAATCCTTTTCTACAAATTTTCCTGAAACGCTACCGGCTTTTTTTAATTCATTGTGATTGAAAAAGAATTTGTAACCAGTCTGTTTCCTCAGTTCTTGGATAACATCCACCAATTCCATTTCATTTACATCCAATGTCACTTTCTTTTGAGAATAAGCAACGGCAGAAATCTGAAACAGCACCAAAAAACTGAATACACACATCCATTTCATCACCAACATACTTTTTTTAGGGCATCTAATCATTCCCAAACAATCTTTGTTTCGATTTTTTTTCATACGTCTGTTTAGTTAATATTTAGACTCATATTACTACTAGGTTCGTTATTAAAATAACTTTATATTATACACTCTACCTCATTTGCACAGTTATAACTCTATCTTTGACAGTAAACATCACATTTGTTGTCATTGATATAATATTCAAGACCACTTCACAGTCATTATACTTTTCCAAATCTCCCGTAAATACCAACTCTTTTGCCTCCGGATTTTTATAAAAGACCTCTACATCATACCAACGGGGACAATTGTTTCATTATATCTTCCAATCTTTCTCCTTCTATAACCCACTTTCCTTCAGCCCAACCGACATAAACTTTAGTATTTACCTTAGCTACATGCGACTCTCCGTTTTTTATATTATAAACCACCTGTTCTCCGGGATCCAACTCCACACTCCGAGACATTGCATTACCTTTAAAAGCAATTTGTCCCTCAACCAATGTAGCCTGCATAACATCTTCATCCGGATAAACATTAACATTGAATAATGTCCCTAATACCTGTACATTTCCCTTAGCTGTCTCCACAACAAAAGGATGCTTTTTATCTTTTGTCACATCAAACAAAGCCTCTCCTTCCAAATGAACACGACGTTCTTTTCCTGTAAATTTATTGGGAAATATTAATTTTGAATCTGAATTCATTTTAATCCTTGTGCCATCAGACAAAGCCAAGCTATACTCACCTCCTCTCGGAACTATAACTGTATTATATTTCATCTCTGTCTCCTCATCCGCATCCTCTGCATTAGAATATTCTTCCACCACCTTCTCAAAAACAGTAGAATCTGTTAAAGAAACTTGATTACCCGAATGAAAAACCAATAAAGCCTTTACGATACCCGGTGTTATAGTTTGATTTTCAACAACTGCTAAAGTTTTCTTTTCCGATTTATTCATCAACAACAAAGAAGCTATCCCGACACCCAAAAACATTATAACAACAGCAGCATATTGTAAAAACCTTTTCCATGAATACCTCTGAGATTTCTTTGTATGTGTCAAAAAGACTCTCCAAGCTTTTTCCATATCAACCTCATGGATATCCTGTTCTCCTGAATAATAAGTATCAAAATAATATTTAGCTTTTTTATAATATTCTTGATTCTGAATATCATCATGCAACCACTCATCAACCAGCTTATCCTCTGCTCCAGTTGACTTTCCTAAAAGACGTTGCACAATTACACTCCAATTTATAAACTTCTTGTCCATGGTTTTTGTGGTTATTTTTTTATAAAGACACAAAAGCAAAAAAAACGGAGTACATAAGGAAAGAAAATTTTCAATATTGTCCTAAACGTTTTTGAGAAAAATAAAAAAGGAAGTAGTTTACTAAGGAAAAATGACTACCTTAGTAGTGAGCGACCAACCCAACTACTTCCCAGGGCAAATATAACACTTTCCGCCCAGACAATCGCCCAATTACCCTGCAAGCAATCAGAAAAATCATCCGCGAGGCCGGAACAGACAAGCACAACAAGGGTTATGACACAATATTGTCCTAAATAATTTTTGAGTGCGGCTTAACGTGCAGAGGCACCAGCCTTTGCAAAAATAGCCATAGAGTAACCCCCTCTATGGCAAAATCGGTTCCTCAGGAGGTGAAGAGAAGGGCTCGTCAAGCCATTTGTTGAGGTCGATTTTGGTGAAGGTGTTAAGTCGCAAAGAGACAACGAGGTTAGCCATTGCCCACTTGTACTTGGCGATGTGTTTCAGCCATGTCATGATGAGCATGGTTATCAGTGCTGTCCAGATCTGGATTTCCACGGCGTTGCGAGTGGTGCCGATAAAGCTCTTTATGCGCAGAAGCTGCTTGAGATTGCGGAAGAAAATCTCAATATTCCACCTTGCCTTGTAGATTGCGGCTATCGTGGAGGCGGCAATCTACAAGGATACCTCTGCAAGTTAAGCCGCACTCAAAAAAATATTTAAGACAATATTGGTATTTTTTGTTAAACTATCTTTACACAATATTTAAATATAGTTCGTACCTTTGTGGCCGTGGATGCTACGCATCTGCATCCTTTTTAATTTCAATCTAACTTACTGAATCATGTACCATCGATTACACGTGACGATGCTGGCGGCAGGTCTGTCGGCATTGTCATGCGCTGTATTCGCGCAGACGCCGCAGGCGTTGGACACGGCGCGGAGGGCTCCGGCCCCGCCCGACGCCGGAACGCCGGTGACGGCCATCTCGCGCAGCTTCGACGCCAAGGCGGTGCTGGCCGCCGACGTGGCCGATGCCGAAAGCGCCGCGCTGAAGCATGTGCCAAACGCAAAGGAAAATGCTTCCGCTAACGGAAAGCTCACTTTCACCTACATGCATGGGCGCGAGCTCAAACCACTATGCACGGCTACGGCCTCTACTCTCAACCCTCAACCCTCAACCCTCAACTCTCCATCTACACGCAAAGCCGGCAAGATCACCACCGGGTATTACATCGGCAAGGACTTCGTGCACGACGGCGACGAGGTGAACTGCGTCATGGACTTCGTGCGCGACACCGACAACCCGTCCATGGTGCACATCCATAACTTCTACGGCCTGGAGGAGACCGTGGACATGGTCATCGACTCGGTGGCCGGCACAGTCTCCATCCTGCCCCAGCGCATCTGGCAGAGCACGTCGTACGGCGACGTGTACATGTTCTCCATCGAGTTCACGCCCGACGGCATACAATACTTCACGCAGGCGCCCATCACCGGTACCATCGACGACAAGGGCGTCGTCAGGCTCAGCCAGTGGGGCGCCATCGTGGGCGACGGCGCCAACAAAGGCATGCTGCTGGCGGCCATCGACCGCGGCGAGTACCACCCCGCCAACGCCCACATGACCGCCACCCAGCGCAAGAGCGACGTCGACGTGCAGCTGCGCTACCCGCTGCTTCTGGAGCAGCCGAGTCCCTCGGAGCTGACCATCTACAACATGGCCACCAACGGCGTGCCCATACGCGCCCGCGTGGCCGCCGACGGCTCCATCTCCATCTCTCAGCAGTTCGTCATCTCGATGATGCTCTACGGCGACTTCAACACCTTCCCCATCAACCCGCTCACCGGCGTCATCGACAAGACCAACCCCATCGAGGGCCGCATCGCCGGAGACTCCATCGTCATCAATCCCTGGTGCGCAGGGTCGGTGATGCAGGACGGCCTGGTGGCGCTCTACCTGACACAAAGCACGGCCCACTCCTACGTGCCGCTGCAGCTTCCGGCCTCACGCCCGTTCAACCTCACCGGCTCCGGCACGGCCGCATCCCCCTACCTGGTCAAGACGGCCGACGACCTGCTGACGCTCTCGCAGGCCGCCGCCACCTACTCCTTCCCCGACAAGCACTTCCGCCTCGAGAACGACATCGACATGAGCGGTGTGCGCGGCTTCTCGCCCATCGGTACGAGCAAGTCAGCCTTTTCCGGCACCTTCGACGGCAACAACCACAAGATCTCCAACCTCGCCATAGAGGGCCTGGGCTATAACTTCCAGGGCCTCTTCGGCGCCATTTACACAGGGGGCGCCATCCGCAACCTCACACTCGAGAACGCGTCCATGTCGGGCACCGGCTTCTACCTGGGCGCACTGGCAGGCTACTCCATGGGCACCATCGAGAACTGCCACGCCACCGGCACACGCATGCTTACCAACGGCGTGAACGTGGGAGGACTGATAGGCCGCAGCTACGGCCCTCTAAGCAACCTGAGTGTCGGCGGACAGGTCTCCGGCATCGGCTACACCGGCGGCGTGGTGGGCTACTCCTACGGCCCCATCACCGCCTGCACCAGCGACGCCGACGTGTCGATGCCTGTGATCTTCAACGAGGCGGTTGCCTGCGTGGGCGGCATCGCCGGACTGGCACAGTCCTACAGCACCAGCCGCGAAGGCATTCTCACCCGCCTCAATTTCTCCGGCACCGTGACTCAAGGCGCAGGCTACGGCTTCGCCGGCGGCCTGTGCGGCTACCTCTACGCCGCCTCCCTGAAAGAGAGCTTCAACACCGGCCTGGTGCGAGCCACCTCCATCAACGGCAACCAGGAAGCCACCGGCGGTCTCTGCGGCATCGCCCGCGACTCCGAAATCGCCGACTGCCACAACGCCGGCTCATCGCTCGAAGAGGGCTACTCCACCTACACCGGCGGCCTGATCGGCTACATCTCCACCACCTACAACTCCATCGAGGGCATGACCGAGCCGCTGCACGTAAACCGCTGCTATAACGCCGGTTACGTGTGGTGCCGCAACCGTACGACCCACGCCGGAGTCTTCGGCGACGAGTTCACGAGCACAATGACGCCGGAGAAGCCCTCGGACACGGCCTTCACCAACGCCTACTCCGACAACCAGGCCACGGGCCTGCTCGACGACGTCTACGGCCGCGCCACCACCTTCTTCACCGGCGCCACTCTGCCAGCCGGGTTCACCTCCACCGCCTGGACGGCCTCCGCAGGCCGCTACCCGGTGCTGAAAGCCTTCGCCGACAGCAGGCAGGCCGCACTGGCCTCGGCCGTGGTGCAGTTCGCCGACGGCGAGTCCTCACGCGTCATGAAACACGCCGCCACCCTCTCCGCACCGCAGGGCGTGAACTGGTACCTCGTCGGCACCGACGGTTCCCTCGGCACCGCCTCCGACGGCCTCACCATCTCCGGCACACAGGTGCAGCTCGGCAGCGTATACGCCAACGACACCCTGGTGGCAGCCATCCCCGGCGTACCCTCCGGCCGACGCATCCTCATCAACGTCGTGCCCAAGCTATTCGACGGCGAAGGCACCGCCTCCAGCCCGTATCTGATCAAGAGCAAGGCTGACTTCCAGACCCTCCACACCGCCGTGATGCACTACGACCACCGCGGCGACCACTTCCTGCAGACCTCCGACGTCGACTTCGGCCTGAGCGCCGACTTCGCCGGCGTGGCCGCGGGCAACCACCTGCGCCAGTTCGCCGGAGTCTTCGACGGCGGCAACCACCGCATCCGTCGCCTCCGCATCCACTCGGCCGTGCTCGACGACAACGGCAAGACCCTGTCCGGCACCTACAACTACGGCGGCCTGTTCCACATCGGCGCCAAGGAGAGCGTGCTGCGCAACATCGTCATCGACGCCGACTGCGACTTCGACTTCTACGGCAACGCCGCACCCGTGGTGGGCTACACCCTGGGCCGCGTCGAGAACTGCCGCAACTACGCCTCGGTGAAGAACGCCTACTCGCGCTCGGGCGGCATCGCCGGCTCCACCGAAGAGGGAGCCGTGGTCGCAGGCTGCTACAACGCCGGCGACATCTCCGCCGCCAAGGCCGACTACATCGGCGGCATCACCGGCTACAACCTCGGCCTCGTCACCGACTGCCAGAACGACGGCACCGTCGTCGCCGTCGGCAAGTACGTGGGCGGCATCGCCGGCGCCTCGGGTGGCAGCGTGGCCTTCAGCGCCAACACCGCCGACGTCTCCGGCTCCGACTACACCGGCGGCATCGTCGGCTCCAGCGCCGCCGGCTACGGCCAGGGCAACGTCTACGGCTGCGTCTCCTCAGGCTTCGTAACTTCCCCCGGCACGTACATCGGTGGCCTCGTGGGCTTCTCCAACGGCCGCGGGCCCCGCATGGAGCACAACTACTTCGACGCCTCCGTCAACATCATGGACGGCTGCTCGTCACTCAGCCAGGGTTTTAACGCCCTGAGCACTTCGGAAATGCTCACCGCCACGGCACCCGAGGGCCTCGACGACAAGTACGCCTTCTCCGCCACCGCCTACCCGGCGCTCAAGACCTTCGCCAACGAGGCCGCCGGCATGGCCCGCCGCAGCATCTTCGTGAAATTCGGCAAGGGCGAGAAGCGCACCAACGTCATCCGCGCCACCCCCGTCAGCACCTCCACCGACATCAGTTGGGACCTGAGCGTAAACGACAACTTCCGAATCGCCGACGGCCAGCTCACCATCAGGATGCCCGAAAACGACGTCGTGGCCGACACCCTGACGGCCACCATGCCCGGTGGCTACACCAAGGTATTCTGCCTCAAGTCCATCCCGGCCATCCTGCCAGGCAGCGGCTCCGCAGAGGCACCCTTCGTCATCGCCTCCGCCCAGGACATCACCAAGCTGGCGCAGTTCATGGAGCACTCCGGCATGGACTACGAGGGCTACACCTTCCGCGTGGCCAATGACATAGCCTATCCCGACACCATGACCCTGTCGCCCGTGGCCCGCACCGGCGTGCAGTTCCAGGGCACATTCGACGGCGCCGGGCACACCATCTCGGCCATCCGCTTCACCGACGAGACCACCAAGACCGGCAAGAACATCGGCATGTTCGGCACTGTCGGCTCCAAAGGCACCGTGCGCAACCTCACCCTGCAGGGCGCGATCACCGGCTACAGCTACGTCGGCGGCTTCGCCGGACTGCTCTACGGCCGCATCGAGAACTGCGTGAGCCGGGTGGCCGTCAACGGCAAGAGCGGATACCTCGGCGGCTTCGCCGGACATATGTTCGACGGCTCGGCCGTGGTCAACTGCCAGTTCGCCGACACCATCGCCGCCGCCTACCTCACCAACTACAACTACCTGGGCGGCGTGGCCGGACAGCAGGACCTCGGCTCCCTCGTCGAGAACTGCGTCAACCGCGGCAAAATAGGCAGCAACAAGAACACCACCGGCACCACCTACACCGGCCAGCAGTACGTGGGCGGCATCGTGGGCTGGGGCCTGGGCGACATCCGCTCCTGCCGCAACGAAGGCACCGTCACCGGCCGCATGTACGTCGGCGGCATCTCCGGCCGCCTCGGCAAGGGCGGCAACATCCACGACTGCGTGAACCTGGCCGACATCACAGTGCCGGGCCAGTACGTGGGCGGCATCACCCCGCAGGCCCAGGGCTCGGGCAACGCCTCCATCCTACGCTGCCACAACGAAGGCGACATCACCGGCAAGGGCTACACCGCCGGCATCATCGGCGCCGTCGTCAACGGCTGCACCATCGACAGCTGCTACAACGTCGGCACCATCATCGGCCAGGGCACCGGCACCTCCTACGCCGTGGGCGGCGTCATCGGCCAGATGCAGTCCAACGTCAACTACCCGTCTTCGGTCAGCCACAGCTACAACACCGGCTCAGTGGTCAACGGCGCCCAGTCCACCGGCGGCTTCGCCGGCAAGATCACCGGCGGCACATTCTTTGTGGACGGAAATGCCGTTCTGGCAGGACCTGGCGAACCGCTCGGCGCTTTCATCGCAGCTTTCGCAGGCATCACCTGCGGCCATCTGGTTTCCGGCAAGACCAAGGTTGATATCATCGTGACACCGGTCATTACCATCGGAGCCGGTTCCGTTGTCGGACTGCTCGTCGGACCGCCGATCTCCCAGATGATGACAGGCCTTGGAAGCATCATCAACTGGGCAACGGAACAGCGGCCGTTCATCAT
>ERZ835051.3659-NODE-3659-length-11692-cov-18.809315_pt1 | contig 11692 bp, 10 predicted proteins | sample MGYA00519575_ERZ835051 | MGnify/ENA primary metagenome ERZ835051 (study PRJEB31850, sample SAMEA3708769) | human gut metagenome | biome: human gut; feature: human-associated habitat; material: faeces | place: China | collected 2014 ... | reverse complement strand
ACATAGAAGCTAAATATGGCTTCAAAGTACATACCGCATATATCGCAGAGGTAAAGAGAGATTTAGGCTTGCCGATGTATGATGCTCCTAATGCGGTAGAAGAATTGAAACAGCCAAGGAAGCATCCGACAGCAGAGAAAGTGGAAGCGATAAAGGATGCGTTGAAGCATTTTGAAGTGATTTAATAATGGTGAGCGTATCATTAAAAATAGTGGTATGCTTTTCTTTAAAATATTTGGGAAATAATATATAAGTGCTGAATATGCTTGAAAGGAGGAAAATGGAGTGAACCGTATTACAGAAATAACAAAGCGAGATATTTTAGATTTATTTCAGAATGGATTAGAGATAGACGAATTTTTTCAAACCCGAACCGTTACTTATAATTATTATGGTCGCCTTGAAGAAATAGATTTTCTTAAAAGATTATATGATTTGGAGAGAATGCCAAGTTTTGATTCAAGATTTGCAAATGCAGAACAGGATATTTGGCAACATACAGTGAATAATGATGATTATCCATACTGCTGGGTTTTTGAAGACAAAAGATTCAATTTACAAGATGGTAGCGATGAAGTATATTTAAAATTTCTTTGCGAAGTATTTCACCCTGCTGTTCGATATGATAAGGGATATTGGAAAGAATTTTTAGTGGCAACTAACAAGCTATTACAAAATGACGGTTATGAGATTTACCCTGCTGAGAAAATATCCAATCGTGATGTTTATGGATGGAGAATATATCGGCAAGAAGATAATACGTTGTTTATTCCATATTCTCAACGAAATGCAAAGGACATAAAAGCAAAAAAGATAGTATTGTCCATAAAGCGGAAAGCGAGAAATCAAATTTATCAGTTTCTGGAGCGATATAATATCGTATATAAAGCGACTGACGAAACGGGATGGAATTATAATACAACAGTAGCTGAGGATGTTTTCAATGAAATAAGGCAATTTTATGTGCCAAAGTGTTATAATGATAAAAAAGAATATGTTGAAACTGCTGATTTGCAAGCATTCATACTTTCTAATTCTCCATTTTGCGTGTTGGACGCAATAGAGTTTTTTGCGAAACATAGTATCTCAGATGACTTTGAACCACAGATTAATGCTATATTAAAACTGAATGAGATACCGTTTCAGCTTTCCAAGGGGAAGCTAATGAATACATTTGATACCCAGATAAATAAAAATTCATTAGTGTCTGTTCAAGAAGTAGGACTGAAAGAGTTATTACAAAAGGCTTCAAAATATTATGATGAAAACAATTTGCAAATTGCAGTGGAGAAACTTTGGGATGCATTTGAGAGACTAAAGACATATTACTGCTCATCGACTGTAGATAAGAAGAAATCGGTTAATAAGATTATAATGGATATGGGTAATAATCAACAGCCGTTTTTAGAATTATTTGAAAAGGAATTTCATGAGCTTACCATACTTGGCAATAATTTTAGAATTCGACACCATGAAACAACAAAAACGGATATTCAGGATAAAAGGCATTATGAGTATTTTTATAAGCGATGCTTATCCTTGATTTCAACAGCTATTCAGTATTTGGATGGGCGAGGTTTATAACAGATACAGCTTTGCGTAATAAAGAAGTTAAATGAAAAAGGACAATAGTAGAGGTGGATTTTGATGAGTAATGAGCCAAATGGTTTCGCTAAATATTTAGTCATATTTGTAGATATTCTTGGAAGCCAAAATAGAGTTGATTTTCAAGAGACATATAAAATTAACAAAATTTTTCATGAAGAGCTTGAAAGAAACAAGCAAAATGATATGATGCACACGGTGTATTTTAGAAAAATATATACATTTTCTGATTGTGCTTATATTTTCTATGGCTTTAAAGACGGAATATCTGATGAACGTAAAGATGAGGGCGAACTATTTAAAGTGGCATTGTGTAATTGTGAGCCAATATTTTTACGATTCATTAAAGAAAGAATTCTTTTTAGAGGTGGAATATCTTATGGTGATGCTTATGTTGACCCTTCAAAAAGTATGTTTTTTGGAGATGCGGTGAATAAGGCGTATAAGATGGAGTCAGAAATAGCAATTCATCCTCGTATTGTTATAGATGATTATATTGCTGAAGCAGTTTTAGAAAATATATCATCAGTAAAATATAAAATAGTTGCAAAAAACCCTGAATATATATCTATTTTGGGGGCGGGACTGGTTCCTAAAATGCCAGAAACAGGTGAGGGAATCATTGAACAGGATATTGATGAAAAATATATCTATAATTATCTGCACTTTCCAGAGAATAATATAATCTTGCAGGATTACTATCTGTCTGGTGAAAGTTTTATAAAAGAGTTAATAGACTTTTGCTTTGAACAAATTGATAGAAATATGAATTATAAAATTATTGATAAGTATTTTTATCTTCAGAGATTTGCTCAGAATAAATTAGAAAATTTGCTAATGTCATCTGATTGTGATTTGCAATGAAAATGATTAAGTAATTATCCTCTTTGAACGCATCATTACATTTTTATGGATTGGTAATTATATTACCTAGTAGATGTGTATAATGTTATTTGTTGTATCGTAAATCCAAGAAATGGCTCTCTTGAAAAGAAAAGAAAGAAATTGACTGATATGTATCTGGATGATAAAATTTCTAAAGAAGCTTATGACGATAAATACAGTGAGCTAGGAAATAAACTGGACAAATGCGAGGAAGAGAGAGCAATATTCTCTGACTGTGCATTATCACAGAAAAACATTGCAGATAAGATAAAAGCTATCAGAGCCAAGCTAAAGAACGCTGATGTTCTTGACCAATTTGACAGAGTGGTATTTGAAAGCCTGGTCGAGAAGGTTATAGTTGGAGAGCAGGCAGATGATGGTACAGTTGATCCATATAAGCTGACCTTCGTATAAAAGGGCATGGATGAAAGAAGCATACCGGATGCGAGAGACAGATATATGAATCTTCATAAAGCAGTTTAGTCGATTAAAAATTGAGGTGACAAGATGAAAGACAACAAGCGTGAAATTAGCATTGTTCGTTCTTCAGCAGCAGAGTATCTTACATTTATAACTGCAACTGGAGAAGGAGATGTTAATGCCATATATTCTGATGAAAATGTATGGCTTACCCAGAAAATGATGGGGGTATTATATAATGTAGAGACAAATACGATTAATTATCATCTGAAAAAAATATTTATGGATAAAGAAGTAGATGAGAATTCAGTTATTCGAAAATTTCGAATAACTGCCGCTGATGGAAAAACATATAATACCAATCATTATAATCTGAGTGCAATCATTGCGGTAGGAAATAAAGTGGATTCTCCGAGAGCTATCCAGTTCAGAAAGTGGGCAAATCATATAATTGAGGAATTTGCGGTTAAAGGATTTGCTATGGATGATGAGAGATTAAAAAATTTTGGAACTGTTTTAACAAAAGATTATTTTAAGGAGCAGTTAGAAAGAGTACGGGAAATCCGCCTCTCAGAAAGACGATTTTATCAAAAAATAACAGATATATATGCAACAAGTATAGATTATGATGCACATTCTTTAACAACAAAAAAATTCTTCGCAAGAGTACAGAATCAGCTTCATTGGGCAATTCATGGAGAAACTGCTGCAGAAACAATTTATCATAGAGCAGATAGTGATAAGGAAAATATGGGGCTGACAACATGGAAGGATGCTCCAGATGGTAAAATTCAAAGGTTTGATGTGGTTATTGCTAAGAATTATCTGACAAAAGAAGAGTTATCTTCAATGGCAAGAATAGTCAATGCATACCTAGATTTAGCAGAGCTGAGGGCAGAGGAAGAAGTTCCGATGACTATGGAAGACTGGGCTGAACAGTTTGAAGGGATTTTAAGACTGAGTAAGAAAGAAATATTAACAAATGCAGGTAGTATATCTGCAAAGATAGCAGAAGAACATGCACTTACCGAGTTTGAAAAATATAGAGTAAAACAGGATAAGCTGTATCAAAGTGATTTTGACAAAATATTGATAGGAGAAGTTGTTGACAATGAAATAGATGATACTGAGGACAATAAAAACAACAAGGAGGAGCTTTGAAATGAGCGATAATCATGACTTGTTGAATGATAATGATATGTATTCTTTTTCGGGTTACGAGGCGGACGATATGTGTTCCAACAATGGTATTGACGCATGTGTAGACTGTTGTTCTTTTGTCCAAACAAAAACTGGATGAATAGTTAATAAAGAGAGGTGCATATGCTATGCCAGGTATACTCGTGGTTGAAGATGATGAAAATTTAAATCGTGGAATTACATTCTCACTGAAAAAATCCGGATATGAGGTTTTTTCAGCAGAATCAGTGAAAAAAGCGAAAAGAATTGCAAGTGATAATAATGTGGATGTTACCATTTGTGATGTGAATCTTCCGGATGGGAATGGACTGGAATTTGTAAGGTGGATGAGATGCAATTATAATACATACATTATTTGTCTTACAGCACTAGATCAGGAGATGGATCAGGTCATGGGATATGAAGCAGGGGCAGATGATTATATTACAAAGCCGTTTAGTCTTTCGGTACTTCTTTTGAAAATAGAAGCACATTTCCGCCGCAGACAGGAGAAAACGGAAGCCGGAAAGATGATTTCGGGAGATATCGTATTTATCGCAGGAGAAATGAAAGTCCTGATAAAGAGTCGTGAAATCAGTCTGACAAAAACGGAGTTGAAAATGCTGACTTTTTTTCTTCAGAATCCGAAACAGATTCTTTCAAAAACACAAATATTGGAAAATGTGTTTGATCTGGAAGGGGATTTTGTGGATGAAAATACAATCGCTGTCAATATCAGAAGACTCCGTGAGAAAATCGAAGACAATCCGGCTGCACCGGTCTATATAAAGAATATCAGAGGTCTTGGGTATATATGGAATCAGGAGGTAAGTCAGTGACGAAACGACATCGTAAAAAGTGGGTTGATGCCTTGTCACTGGTGCTGCCGGTTCTACTCTTTTTTGCGGTATTGAACTGCTTTACCACCTATTTATATTATCAGGATTATCAATGTAAAATGGATATCCTGACAGAAGTTGCGGCGGGCGCAGAGACCACCGGCATGGATGTTGCCGCAGGATGGCTGAAAGGAAACGACCATCAAGCCAATGAACAAGGTAAGCAATTATTAGAGCAATACGGGTACTGGGAAAACAAAGGGACTTCGTTTTATGTGCGCTTCCGGCAGAATATCATGATAACCGGCTGTACAAGTGCAGTGCTATGTCTGTCTTTGCTAACGTTCCTGTTTTACCGGAAGAAAGCTGAGGCGAAAGAAACTCAGAAACGATTGGAGCAGCTAGAGCAAATCCTGATTGCATTTCGGGAAAATCACTTTGAGGTAGTGCCGGACACAGAAGATTATGTCGGGCAGGAAAGACTGAAATTTCAGCTTGAAGCAATCGGACATCATATCCAGCTGCTGCAAGAGGAAGCCAGAGCGGAGAAGGAAAGCACAAAGGAAATGGTATCCGACATTTCCCATCAGCTGAAAACCCCGGTTGCAGCCTTGGATACCTGCTTTAGCATATTGCTGCGGAACAATCTGAGTGAGACGGAGCAACAGGAATTTCGCGTCCGCTGCCGGAGTGCATTGGACGGATTGGAAACATTGTTGCAGTCTCTGCTGGAAATATCCAAACTGGAGACAGGTTTGATTCAGCTTGATCAGAAAACACTTCCCATTATGGATACGATCATCTCCGCAGTAAACCGAATGTATCCAAAGGCAGCGGAGAAAGGGATAGAACTTATTTTCGACTGCAACGAATCACTGGAGCATTGTGCACTCATGCAGGATAAACGTTGGCTTGGAGAAGCAATCATTAACGTTTTGGACAATGCCATCAAATACAGCCCAGAACATTCAAAAATCACGATCCGTCTACAAAAAAGAACCGGCTTTGTGAGAATTGAGATCGAGGATCAGGGAATCGGAATCCCGCAGAGTGAATACCATAAAATATTCCAGCGGTTTTACAGAGGGACTGCGCCGGAAGTCCGCGAAAAGAGCGGAACTGGCATCGGTCTGTATCTGTCCAGACAGATTATTGAGCAGCATGGTGGGACAATCACGGTAGCCTCCGGCAAAGTCAGAAAAGGAAGTACCTTTTTGATTCAGCTGCCGGAGAATGGACTTTCGTAGAGATGATGAGCAGAAGTCTTTCAAATCTGTAAGACTTCTGCTCTCTTTTTGAAAGTGAAATGAAAGGTTCCTTTGATACAATGCTGGTAAATAAGAAAAGGAGGCCATTGGAGTGGGCGTGATATTAGAAACGAATCAGCTTTGCAAATTTTATGGGACGGGGGAAAATCAGGTCAAAGCCGTCAATCATGTGAATATCCAGATTGGGCAGGGAGAATTTGTCGCCATTGTCGGAAAATCCGGCTCCGGAAAAAGTACCCTGCTGCATATGCTGGGCGGGCTGGATACACCAACCAGCGGCAGCGTGATCTTGTCTGACAAGGACCTGTATTCCATGAAGGAGGATCAGCTTGCCGTTTTCCGGAGAAGAAAGATCGGATTTGTATTTCAGGCATTCAATCTGGTATCCTCCATCAATGTGTGGGAAAATATCGTTCTTCCGTTGGGGCTTGACGGAAAAAAAGTGGATAAAGCTTATGTCAATGATATTATCACCACACTGGGTCTTGAACACCGGATTCATAATCTTCCGAATACCCTCTCCGGAGGACAGCAGCAGCGCGTTGCGATTGCAAGAGCCTTGGTAAACAGACCGGAGATTTTGTTTGCGGACGAGCCAACCGGAAATCTTGATTCCAAGACAAGTGACGAGGTGATCGCGCTGCTGAAAATGAGCGCAAAAAAATATGGACAGACGATTGTAATGATTACCCATGATGATGAGATCGCGCAGGTTGCTGACCGTATTTTAGTCATCGAGGATGGACAGGTGGTGGATTTCAATTGAGGACGATCAGCAAAATTGCATTCAGCAACGACAAAAGAAATCGGACAAGAAGTGTCCTCATTATGACGGCGATTTGCCTGACTACCATGCTTCTGGTCATTATCAGTACAATTGGAAATGGACTGATCCTCTTACAGAAGGATCAGGCTGCAAGCTCATACGGAAGCAACTACGGCCTGTTTATCGCCGCAGATGGTACGCAATTAAAAGAAGTGGAACGCAGAGCTGAGATATCTGATATCGGCATCATGTGTACGGAGGGCATCCTGAAAGGAAATGAAAATGGCGGCTTTGTCAGTGCGGATGAAACGGTCAGGAAAATGCTTCCCTATAATCAGGAATATGTGTTGAAGGAAGGTACCTATCCGGAAAAGGCGCAGGAAATTGCCGCAGGACGCGCTTTCTTTGATGCAGTGGGATACCATGATGTAAAGGTCGGAGACACCGTAACATTGGAGTACCGTTCCGGAATGCAGTCGGAATACGCACCGGTGGAATTTACTGTCAGCGGGATTTTATATGACCGGGATGAATATACCATCGAGGCTTCCTATGTTGTATTCGGTTCGCAGGATTTTTATAATGAGCGTGTTGCGGAGGGTGACAGGCAATATAATATCTATTTTACCTTGAGCGATTCTGCAAATGTATCTATGAATAATGTTGCGCCTGTTATAAAAGAAATCGCGGATTCCTGCGGCATTGACCAGAAAAACGTGATCATCAATGACCTCTACCTGCAGTGGGTATTGCAGCCGAGCTATGAAATGATTGTGGTTTGTGGAACCCTGATCCTCGGAATCGTGCTGTTTTCCGTTGTGGTCATTTATAATATCTTCCAGGTCGGGATCGCCCAGAAGGTTCAGGAGTACGGAAAAATCAAGGCGCTGGGTGCAACCAGAAAGCAGATGAAGCAGTTGATCTTTCGTGAGGGCATTCTTCTGGCGGTTCCTTCGATACCGCTGGGGCTGCTGTTTGGTTTCCTGATTGCAAAAGTCAGCTTCAACTGGCTGGTGGAGCAGGGAAATCTGGTATCGTCCGGAATCAAGAACCATCAGGTGCCTCTGTTTTCACTGACAATTATGCTCATCTGCATTTTTGTATCGTTTCTTACGGTCGTTTTGGCTCTGCGCAAACCCATGAAAATTGTTTCCCGGATTTCACCCATCGAAGCGACACGGTATCTTGACGGCTCCAAAACGCAAAAACAGGGCAGACGAAAAGGGAGAAAAGATGTCAACGTTTTCTCCATGGCAATGGCAAATGTGACAGGCAATCCGAAAAGAACCATTGCTACGATTCTTACCATGGGGCTTTCCTGTGTATTGTTTGTAATTATCTCTAATTATGTTGGGAATATTGACACGGAGCACGAGGCGCGGATTGCAATCAACCATGGACAATTTGAGTTGCAGCTGGATTATTCCCAGAATTATGATGAAGCCTATTCGGAGAATAATCTGGACACAATCCTACAGAACAACCCACTGAATGATTCTTTGATTAAAGAAATCAAATCCATCCCCGGTGTAACGGATGTACTGACGAGAGAAATCGTCTCTGCAGATCTGAACGGAACAAAATTTCCGGTTGCAATCGTAAATCATGAGGATTTTGAAATGATGCGCGGGGATGGCGATATCGGTTCCATGGACTATGCACAGGCTGTCAAAAACGGGGATGTTTTCTTTGGCTGGTCCATGTGGATGGACGCTGACGGGTATTCTGCGGGTGCACCGATTACATTCAACTTTGATAACGGAAGCGGAACCTATACCTATCATGGAAAAATCGCAGGCTCCTTTGTAAGCGCGGACACTTATCTGGTCATTCCGGAAGAAGTATACCGCTCTGTAAATCCGAAAGGGACATCTTATGGATACCTGTGGGTGGATTGTGCTAAAAAAGATGTGGCACCGCTGGATACCAAAAAACAAATCTACGCATTGGGATTTGCGCTATACGGACTGAGTGAATATCATCGCGCAACGGGTGACAAAGAAGCGTTGGAGTATGCCATATATCTATTCAACGATATAGAAAAGTATAGTTTTGATCCGGTAAAGAACGGGTATTGTGAAGCCTTGTCACGTGAGTGGGGAGAAATAGAGGATATGCGCTTGAGTGAAAAGGATGCGAATGAACGGAAAACGATGAATACGCATCTGCATATTTTGGAACCTTATACGAATCTCTTCCGTGTATGGCAAGATGAACGTTTGGAGCGACAGTTGCGGAATCTGATTGACCTTTTTACGGATAGGATATTGGATATGGATACGAAGCATCTGCAACTGTTCTTTGACGATGATTGGAATAGTAAATATCAGATTGTATCATACGGTCATGACATTGAAGCGTCGTGGTTGCTACATGAGGCGGCTTTGGTATTGGGTGACAAGCGTCTGATAAACCGTCTGGAACCGATTGTCATAGAAATTGCAGAAGCGGCTTCGGAGGGTTTCCTGCCGGAAGCGGGCATGATCTATGAGACACACGCGGAGCGTGCCGCTATAGATGCCGACCGTCATTGGTGGGTGCAGGCAGAAACGATTGTTGGATACATGAATCTGTATCAGCATTTTGACGACAGACTGTCTTTGAGAAGAGCTGCCGAATGTTGGGAGTTTGTAAAGAATCATCTGATAGACTGGCAAGGAGGAGAGTGGTTTTGGAGCTTGTGTGCGGATGGAACGCTCAACCGTGATGAGGATAAGGCGGGTTTCTGGAAATGCCCTTATCACAACGGACGTATGTGTATGGAGATATTGGAACGTTTTTAATCTAAAGAGGAGGAAGAGTAAAATGGAAAAATTGATTTCAACCTTATTGATATTAATAGGCATGGGCAGTATGCTGGCGCAGGCGCAAACTACAGGAACGATGGATTTTAGTAAGATGAATTTCGGGTGTGACGGGAATAGCATTACTGCCGGTAACCAATGGTCAAAGACAGTGGTTGATATGTTAGGGTTTGCCACTCATCATAATGTGGTGGTGGGATCGGCCACATGGGCATGCTATAACGATACGCAAGAATATGGTTGTAAAGACTTTGTCGGTGTCTCCAACGGGTGGCAGCCAACGGAGGATAAAGTAGAAATGCAGAAACGTCACAACAATGTGTCGAAAGTGCATATCCAGCAATTCCTGTCGGACATAGAAAACGGGAGGTTTCCCGAACCGGACGTTTTTGTCTTTTCTATGGGAACCAATGATACGAATTTGGGAAGTGCTGCTGAGGCATTGAAAGGAAAGACACTGAAAGAGACAGACCTTACCACGATGGCGGGAGGTGCCCGTTGGTCTATCCAAACGATAACGGAACGCTTTCCGAAATGCCGTGTATTTCTTTGTACACCTATTCAGACAGGAAGTGTGGAACATAATGCACTTAATTTGAGAAAAATAGCTATCTTGCGTGAGATTTGTCAGGCTTTCTCGGTACAAGTGATCGACTGTTACTCCGAAAGTGGTATTAGCGAGAAATATGAGGTGTGGGGTGAGCGCGGACGATACTTGAAAGACGGATTGCATCCGGACGTGGAAGGACAACAACTGATGGGTCGCTATATCGCCAAAGAAATACGGAATAATTTCTTTTGATGCATACAAATGATTAAAATAGAAAAGAATGATGAAACGATTATTAATACTGTCAATGATTAGTGTAATGGCTATGATAAATGTACACGCACAGCGGGTTCAGCCTGCTATCCCTTCCGATCCTCGAATAGAGGCCCGTATAGAGAAACTTTTAAATAAGATGACCTTAGAGGAGAAGATAGGTCAAATGTGTGAAATAACAGTGGATGTAGTGACGGACTTTTCTACTCCGGATATTTTTGCATTAAGCGATGCAAAACTGGATACGATTATCGGAAAATACAAAGTCGGCTCTATTCTGAATGTTCCTTTGGGGGTAGCACAGAAAAAAGAGGTCTGGGCGGATATGATACATAAGATTCAAGAAAAATCGATGAAGGAGATCGGTATACCTTGTATATATGGGGTAGATCAGATTCATGGAACCACTTATACGTTGGGCGGTACACTCTTTCCTCAAGGTATTAATATGGCGGCCACTTTCAACCGTTCTTTAGTTCGCCGTTCTGCGGAAATTTCCGCTTATGAGACGAAAGCAGGATGCATTCCTTGGACGTATGCTCCTGTCATGGATTTAGGACGTGACCCTCGTTGGCCTCGTATTTGGGAGAGTTTTGGTGAAGACTGCTATGTGAATGCGCAGATGGCGGTGGAGGCGGTGAAAGGTTTTCAAGGTGAAGAACCCAATCACGTGGATGAGTATCATGTGGCGGCTTGTGCCAAACATTTTCTAGGCTATGGAGTTCCCGTATCAGGAAAGGACAGGACTCCTTCGGCTATATCCTCAATTGATATGCGTGAAAAGCATTTTGCTCCATTTCTTGAAGCGATCCGTGCGGGTGCTTTGTCGTTGATGGTGAATTCGGGGGTGAATAACGGGATGCCTTTCCATGCGAATAAAGAGCTATTGACGGGATGGTTAAAAGAGGACTTGAATTGGGACGGTATGATTGTGACAGACTGGGCGGACATCATTAATCTTTGTACCCGCGACCGCATTGCATCTACCAAAAAAGAAGCCGTCAAATTGGCGATCAATGCCGGGATTGATATGTCTATGGTCCCTTACGAGATAAGCTTCTGTGATGACTTGAAAGAATTGGTGAATGAAGGTGAGGTATCAA
>ERZ835051.3657-NODE-3657-length-11694-cov-3.631669_pt1 | contig 11694 bp, 10 predicted proteins | sample MGYA00519575_ERZ835051 | MGnify/ENA primary metagenome ERZ835051 (study PRJEB31850, sample SAMEA3708769) | human gut metagenome | biome: human gut; feature: human-associated habitat; material: faeces | place: China | collected 2014 ... | reverse complement strand
AGGGCCTGACGCGACGAGATGACGCGCTCGCCGTCGATGGGCATGAACGCCATTTCGCGCGGGCGCGCCCCCGTGGCCAGAACGATGTGGTCGGCTTCGTACTCCGTGCCGTCCACGTCGAGCTTTCCGGGGGCCGTGAGCCGTCCGAATCCCGGTATGAGGTCGATGTTGTTCTTGCCCAGCAGGAAGGCCACGCCTTTGCTCATGGTCTCGGCCACGCCGCGCGAGCGGGCCACGATTTTCTCCAGATCGGGCTTTACTTCGCCCGTGAGGTCGAGTCCGTAATGTGCGGCCGATTTGCAGTAGGTGTAAACCTGCGCGCTTTTCAGCAGCGCCTTGGTCGGGATGCAGCCCCAGTTGAGGCACACGCCCCCGGCTTCGGCCCGCTCCACGAGCGCCACTTTGCGGCCCAGCTGCGAAGCGCGTATGGCGGCGACGTAGCCGCCCGGTCCGCTTCCCACGACGATAATATCGTATTTCATAATTCGGTTGAATGTTTGTTGTCCGTTACCGTTCCCCTCTCGGTCCGGCCCGTCGGGACGGGATTTGCCGGAAGGGGTTTTGCCGCGTTATTTTACGACCCGGAGGATTTCTCCGTTGTCCTTCGCCACGGCGCGCTTCCATTTCTCGTTGTAACCGGGGAACTGGATCTTGTCGGGAATGTTCCTGCCGTTGCCGTTGTCCACGAAGTGCGCCGGTCCGCCGTCGCCGTCGAGGAAGGTCAGCACGTCGGCTTTCTCGCTCTTGACGTTGCCGTCCATATATTTCACCAGCAGGTATTTGTCCAGCTTAGACCAACGGTCGAACAACTGCTGCGCCGTCGCCGTGCTGAACGCCGTGAGGAACTTGCCGCGCGCTTTGGGCGAGAGCGACAACGCTTCGGCGTCCACCTCGCGTACGGTTTCCAGCATGCCGTTCTCCCACTTGTCCACGACTTTGCGGATGTCGGCCGAAATCATGTCGTAACGCATGTAGGCGAAGTTGGTGACCCGGTTGAAGAGCCAGAACGCCGCCGTGGGCGAATATTCGAGCATCGAGCCGTTCTGCTCGCTCAGGCATGCGGGAACCTCCTGCGCCGAGCAGTAGATCGGCGTCAGGCACGAAGTCGCCGCGTCGTCCACGCCGAACCAGAGGATGCCCATGTCGGCGGGATTCCACGGCCGGGCCTGCGCCACGAACCAGAATCCGGTCTGCTGCGTAGCCGTCGCGCGTTCGTTGACATAGCTCACGCCGTCCACCTCGAACTCCATCGGACGCCAGCGGTAAGGGCATGCACTGCCGCCCGCGCCGATGTCGGCGGTCATGTCCATCGGGGTTCCCTCGTAATGGTCGCGCATGCAGTCGAAGACCGTTTTGGGCGACACTTTTTCGCGGGGCATGACCCACAGGGGCATGCGGTTCGCGGCGTTGTGGCCCATCGCATAATCCGCGTATCGGTCCATATCGTCGGCCACCGTGCGGAAGAAGGCCCAGACGCGGGCTTCGCAGGCGCGCAGGGCGCCGAAGTCGAGCGGCGCATATGCGTCGCAGAAGCTGAAATCCGCATCGGGGCCGTCGTAATACCCCATTTCACGGGCGAACGAAACGACGTCGGGCGCGTAAAGGCAGTTTTCGGGGTCGTTCTTCGGGAAGGTCGTGATGCGCGCCTGATTGGCGTGCGCCGAAACATATCCGTCGGGAATGCGGCGTGCGACCCATACGATGCCCTTGTTGGCGTTGCCGCCCTTGCCGTCGGCCTTGTATCCCTTGCCGATCAGCTCCATGATCCACGCTTCGTCGCGGTCGACGATCGAGAACGATTCGCCGCTCGACGCATAGCCGTAGGTGTTGGCCAGCTCGGCGATCGTGGCGATGGCCTCGCGGGCCGTCTTCGCACGCTGGAGCGTGATGTAAATCAGCGAACCGTAGTCGATCAGTCCGGTCGAGTCGGCCAGTTCCGGCCGGCCGCCGTATGTCGTCTCGCCGATGATGAGCGAATGTTCGTTCATGTTGCCCACCGTCGAGTAGGTCTCGCGCAGCTGGGGAATGTCGGTCAGATAGCGTCCCGTGTCCCATTCGTAGACGGGCATCATGGTGCCGGCCTTGTGGCTTCCGCCGGGTGTGTGGTACAGCGCGCCGTACAGCGCGTGCGAGTCGGCGGCATAGGAGACCATGGCCGAACCGTCGGTCGAGGCTCCCTTGGTGACGATGAAATTGGTGCAGGCCGCTGCCGCGCCGTAGGCGAATACGGCCGTTGCAGCAAGGCAATAGCGGAGTTTTTTCATAGATTTCTAAGGTTTTGATTCCAAATGTACGAAACAAATCCTAAACGGCAAAACGCCGCGCGGGTGAAAAGCGCGATTTTATTTGGATATAAGGGCGTTAAACCTTATCTTTGCGTCGAATGCGAACCGGTCGTATTCCGGCCCTCCCCCGGTGCCGGAGGATGACAACAGACTGACGACGATGAAGAAATACCTGCTTTTGCTGCTGCTCGGAACTTTCCTCTGCGCATGCAGTTCGGACGACGGCGAAGGAATCCCTTTCGTAACCGACGTGGTGATGCCCTCCGAGGCGCGGACGTTCGCCCCCGGCGACGAGGTGACCGTTTCGGCCAAAGGATTCGAAGCCGGCGACGACATCATGCTGCGCATCGCGTGGCCCCTGACCAACGCGGCGATCAGCGAAGGCTACGCCGACGGCGTTTGGGGCGTAGTGACCTCCCGCACCGAGTCGAGCATCACGTTCCTCGCTCCCGGCGGCTATCCTGCGGGTACGGCCGAGGTGAAGCTTTTCCGCCGCGGCAAAGCCATGCCGCTCGGCAGGATCTCCGTTTCCGACGGCACGCCGCCTGCGTCGTATACGCTCTACGGGGTTTGCAATGACGATACGGGCGAGGTCGCAATCAGCGAATTCGACATGCAAACGGGCGAAATCGTCCGCACCGAACGGTTCCCCGGCAGCCACTTCATCCATCCGGTGAACCGCCCCGGTTCGAACTGCATCTTCGGACTCTCGCTCGACGGCGGAAAACGGTCGGCCGCCTTCTACGACCTGACGATGCGCTATTTCAGAAATTCCGGCGGCGACCGTGTCGTGACGACCGGCGTGCTGCCCAATTCGGAAGCCGCCTACCTGTTGTGCGAAGACAATTACTGCATCATTCTGGGCATGACCGAAACCCGCACCAGCGTCGTCGTGCCGCCTTCGTGGCGGATGCCGGAGGGTATCGGCGCCGGAATGCTGACCGGCAGTCCCTTCGTGATGAACAGCGACGGCTATGTGATGCTCTCCGTGAACAACGCCGAGGGATGCTATACGCCGATGGTGTTCGGCATGCGTTCGGCAGGCACCGAAGCGCGGCTCGGCGATCCGGTCTATGCCGACGGGATGATCCCCTTCTGGATCGTGGAATCCGCGTCCGATGCCGCCGGACCGAAACACTCCGTCTGCTGCGGCTATGCCGTGGTGAAGGACGGCGCGACGGAACTCCGGCTGTACGATCCCGCGGCGATGACCTTCGGAGAGGTGCTGGCGGCGGTGCCGGCCGCCGTACGCTCGGTAACGGCCGTGACTTTTCCCGACAGCGATATTCAGGATCGTATTTACATGCTCTGCGACTTGGGCGACGGCGGAAGCCGGGTGCAGGTCTACGACCGTGCGGCGAAGTCGCTGGACATCTTTTCCGGGACCGTTTACTGTACGGAAATCGTGCTGGTGCGCTGATCCTGCGTTAAAATAACGGCATGCAGGCCCGGAATTTTTCCGGGCTTGTTCCGTCTTGTACGAATTTTGCGTATTTTTACGCATCGAAATCAAGCTTACTATGTCTATAGCATGTCAATTATCGTTCGTGCGCAGCACGCTGCCCGAAGACGTCACGTTGGTCGCCGTGTCGAAGACCCACCCCGTGGAGGCGATACGCGAAGCCTACGACGCGGGACACCGCGTCTTCGGCGAGAGCCGTCCGCAGGAGCTGCGCGAAAAATACGAGGCGCTGCCCCAAGATATCGAGTGGCACATGATCGGTCACCTGCAGACCAACAAGATCAAATATATCGCGCCGTTCGTCTCGCTGATCCATTCGGTGGACAGCGCGCGTCTGGCCGAAGCCATCCAGCGCGAGGCCGCCAAATGCGGCCGCACGATCGAGATTCTGCTGGAGATACATGTCGCCGACGAAGAGACCAAGTCGGGCTGGGAGATCGGGGAGCTTATGCGGTATGTCGGCACGGCGCCCTTCGCCCGGATGCCCGATGTCTGCGTCCGCGGCGTGATGGGCATTGCGACCAATACCGACGACGGGGAGGTTATCCGCCGCGATTTCACGGAGCTGAAACGCTGTTTCGACCTCTTGCAGCCCTATTTCGGGGCGCGGTTCAACGTGTTGTCGATGGGCATGTCGCACGACTACCCTTTCGCCGTCGAATGCGGGTCGAACATGGTGCGCGTCGGGTCGCTGATTTTCGGGGAGAGGGACTACGCGAAGTAAACGGAGAAGCCGTCCGTTCCGGCCGCGTAAATCCCCGGAGGTGCGCAGGAGCGGGATTATAAACGGCGGACAGCCGGAATGAAGCCTAAATTTGAAAAATGAATCTATTATGAAGGTAGGATTTATCGGATTCGGAAATATGGCGCAGGCTCTTGCCGAAGGGTTTGCCGCGACGGGGGCGTTGAAGCCCTGCCAGATCGGCGCCTGCGCTCGCGACCGGGCCAAACTGCGGCGCAATACGGAGCCGAAAGGCTTTCTGGCTTTCGACGATGCCGCCCGTGTCGCGGAGTTCGCCGACATGGTGATCGTAGCCGTGAAACCCCATCAGGTCGAAGCGGTTTTGTCTCCCGTGAAGGAGCTGCTGGCCGGGAAAATCGTCGTTTCGGTGGTTGCCGGCATGACGTTCGGAAAGTACGAAACCATACTTGCGCCCGGAACGCACCATCTCAGTACGGTTCCCAACACGCCGGTCGCCGTCGGCGAGGGAATCGTTGTCTGCGAACGCCTCCACTCGCTCTCCGATGCCGAGTGGAAAGAGACGGAGCGGCTGTTTTCGCACGTCGGGCTGGTGATGCAGGTCGATACTCCCCTGCTGGGACTTGCCGGGACGATCTGCGGCTGCGGTCCCGCGTTTGTGGCGATGTTCATCGAAGCGCTCGCCGACGCCGCCGTCAAACACGGCATCGCACGCGCCGATGCCTACCGCATGGTCAGCCAGATGGTCGTCGGCACGGGCAAATTGCAGCTGGCGACGGGACAGCATCCCGGCGCGATGAAGGATGCGGTTTGTTCGCCCGGCGGCACGACGATCGTCGGCGTCGCCGAACTCGAACGCAAAGGTTTCCGCAGCGCGGTGATCGACGCCGTGGACGCGATTCAGGATAAAAAGTAATCGGATTTTTCGTAAAAAAGCCCGGACCGGACGTCCGGGCTTTTTTGTCTGTCATGTCAGTGTGCAGGATCGCCGCGGAGGACGTGTCGTGCGCGTTCGACCGGACTTGGATGCCGGCGCTTGTCTTGTGACTGCGGCGGGGATATGTCCGGAGCGGACGTTACTTTGCGGTACGCGGGTTTGCGACCGAGTCGCGGAAGATCCTTTCAGGCGGCAGTTGCAGCTGCGTCCGGCAGCATACCTCCTCCCGGATGCTCTCCAGCAGCAGTCTGACGGCCGTTTTCCCGATCTCTTCGACGGGCTGGCCGATGCGGGTTATGGCCGGAACCAGAAAATCCAGATAGGGATTGTCGTCGAACGACACCACGGAAATATCTTCGGGGATCCGCAAACCCGATTCGCGGATGGCTTTGACCGCGCCGAGCAGGATCGTATTGCTCAGGGCGAATATCGCCGTGGGACGGTCGGGACCTGCCACGGCGAGCTTGGTCTGCCGGTAGCCGTTCTCCAGCGAGAATGCGTCGCCGGTTATGATGGCTTCCTCCTGCAGTCCCGCTTGTCGGAGCGCGTCGAGATAACCCTGCACGCGCCGGCGGTTCGGCATCGAATGGGGAACGCCCTGTATGCAGGCGATTCTGCGGTGTCCTCTCTGCAGCAGAATCCGGGTCGCCTCCACGCCTCCGCGGTAGTTGTCGGTGCAGACGTACGGCAGCGAGGTTCGCTCGAAACTGCGGTCCACCAGCATGACGGGAACCGAGCGGTTCACCTTTTCGAGGTGGTCGGGCGTCCGGCCGCACGGAACGGCCACGATGCCGTCCACCCGGCGCGAAAGCATCGTCCGGATGCCCTCCTGCTCGTTTTCTTCGTTCTCCATGGTATCGACCACCATTACCGTATATCCGTGGCTGCGGGCTTCCCGGATGATGGCGCTGGCGATGTCGGCGAAATAGGGGTTCGACACCTGCGGAATCAGTAAGCCCAGCGTATTGGTGCGCTTCATGCGCAGTCCTTTCGCCAGAAGGCTCGGCGTGTAGTCGCACCGTCTGGCTTCGGCGAGGATCAGCTCGACGGTTTTCCGGCTGATGCGGTATTTCTCCGCCTGTCCGTTCAGCACCCGCGAAACGGTCGATATGGCGAATCCGGTCCGTTTGGATATGGTGACCAGCGTCTCTTTCATGCGGCGTTCTGTTATATTATTTTATGGCTGCCGGAACCCGTATGGCTGCCGGCCCCGTTTCCGGTCCTTCCGGTCCTTCCGGTCCTTTCGGTCCTTCCGGTCTGCTCCCCGGTCTGTCCTCGGTCTGCTTTTTAACCCGCTCTCCGACCTGCTTCCCGACCTGCTCTTCAACCGGCTCTCCGGCCGGCAGTCCCGCCTGCCCGAATAGGCCGGTGCGTATTGTTGCCCGGTTTTTGTTCCGAACAAAAGTAGCCATTTTTTCGGATGCGGCAAGAAAATAATGATAGGCATATGAAAAAAATACCATAAAAAAGCTTGCAATTTTCTTTTATTGTCTTTATACTTGCATATGTGATTGCACAAACGATTGCGCAACACTTGATATTGATAATCTGAAATTATAACCTATGGAAAAAATTGTGATTGTCGGCAGCGCCAATACCGACCTGATCGTCCGGGCCGACCGGATTCCGTCACCCGGCGAGACCGTTCTCGGCGGCGAATTCCGGATCGTTTCCGGCGGCAAAGGCGCCAATCAGGCCGTCGCCGTCGTGCGGCTGGGCGGCGACGCCCTTTTCGTGGCGCGTATCGGGACCGACCTTTTCGGAGATGAACTGATGGCCCGCTACACCGCGGAAAAGATGGATACTTCGCATGTCGTCCGCGATTCGCAGGCCCCTACGGGTGTGGCGCTCATCACGGTCGATAATTCGGCCGAAAACTGCATCGTCGTGGCTCCCGGTGCGAATGCGCGGCTTTCCAGAAAGGATATCGACGACGTCCGGCCCGAACTGGCGAAGGCCGGCTATCTGCTGATCCAGCTCGAAATACCGCTCGAAACCGTGGAATACGCGATACAGACCGCCGCCGAATTGGGCGTGAGGGTGATTCTCAATCCGGCGCCTGCGGCGCAGATCGACGAAAAGTACCTGAAATACGTCTACCTCCTTACGCCCAACGAGTCGGAGTGCGCCCTGCTTACGGGACGTCCCGTACTGAACGGGACGGATGCGGCAGCCGCAGCGGAGACGCTGTTGAACAAGGGGGTGAAGAACGTGATCGTCACCTGCGGTTCGCGCGGCGCGCTCGTGAAAAATGCCGATACCTGCGCCGTGGTGCCCGCATGCCGTGTTTCGGCGGTCGATACGACCGCGGCGGGCGACGTTTTCAACGGGGCGCTGACCGTGGCGCTGGCGGAAGGTTTGCCGCTCTTGGACGCCGCGCGCTTCGCCACCCACGCCGCCGCCCTCTCGGTGACTCGCATCGGGGCGCAAAGCTCGATTCCGACGCGCCGCGAAGTGGACGACGCCCGTTTTGCGAATAACGGCCGATCCGCCGACCGAATGACAACCCTTTAAAACTTCGAATATGTTTGTAGTAAACGATTATGCGACGGCCGTGATACTCTGCATTGTCACGATGTTGTGCTGGGGCTCGTGGGGCAACACCCAGAAACTGGCAGGCAGGACATGGCGTTATGAACTCTTCTACTGGGACTATGTCGTCGGCATGCTCCTTTTTTCGCTGATCCTCTGCTTTACGCTGGGCAGCATCGGCAGCGAAGGGCGTCCCTTCCTCGAAGATCTCGCGCAGGCTGCGCCCAAAGCCCTCGGTAGCGTACTGCTCGGCGGCGTCATCTTCAACGCCTCGAACATCCTGCTTTCCGCCTCCGTGTCGCTGGCCGGACTGGCCGTCGCCTTTCCGCTGGGCGTGGGTCTGGCGTTGGTGCTGGGCGTGGTCATCAATTACTTGGGAGCGCCGAAGGGCGACCCCGTCATTCTGTTCCTCGGCGTGGCGCTGATCGTCATCGCCATCGTCTGCAACGGAATCGCTTCGGGACGGGTCCGGAAGGAGCCGGGTTCCTCGGTGCAAAACCGCAAAGGCATTCTGCTGGCGGTGCTGGCCGGCGTCTTGATGTCGTTCTTCTACCGCTTCGTGGCCGCGGCGATGGACCTCGACAACTTCGAATCCCCCACCCCCGGCATGCTGACGCCCTATTCGGCGATCTTCATCTTCTCGGTGGGCGTTCTGCTGAGCAACTTCGTTTTCAACACGCTCGTCATGAAACGGCCCTTCGTCGGTATGCCGGTCGGTTACGACGCCTATTTCAAAGGCTCGGCCCGCACCCATTTGGTCGGGATGCTGGGCGGCGCGGTCTGGTGTCTGGGTACGGCGTTCAGCTATATCGCCGCAGGTAAGGCCGGGGCCGCCATTTCCTATGCGCTGGGACAGGGTGCGCCGATGGTCGCCGCCGTCTGGGGCGTTTTCGTCTGGAAGGAGTTCCGGGGCGCGGGCCGCTCGGTGGGCTGGCTGCTGGCGGTCATGTTCCTCTTCTTTATTCTCGGTCTGGCATGTATCATTCTCTCCGGAGGCAACTGAATAACCTGAAACGATGAAGAAACTTTTGATTCTGGCGGCGCTTGCCGCCCTCTGTACGTCGGTGGTCCGGGCGCAGCAGACGCCCGCCGCACCCCTGCGGGTGATTTTCGATACCGACATGGGCAACGACGTGGATGATCCGCTGGCGCTCGATATGCTTTACAAGGCGGTGGACCGGGGTGAAATCATCCTGCTCGGCATTCTCAGCAGCAAGGATACCGAATTCTCGCCCCGCTATATAGATATGATGAATACGTGGTACGGCTATCCCGAAATTCCGGTCGGAAGGGTCCGTGACGGCGTGGTGCTCAAACGCGACGACTACGCGCGCGCCGTCTGCGAGTCGGGACTTTTCCCCCGCAGCCGCAGGGACCGGGACTACGGCGATCCCGTAACCCTTTACCGCCGCCTGCTGGCCGAGAGTCCCGACAGCTCGGTCGTGGTCGTCTCCGTCGGTTTCTCGACCAATCTCGGCCGCCTGCTGGAGAGCCGGGGCGATCGGTATTCGCCGCTGGACGGCATCGAACTGGTGAAGCGCAAGGTGAAGTTCTGTTCGGTGATGGGCGGAAGCTTCGGCGACAAGCCCCGCGCCGAATACAACATCGTGAACGACATCCCCAACGCCAAGCGGCTTTTCGCGCTCTGTCCCGTACCCGTCGCGGTCGTGTCGCTCGAACTGGGCAAGACGGTGAATTATCCCGGAGCCAGCATCGAAACCGATTTTGCGTGGGCCGGAAAGCACCCGATGGTCGAGGGCTACAAAGCCTACCGCAAGATGCCTTACGACCGTCCTACATGGGACATGATGTCGGTGCTCTATGTCCTGCGTCCCGAAATGTTCGGGGTGTCCGAACCGGGAATCATCTGCGTGGACGATCAGGGATACACCTATTTCACGCCGACGCCGCGCGGAAAGCATACGGTGCTCACCCTGACGCCCGGACAGCAGGATGCCGTGCTGCGATTCTTCGTGCGGGAGCTCTCTTCGAAGCCTGCGAAGTACAGGTAGACGCGCCTGCGGTCTGGGAGACGGCTCCTTGGGGGCGCGGTCTTTTGACGAAATAAGCCGGAGTCCGAGACTCCGGCTTATTTCGTGTCCGGGGCTTGGGAGCCCCGTATGCGGTGCGCCGCCCTACCTCACCCGCAGCGAGCGGCCGATGCGCAGCACCGTGGTCGATTTGATATTGTTCATGCGGCAGATGTTGTTTACCGTCGTGCCGTATCTGCGGGCTATTGCGCCCAGCGTATCGCCCGACTTGATGCGGTGATACTTCATGGCGGCCTTTTCGGCGGCCTCTTTCTTGTCCTGCTCCTCGTTGGCGATCTCGTCGTCGAAGTCCTGCCCCGCGTTCGAATAGATGCTGAAGAACGATTTCTTCAGCAGGAACGTTTCTCGGCTCAGGATGCCGTTCTTGAAGTCGATCAGCCGTTCGGGGTCGAACGACTGGCCGTAATAGCGCGTCTCGAAATGCAGATGCGGACCCGTCGAGCGTCCCGTCGAGCCGCCCAGACCGATGATCTGTCCCGCTTCGACCCACTGGTTCGGCTCGACCATGCGCTCCGAAAGATGGCCGTAATAGGTCTCCAGCCCGTTGTCGTGGCGGATGATGACCAGATTGCCGTACCCGCCCTTGTTGTATTCCGAGATTCGCACCCGGCCGCAGAACGTGGCGTAAACCGGATCGCCCGTCTTGAGCGGCAGATCGACGCCCTGATGCTGGCGGCGACGGCGCGGACCGTACTTGCCGCGCGGATGCACCGAACCCTGATACGGGCAGTGATAGCCGGTCAGCGAGTCGATCAGGTCGATGACCACCGACTGGGGCATCGACGACATGTCTACCTCCTTGTAGGGGAAGAGCGTCTTCGTATCCCAGTATTTCTCGAAGATGGTGCTGTCCTTGGCCACTTCGCGGTTGCGGACGTATTTCCATGTGTTGTTGCTGTAGAGCACCACCTGCACCGCGTCGTTGCCTGAGTCGAGCGTGTCGAGGACTACGACGTCGTTGGTATCGAAAATCGACTCGATCTGCTTGGGCGCCAGCCGCAGGCGCAGCGCGGCGATGGAATCCACCGCTGCGGCCTCTTCGGGCGACAGGGCTGCGACGTGCAGCGAATCGGTTTTCTCCGCGGCCTGCGGTTCGGCGGCCGCGGCCGTGAGCGCCGCTACGGCGGCCATACATGTAAGGCAGTATTTTTTCATACGCAGTCTATTGTTGTCTGATAAGTTCCTCGGCGGCTTCCAGCGCCTTGTAAAATTCCTCGCCGAAGCGTCGCACGATCGGCTCCCTGAGCGCCTTGTAGACCGGGATTCCCAGTTTCCGTCCGCACTCGCGCGCCGGGGCGCACACCGACCATCGGTGGTAGTTCAACCCTACCGTGCCGTTCGAAAACCGCATGAGCCGGATCGGATATAAATGGCATGAGATCGGCTTGCGGAACGCCGTCTTCCCCTCCAGCCACGCCTTTTCCACGGCGCAGAGCGTGATGCCGTTCTCCCGGTAGGTATAGGCGCACTCGGCGTCGTCGACCAGCGGCGTGGTCAGGTCCCCGTCCTCGTCCACGACCATGAAGCCCTGCCGCTCGACGGCTTCGATGCCTTCGGGCGTCATGTAGGGCTTGTAGGCTTCGTATTCGCGTTCGAGAATATCGACCTCTTCCGCTTCGAGCGGCGCTCCGGCGTTGCCTTCGACGCAGCAGATGCCCTTGCAGGCCGCGATGTCGCATGCGAAGCACTCGCGCAGCAGGTCGGCGCTTACGATTTTGTCGTCTATC
>ERZ835051.3647-NODE-3647-length-11720-cov-8.915902_pt1 | contig 11720 bp, 8 predicted proteins | sample MGYA00519575_ERZ835051 | MGnify/ENA primary metagenome ERZ835051 (study PRJEB31850, sample SAMEA3708769) | human gut metagenome | biome: human gut; feature: human-associated habitat; material: faeces | place: China | collected 2014 ... | reverse complement strand
CCTTTTGGTCGTTAGGGGTGCAGGGGCGAAATCGAAACGCCCCTGCCGTTCTCTTGGGGGGCAAAGGGGGCCATTCTCTCACGTGAGAGAATGGCCCCCTTATCCCGTGCAGCGCCTACGGCGCTGCCTTCCCCGCGGCACCAGTGCCGCAAATCCCTCGCGCCTGTGCGAACAAGAGGGAGTCTTTCTTTGGAAAAGAAAATCTCCCTCTTGACAATATCGATATTCGATAATATACTCTCCTCAAGAATATCGAATATCGATAAAAGGAGGCCGACAATGGCGCGGGAGAAATTCAGCACGCTGACCGAGCAGATGTTTTACATCCTGCTGTGTCTGCGCGAGGAGTGCTGCGGCATGGACGTGATGGCGCGCGTGAACGAGTTGACGGGCGGGCGCGTGGCCGTCGGCCCCGGGACGCTCTACAACCTGCTCGAGCAGTTTTTGGCGGCGGGGTATATCGTCGAAACGCGCGCGGAGGGGCGGCGGCGCAGCTATCAGCTCACAGCGGAGGGAAAAACGCTGCTGCAAAACGAGGTGGAGCGTCTGCAAGCACAGGTGCGGGACTACGAGAAGCTATTTGAGAGATAACGCCCTATCGTGGGCGGAGAGAAATGAGAGAAAGCGAGGTTTTTCTGATGCGCAACACCAAACGGGAGCTGAATCCCTATTCTTTTTACGACACCGAGGGCCTTGCGCGCCACTTTGAGCGCATGGCGGCGGAGGGCTGGGCGCCCGACCGCGTGGGCCTGTTCATCCGCTACCGCCGCATTAAGCCGCAGAAGCTGCGCTTCGCCATCACCTACTATCCCGATGACGGTGGTGCAGACGGCGAAGATGTTTTCCTCGAGTACTGTGCACAGGCAGGCTGGCAGCAGTCAGCGGGCGTTGGTGATCTGACCTTCTGGGGAAACGGAGCCGAGGGCGAGGGCGGCGGCCTTGGCGGGAGGACCCGCCATGTGCTCTGCACAGCGGATGAAAACGCTGTGGATGTTGAGACTGACCCTGTTTTGCAGGTGGACGCGATGCACCGTGCCCTCAAATATTACCACAGTATGATGATTTTTTGGTTCGGCTATATGCTCCTCAGGATCTGGGATATCCTGACCGGCCTGAAAACAGACCCTCTGAATACGCTTATCTATGGAATGGGGGATTTTTTGTCATGTATTTCGCCTGTTGTCACGCTGATCTGCGGGACTGACCTTATCTGCTATAACAGCTGGTATCGGAAGGCGGCGCGCACGGCGAGAGAGGAACACCGCTTTTTGCCTGCAAAGTCGCGCCCGTGGCTCCAGATACTGGAGCGCGCGGCGCTGCTGCTGACACTTTTCGGCATTTTGGTGAGAGCTCTGCTGGGAACCGGCAGCAGCAGTGCGGGGAGGCTTTACCTTGCCGCGATCCTGTGCGGGATCACGCCGTTTGCTGCGATGTTTCTCACCTATTCGGCGGTGAAAACCGGTGCGGGCAGGGCGAAGCGCTGCATCGTCACGGCCTGCGTGACGGCGGCGGTCGCGCTGGCTTCGGTGGGGGTGCTGCTTACCATGGAGCAGAACGGACTTTTTGACAGCGATGAAGTTCCGCCTGAGCTGTATGATGAAGAATTTCGGGCGACGGTCTACCACGACGCGCTGCCGCTCTACCTCTCTGATCTTGGCATAGAGGATGAGAATGCACGCTGGTCGTGCCTGAGTTGGGGGAGCTCCTCGCCCTTCGCTGCGCGGTATGGCGGAGAGCAGCGAGATGTGCTTGCCAGTTTGGATGATCCCGAGCATCCGGAGACGGCGCGCGGCAATCCTGCGCGGATCCACTACGACATCGGGGATGTGTATCTTGCATCGTGGTTTGACCGCTGCCTCGCCTCCGAGCTGGACTATGAGCAGACTGCCCTTATCGACGGCGAGCATCGCCGTCTCCCTTACGCCTACCGCGAGGTCGATGCCGCGCCGTGGGGCGCAACGCAGGCGTGGCGGCTCTACGACGAGGAAGAGGAGCAGTGGCTTGACCACTGGCTCATCACAGGCGGCACGCGCATTGTCGAGTTTGTGTCGGGCAGTGTGCAAATGACCGATGTCCAAAAGGCCATCGTCGGCGAAAAGCTGCTGAATGCAGACGCAAAGTAACGCAAAAAAGGAGCACCCGAAAGGGTGCTCCTTTTTCATACCGTAGGAACAGCAATTACTGCTTGTCGTACAGGTCGATGAGCTTGGTGAGGTGCTCGTAACGCTCCTTGGCCGCGTCCTCGTTGCGGGTGAAGAGACCCTCCGCACGCTCGGGGAACTCGCGGGTCAGGCGGCTGTAGCGCGCCTCGTTCATCAGGAATTCACGGTAACCGCCGGCAGGAGCCTTGGAGTCGAGCGTGAACTTCTTGTCAGCCGCGGGATTGAAGCGGAACAGGTTCCAGTAGCCGCACTCGACAGCCTTCTTCATTTCCTTCTGGCAGTTGATCATGCCGCCCTTGATGGAGTGCATCTCGCAGGGGCTATAGCCGATGATCAGGGACGGGCCGTTGTAAGCCTCAGCCTCGGTGATGGCCTTGATGGTCTGGGCCGGGTTGGCGCCCATGGCGATCTGCGCGACGTAGATGTAGCCGTAGCTCATCGCGATCTCAGCAAGGCTCTTCTTCTTGGTCTCCTTACCGGCAGCCGCGAACTGAGCGACCTGACCGATGTTGGAAGCCTTGGAAGCCTGACCGCCGGTGTTGGAGTAGACCTCGGTATCGAAGACGAAGACGTTGACGTTCTTGTTCTGAGCAAGCACGTGGTCCACGCCGCCGAAGCCGATATCGTAAGCCCAACCGTCGCCGCCGAAGATCCAAACGGACTTCTTGGAGAGGTAATCCTTCTTGTCGAGGATCTCAGCAACGAGCTTGCAGGCGTCGCAGTCGCAGAACTTCTCGCCCTTGGCCTTGAGCTCGGCGGCGTGCTCAGCGAACTTGGGCACAGCGGCCAGTTCGTCGACGGTGGCGATGTTCGCCTGCAGAGCCGCGACGTATTCCTTCGTGGCCTCGGCGTTGGCGTTGCCGTCGTCCTTGGTGTTGAGCCACTTCTGAGCGGCTTCCTTCAGCGCGGGCTGGGTCCACTCGATGGCGATGAGCTGCTCGGTCTTGGCCATCAGATCCTCGCGGATCTTCTCCTGGCCGACATACATACCGAAGCCGTGCTCGGCGTTGTCCTCGAACAGGGAGTTGCACCAAGCCGGGCCGTGGCCGTTCTTATCCGTGCAGTACGGAGAGGTAGCGCCGGGGCCGCCCCAAATGGACGAGCAGCCGGTGGCGTTGGAGATGTACATACGGTCGCCGAAGAGCTGAGTGACGAGACGGGCATAGCTGGTCTCGGCGCAGCCTGCGCAGGAGCCGGAGAACTCGAGCATGGGCTGCTTGAACTGGCTGCCCTTGACGGTGAGATCCTGCATATCCTTCTTGTCGGAGACCTTGGAGACGCAGTAGTTGAACACATCCTGCTCAGGCAGCTCGGACTCCTGACCAACCATCGTCAGAGCACCGACCGGGCACTGGCCGACGCAAACGCCGCAGCCCATACAGTCGAGCGGGGAGATGGCCATCGTGTACTTGTAAACACCCTTGCCCTTGCCGGCCTTGATGTCGACGATCTTGGCATTGGCAGGAGCATTCTTGGCCTCTTCCTCGGTGAGAGCGAAGGGACGGATGGTGGCGTGCGGGCAGACGTAAGCGCAGTTGTTGCACTGAATGCACTTCGTCTCGTCCCACGTGGGAACGGAAACGGCAACGCCGCGCTTTTCGTAAGCGGCAGCGCCAAGCTCCCACTGGCCGTCCACGTGAGGCATGAAGGCGGAAACGGGCAGGCTGTCGCCGTCCATCTTGTCCACGGGATCGAGGATGTTCTTGACCTGCTCGACGAGCTCGGCCTTGCCCTCGTAGGAGACGGTCTCGTCAGCGTCGACAGCGTTCGCCCAATCGGCGGGAACGTCGATCTTGGTGTAGGCGGTGGCGCCGAGGTCGATGGCCTTGTGGTTCATATCGACGATGTCCTGACCCTTCTTGAGGTAGGAGTGCGTCGCGGCGTCCTTCATGTACTGGATGGCCTGCTCTTCGGGCATGACCTTCGCGAGGGAGAAGAACGCGGACTGGAGGATGGTGTTGTTGCGCTTGCCCATGCCAATCTTGATGGCAAGGTCGATGGCGTTGATGGTGTAGAGCTGGATGTTGTTCTTGGCAATGTAGCGCTTGGCGTCCGCCTTGAGGTGGTGGTTCAGCTCATCGAAGTCCCACTGGCAGTTGATCATGAACACGCCGCCGGGCTTGACGTCGTTGACCATCTTGAAGCCCTTGGTGATGTAGGACGGGTTGTGGCAGGCCACGAAGTCGGCCTTATTGATATAGTACGGGCTCTTGATCTCGTGATCGCCGAAGCGCAGGTGGCTGATGGTCACGCCGCCGGTCTTCTTGGAGTCGTACTGGAAGTAGGCCTGGACGTACTTGTCGGTGTGGTCACCGATGATCTTGATGGAGTTCTTGTTCGCACCGACGGTACCGTCGCCGCCGAGACCCCAGAACTTGCACTCGATGGTGCCCTCGGCTGCGGTGTTCGGGCAGTTCTTGTCCTCGGGCAGGGAGAGGTTCGTCACGTCATCGACGATGCCGATGGTGAACTGACGCTTGGGCTCCGCCTTGGCAAGCTCGGTGTAAACAGCGAACACGGAAGCGGGCGGGGTGTCCTTGGAGCCGAGACCGTAACGGCCGCCGATGACGGTCTTGTCGGTGATGCCGGCGTTGGCCAGCGCGGTGACGACGTCGAGATAGAGGGGCTCGCCCTGTGCGCCGGGCTCCTTGGTGCGGTCGAGGACCGCGATCTTCTTGGCGGTGGCGGGGATGGCCTCGATCAGGCGCTCAGCCTTGAACGGGCGGTACAGACGGACCTTGATGAGACCGACCTTCTCGCCGTGGGCGTTGAGGTAGTCGATGACTTCCTCGGCCACGTCGCAGATGGAGCCCATCGCGATGATGACGCGGTCAGCGTCGGGCGCGCCGTAGTAGTTGAAGAGCTTGTAGTCGGTGCCGAGCTTCTCGTTGATCTTGCCCATGTACTTTTCCACGACTTCGGGGAGAGCGTCGTAGTACTGGTTGCAGGCCTCGCGGTGCTGGAAGAACGTATCACCGTTCTCATGGGAGCCGCGCATGGCGGGATGCTCGGGGTTGAGGGCGTGCTCGCGGAACGCTTTGACAGCGTCCATGTCGCACATGTCGGCGAGATCCTTGTAATCCCACACGGCGATCTTCTGGATCTCGTGGGAGGTGCGGAAACCGTCGAAGAAGTTGATGAACGGGACCTTGCCGGAAAGCGCGGCCAGGTGTGCCACGGGGGAGAGATCCATCACTTCCTGCACGTTGCCCTCGCACAGCATGGCGAAACCGGTCTGGCGGCAGGCCATGACGTCGGAGTGATCGCCGAAGATGTTCAGCGCGTGGGTCGAAACAGTACGGGCGGAGACGTGGAACACGCAGGGGAGCTGCTCAGCTGCGATCTTGTACATGTTCGGGATCATCAGCAGCAGGCCCTGAGAGGCCGTGTAGGTGGTGGTCAGAGCACCGGCGCCGAGGGAGCCGTGCACTGCGCCGGCAGCACCGGCTTCGGACTGCATCTCGACGACCTTGACCTGGCTGCCGAAGATGTTTTTCAGGCCATTTGCAGACCACTGGTCGACCAGGTCGGCCATCGGGGAGGACGGCGTAATGGGATAAATTGCCGCAACTTCACTGAAAGCATAGCTTACGTGAGCCGCAGCATTATTGCCGTCCATGGATTTCATTTTTCTTGCCATAAATGAACCTCCTATTTATTTCACCGTCAAAAAACGGTTCTTCTGCGTGTGAACGCAAAATTCAACGATGACACTATAGCACACTTTTTTCGCTATGTAAACGCCTTGTTCCCGCAAAAACATTCACTATTTTGCAACAATAGGTTCAATTCCTTTTATTTTTCGAGAACTTTTGCGAGGATTTATTGATTTTGTGCAAAATGTGCAAAAATGCGCGGAGGGGGATTTGCCTGATGCAAAAAATGTGCTATACTAATTGCAAACTGTGCGATTCGATGCGAAAGAGGGAGGAAAACAGTATGGTCACAGCGGTGCGCTCGCTCGGCCTTCAGGGCATCTCGGGCTACGAGGTCACGGTGGAATGCTTTTTATCCGGGGGCCTGCCTGCGTTTGACATCGTCGGCCTTGGCGACACGGCTGTCAAGGAATCGCGCGAGCGCGTGCGCGCGGCAGTGAAAAACTGCGGTGTGAAGTTCCCTGTCTCGCGCATCACGGTGAACCTCGCCCCCGCGGGTCGGAAAAAGGAGGGCACGCTCTATGACCTGCCCATCCTGCTCGGCATCCTTGCCAGCGCAGAGGAGATCAAGCCCCCCGCGAAGGACGCGGCCTTTGTCGGCGAGCTCTCGCTGACCGGCACGCTTCGCGCGGTGAACGGCGTTTTGCCGATGGCGATGGCCGCGGTGCGCGCGGGCATCAGGACGCTCTACGTCCCCGCGGCGAACGCAGCGGAGGCGACGCTTGCTGACGGCGTGACCGTTTACGGCGTGCCGGACGTCGTGTCGCTCGTGCAGCATTTGAAGGGTGAAAAGAAGCTCTCGCCCCAGCCGAAGTGGCAGGCGGAGCAGACGAGCGAGACCGGCCCCGACTTTTCCGACGTCATGGGGCAGGAAAATGTCAAGCGCGCGCTGGAGATCGCCGCTGCGGGCGGACACAATATCCTGCTCATCGGCTCGCCCGGCGCGGGCAAATCCATGCTGGCGCGGCGGCTTCCGTCGATCCTGCCCGACATGACGCGAAAGGAAGCACTTGAAGCGACCGAGATCTGGTCAGTCGCGGGATTGACCGACAGCTCGCACCCGATGCTGCTGCACCGCCCGTTCCGCGCGCCGCACCACACGCTCTCCGCCTCCGCGATGACCGGCGGCGGGCAGACGCCCAAGCCCGGCGAAATTTCGCTCGCGCACCACGGCGTGCTTTTTTTAGATGAGCTCCCCGAATTCCACCGCGACGTGCTCGAGGTGCTGCGCGCGCCCATCGAGGACGGCGAGGTCACCATCACCCGCGCCGCGGGCAGTATCACGCTGCCGAGCCGCTTCATGCTCGTCGGCGCGATGAACCCCTGCCGCTGCGGCTGGTACGGCCACCCCTCGGGGCGCTGCCGCTGCACCAAGCAGCAGGTGGAAAAATACGTCGAAAAAATCTCCGGCCCGATGCTCGACCGCATGGACTTACACGTCAACGTGCCGAGCGTCGAGTTCGAAGCCATGCGCCGGCGCGAAAAGGCGGAGTCCTCCGCCGACGTCAAAGCGCGCGTGAACGCCGCGCGCGACATCCAGAAGCAGCGCTTTTCCGGCACGAACATCACCTGCAACGCGCAAATGACACCCGCGATGGTGGGCGAGTTCTGCACGCTGGACGCCGCGGGCGAAAAGCTGCTCAAAGGCGCGTTCGAGCGCCTCGGCCTCACGGCGCGAAGCCACGATAGATTACTGCGCGTTGCGCGCACGATCGCCGACCTCGACGGCAGCGAGAAGATCGAGGCGCATCATCTGGCCGAGGCCATCCAGTACCGCAACACGGATATTTTACAGGGGTGAATGAGATGAAAAGGTATGACTACATCCAGTTTGGCGCGCTTTCCGTTTTGAGCCATATCGCTCAGGGCGCGGCTTTTATCCTGCTGTTCGCGGCGTTTGGAGGCACGGGGACGACCTCGTCCTTTACGTTTGCCACGCCCGTCGGGCTCGCGCTCGGCGTCGTCTATGTGTCGGCGCTTTCGTTCCTGTTCGGCTGGGGCCTGCGGCCGGACCGGGGCATCGACAAAAATTGCTGCTGGAATGCGGCGATCGTGCTCTATGTGCTGAATCTTGCCTCGCTTCTTGTGATGCCTGTCCCGTTCGGCTCGGGGAGCATCCTTGCGGTGATCTGGGAGCTGCCGATGGCGCCCGCCATGGTCGGGATCAACGGGGTGAGCGGAGAGGGCACGATGTTCAGCTATGCGCTCTTTGCCCTGCTGGCCGCCGTTGAGCCGCTGTGCTTTACACTGGGGCTCACCCGCAAAGGGAAAAAGCCTGCCAAATCCGAAGACAACGAAAATTCAGCCGCATTTTCCGCCGATGCGGAAGCGGCCATAACAAATGAGGAGAACAATACCAATGCATGAAATGATCCTGTGCAAGCTCGGCGAGGTCGTGCTCAAGGGCCTGAACCGCCGCAGCTTCGAAGATAAGCTGATGTCGAACGTCAACCGCCGCGTGTCGAAATGCGGCAATTTCCGCGTCTACTCCAAGCAGAGCACCATCTACGTCGAGCCGAAGGACGACGAGTGCGACATCGAGGCCGCGTTTGAGAGCTGCAAGAAGATTTTCGGCATCATCGCCGTTTCAAAGGCGCTGCCGTGCGAAAAGGACATCCAGAAGATCATCTCCGCGGCGAAAAATTACCTTGCGTGCGAGATGCGCACGGCCAGGAGCTTCAAGGTCGAGAGCAAGCGCGCCGACAAGACCTTCCCCTTGACGTCGATCCAGATCTCCCAGCAGGTCGGCGGCGCGCTGCATCAGGCGTTCCCGACGTGCGAGGTCAACGTCCACGACCCCGAGCTCGTCGTGCATATCGAAATTCGCGACGATGCGGCCTATGTCCACGGCCCCGCTGAAGAGGGCGCGGGCGGCCTGCCCATCGGCATGGGCGGCGTGGCGGTCAGCCTGCTCTCCGGCGGTATCGACTCGCCCGTCTCGTCCTACATGATCGCCAAGCGCGGCGTCAAGCTCGAAATGGTGCACTTCTTCTCCCCACCGTACACGTCCGATGAGGCGAAGGAGAAGGTGCTTTCCCTTGCCAAGCTCTTAGTCCCCTGGTGCGGGCGGCTGACGGTGCAGATCGTGCCGTTTACCGAGATCCAGGAGGAGATCAGAAGAAACTGCCCCGAGGAATTCTTCACGCTCATCATGCGCCGCTTTATGATGCGCATCTCCCAGCGCGTGGCCGATCAGGTCAAGGCCAAGGCGCTCGTCACGGGCGAGAACCTCGGTCAGGTCGCGTCTCAGACGATGGAGGCCCTGCGCGTGACCGAGGATGTCGTCGATCTTCCCGTCCTGCGCCCGCTCATCGGCATGGATAAGGAAGAGATCGTGCGTTTGTCCCGTAAGATCGGCACGTTCGATACCTCGATCTTACCCTATGAGGACTGCTGTACGGTCTTCACCCCGCGTCATCCGCGCACGAAGCCGAACCTCGACGAGGTCCGTGAGGCCGAGGCTGTCCTCGATATCGAGGGGCTGATCGACCGCGCAATGACGAATCGTGAGTTCGTGCGCATCAAGCTCTGAAAGGAAGTCTTATCATGGCAGAAAAAACAGTCGAACAGCGCTGCTATGAAGCGCTCAAGGCGCGCGGCGTGACCTTCGCCGCGGCGGAGAGCTGCACCGGCGGCCTCATTGCCAAGCGCATCACGGATGTGCCGGGCGCGTCGGGCGTGTTCATGGGCGGCGTCGTGAGCTATACGAATATCGTTAAGCACCGCGTGCTCGGCGTTCCGGCGGACATGCTGGAAGAGTACGGCGCGGTGTCCGCGCCCGTCGCCCGCGCAATGGCGGAGGGCGCGCGCAAGGCGACGGCGGCGGACTGCGCCGTCAGCGTCACAGGCGTCGCTGGACCCGACCGCGACGAGCGGGGAAATCCCGTCGGCACGGTATTCATCGGATTTTCGTCGCCCAAGGAGACAATCGCCGAGCGCTTTGACTTCGGCGCGGCTTCCCGCGAGGAAATTCGCGGGGAAGCGGCGGATGAAGCCTTCAAGCTGCTGGAAGAAAAGCTGAAGGAAGCATAAAAAACAAAATCAAGGAGGAGACCGATATGAGACGGAAAAATACAGCGCTGCCGCTTGCGGCGCTCTTGGCGGCGCTGACGCTTTTGGCGTCAGGCTGCGGAGAAAAGCAGGAAACGCCGGACGGCGCACCAGATGAGCCCCTGATGCAGGAGGAAGATCTGACGGTCGAGCCGCAGCCGGACGCGAACTTTACGCTGGACCTGCCGGACGGATTTTTGAGCCTTGGAGCGGACTACGAGCCGAACGGGAAATCGGAGAATACGACCTATGACAGCGACGGGATGCTGCCCTACGACTTTGCGCGCCATTACGACGCGGACGCGCGGCTCGTCGTCGGGACGGACTACTACCCCGAAACGGGGCGCGAGGTCATCAGCTACCTGCGCACCGATGCGGTGGGCGTGGGAACGCCGCGCGGCGTCAAGGTCGGCGACAGCGAGAAAGCGCTGCTGACGGAATACCCGGAGGCACTTTACTGCATTGATGCAGACGAGTCCGAGCTCTATGACGGCTACAGCGACGAAAGCGGCTACAGCGAGCCTGCCTATGACTTCGACCGCGCCTATGTCTGGCAGCCGCAGACGCCGCAGGACGACGGGAACTACGACGTCCGCGACATTGCGTTTTACCTGAAGGACGGCACGGTGAGCGCGATCACGATGACAAAGCCGTATGCGTTCCGCTTTGCCTACGGTGTGGACCGAGACGCGGCGCTGCGCCTTGCGGAAGAAAACCGCGCGCAGCTGTGCGGAAAGTGAAAAAAGGAACAAAAAGCGAGGGACGCGTGAGCGTCCCTCGCTTTTTACTGTATTTAATAGGTGCCGGGATCAAAGCTCGAGCGCGATCTGCGCGTCGTCGACGGTGGAGACGTCCAGCCCGAATTCGCTCGTCCGTCATCGCGGGCAGACGTTTTCGCCCGTCGTGATGACGGACGCAGCAAGGCGCGTGCCGATCTCGCAGGATTCCATCATCGTTTTGCCGTAGGTCTGGCCGATGACCGCGCCGGCAAAAAACGCGTCGCCCGCGCCGGTCGTGTCCTTGACATCGACCTTCTTCGCGGGGCAGTAGCCGTCCTCGCCGTCGAGCGTGGCGAACACCGCACCCTGAGCGCCCATCGTGACGACCATGCGGTGGATCTGCGCGCCGCGAATTTTGTCGCGCAGGACGGGAAGCATTTCGTCGGGCGAGAGACCGTCGTAATTTTCCGAAAACAGGATGCCCGCTTCCTGCTGGTTGCAGATGAAGCAGTGCACCGAGCGCAAAAAGTCGCGCCGCTCGATGGCGATGCTCATGTTGGACACGACCGCGTAGACGGGCTTACGGTGCTTTTCCGCCAGCGCGAACGTGCGCTTGACGATGTCCTTTTCCATGTCGATCTCGAGCAGAATGCTGTCGGCCTGCGAAAAAATTTCATCGCCCTGCTCGTCAAGAATGTCGGCAATGGGGCTCAGGTCGGGGCGCTTGGAGATCGACGCGGTCACGTCGCCCGTGTTGTCGAAGATCGCAAGCCACATGCCCATGCCGTCGGGCGTTGTGCGGATGTAGCGCGTGTCGACCTTGTGACTCTGGAGCTTTTTGACGATGTCCGCGCCCGCGCTCGTGTTGTCGACAAGGCTCACGAACGTCGGGCGCAGCTCGACGTTCGCGATGTCCTCGACGATGTTGCGGCTCACGCCGCCGTGCACCTGCACGACGCGGCCCGCGTTGCGCCCGCCGGGGATGTAGGAAGAGAGGGGATAGCCCTTGATATCGACAAACACCGCGCCCATCACGACAATACTCATGGAAACGTCCTCCGAAGTTAAGTGTTATACTCAGTATACCATGCTTTTTAGGGATTGCAAAGCGGAGAATATAAGGGGGAACGGGG
>ERZ835051.3643-NODE-3643-length-11743-cov-2.834360_pt1 | contig 11743 bp, 5 predicted proteins | sample MGYA00519575_ERZ835051 | MGnify/ENA primary metagenome ERZ835051 (study PRJEB31850, sample SAMEA3708769) | human gut metagenome | biome: human gut; feature: human-associated habitat; material: faeces | place: China | collected 2014 ... | reverse complement strand
TGCTTTATCAAGAAGCCACTTTTAGTGAATCAACATTCAGCACATACAGTTCATATATGCTGGCTACTACACTTCGGCAAGAATTTCCGGAAGTAGAAGCTGTGTGTGCAGTTTACCAGAACGAGACAGAACTGAAAACCAAAGAAGGGAAAAATGCGAAAGTTAATTGCATATATGCTGACTCTACATTTTTAGAGATGTTCCGCCCTAGCTCCATATTATCCGGAAGTATGGAATTCCTTTATTCTGATAATAAAATTGCATTAACAGAGGAGACTGCGATGTCATTATTCGGTTCAACTGAAGTTTTGGGACAAGAGATCGAAATTGGAAATGCACCTAAGACAGTCTGTGCTATTCTGAAAAATGTAGAGAAACATAGTAATCTCTATTTTGCTGCATGGGCAATGACATCACAATTTCAAAAAATAAAAAGCGAATGGGGAGTACATAGATTTCAAACCTACGTTCGGCTACGTAAAGGAGTAGATGCTATATCATTTCAGGAAAAAATGAAAAACTACGAATCCGGAAACCAATGGTATCCCAAACCTTTCGAAAAATATAAGATAATTCCATTAACCCAGTACCATTACTCTGCCATCAATGAAAAACTGGCCCTTAAATTTAATTATTTAGTACTTTTCTCCATAGCAAGCGGCATGATTATACTTTGCGCATTGTTCAACTATCTCTCCTTGTTTATCACCCGTATGCGCACGCGGAACAGGGAAATTGAATTAAGAAAAGTATGTGGTTCATCCATTCGAAATTTATTCATACTTTTTGGGACCGAATATTTATTTGTGCTGCTTTTATCCGGTCTTGTCGGGATGACACTCATTGAATTATCACTTCCGAAATTCAGAGAACTCTCAGAAATTAATGGAGATATTTATGGAGAATCATTCCTCTATTTTACAGGCATCCTTTTCATATCCTATATCCTATTAATACCTTTTATTGTCCGCCGATACCACAGACAATCCGGCAGTCTGTTCCGATTCCGCAAATGTAGTATAGCATTTCAATTGATAATATGTATCTTATTTATCTTTTGCGTAAGCATTCTTATGAAACAGCTCAATCATTTGGCAAATGGTGACATTGGTTGGGAAAGAAAGAATACAGCAGTATTAAGACAATATGTTTCTCCGGAATCTTACGCTGCCGTCAGTGCCGAAATAGATAAGATGCCATGTATTGTAGAGACACTGAAAGGATGTGAACCCTTGTTTCCAAGATACAGTACACTAACTTATAGTACAGATAGCTGGGAAGGAAAGAAAAGTACGGATAAGGCAGATAGAATAGATATCACCTGCATAAGAGAAGGGAGGGAGTTTATCAATTTCTACAACCTGAAACTAATAGAAGGTGAAATGCTAAAACCGGATGATGCAGATAAGGCTATCATCAACGAGACTTGTGCAAAAAAATTAGGTTTAGATAATCCGATAGGTAAGAAAATCAATATTCACCAAGGAGTTACAATCGTCGGAATTGTAAAAGACTTCCATATCACAGCACCTACAATTCCGGCAGCACCTACTTTATTCTGCAATAAAGGAGGTTTGGGAGGTTCCGATGCCAACTATGGTGATATCTTGATAAAATATCGGGCAGGAACATGGGATGATCTTAAAAAGCGAGTAGATGATGTATATGCCAAAATCTCAACTGGCAGTAATAAATATCATTCTCTTCTCAATATAGAAGAGGAGTACTCCAAGTTCCTGAAATCCGAAACGTTATTATTGAAGCTGCTTGGCTTTGCCTCACTTATTTGCGTACTCATTGCCGCTTTCGGAATCTTCTCTTTCATTACGCTAAGTTGCGAGCAGCGGCGTAAAGAAATAGCCATCCGCAAAGTAAACGGAGCGTCTGTAAAAGAAATACTTGCCATGTTTGTAAAAGAGTACTTTATATTACTCGTTGCAGCATCAGTGCTAGCATTTCCTATAGGATATGCTTTGATGAAAAAATGGCTGGAAAGCTATATAGAACAAACAGCAATCAGTGTATGGATATATCTGGCCATATTTTGTGGGATAGGTTTACTTATTCTGTTATGTATCGGTTGGCGCGTATGGCAGGCTGCACGGCAGAATCCGGCGGAAGTGATAAAGAGTGAATAAATGCATAATATATGAAACTATGATACGACATTATTTTAAAATAGCCTTTCGTAATCTGGCAAAATATAAACTTCAATCCATAATAAGTATTACGGGATTAGCAGTAGGAATTGTATTCTTCATTTTTAGTTTCTATTGGTTACGCTACGAGACTTCGTATGACAACTTTTATCCAGCTTCAAATCGCACTTTCTTGGTCTGTAATCAAGCAGAAACATCCTATGCAATATATCTTTCTCCCGTTATATCAACATTCATCCGAGAGTGTTGTCCAGAAGTAGAAGATATAACCTGCTCGTTTGAAGATTCTGGAATAGATTATCCAGTAAACGGCAAAATCATTAAATCTCCTGCTTTTCTATTTGTAGACAACTCTTTTATGAACATTTTCCCTCAAAAGATGCTTTATGGTACTTTACCCAGGCTTGAAAATGAACTTATTATAAGCGAAACATTGGCACGACAATTTTGGAAAACTCCCCAAGAAGCATTAGGTTCCATCCTGAAGCAACAAGGAAGTCGTGGCATACAGCTAGCAGATCCTCAGCAACTGCGAATCGTAGGTATAATGGCCGATAGCCCTTCTAATTCTACTTTCCATTACACAGGATATCGTATAATGAAACAGGTCAAATATGACATAAATAATGAACAAGAATGGAGGTTTGCCAACGCCATTATCCATGTAATGTTACGGAAAAATCAAAAACACAAAGATTTCACTCAACATCTAAAATCCCTATTAGAGAAACATAAGATGATTCCCGAAGAACTGAAAGTCAAAATAATTCCTATATACAAGAAACATTTTGATTTTGCATCCGAAAAATCATTCTCATATTCTTTCATTAGTACATTTACAATTGCAACTTTCTTACTGCTATGTTGTGTACTATTTAACTTTCTGAATCTATTCTTAAACCGTTATTATCAAAGGGCAAGAGAAGTGAAATTACGCAAATCAGTTGGTGCCAATGACATTATTCTTATGAAACAATTAATGACAGAAGCACTTTTTCACGGTTTAATAGCTTGCTTAATATCCGGATGCTTAATAGAAGTGCTCACTCCATTCTTCGAAGAAATATTTCAAATCTCCATTCAGAAAAGCACTCTTTGGTTGGAATACCTTGTAATTGTATTTATATCCCTGTCGTGTATAGGGATCATTCTCACAGTCCCCATTATACAATTTATTCGAGTTTCTACAAAACAATCTTTAATCAACAAAGTGCGTCCCCATCGACACCATATATTCCGACGGATAAGTTTGTCTTTACAATTGGTTATATGCCTGTTTTTCCTAACATCAACAGGAGTATTATATATGCAGTTACGCTTCATCCATAATGCAGATGTAGGTTTCGACACTCAAAATATTATTGAAATGTATATCAATCCACGTGAACAAAATGGTAGGAATATGTTGGAAGAAATTAAACAGTTACCTATGATAAAGGCCATTACTACAGCTTCAGATTACATAGTTTGTAAAAATATAACTAGTTTTGAAGAGCACATAGAATGGAATGGACAGACAGAAGAAGATAAAAAAAGTAATTTTGCAAGACTGTCACTCCAACATAACGGAGATAAAATATTTAAATTCCGGCTCATTGAAGGAAGAATGTTCCGTGAAGAAGACTGGGTAACCAATAGTAATACACCTAAAAACATATTTGATTCACCTATCCTGAACAAAGTCATATTAACTCAAAGTGCTGTTACTGCCATGAGAATGGAACATCCTATTGGAGAAATAATACGAATACCTATTGGCATATTCAGAAATGGTGATCTCGAATGGCACTATAGTGATTATGAAATCATAGGAGTGGTGAAAGATTTATATTCACAAGGAATGAAAACAGAAGTATATCCCACCATCATATCACAAGCACATAATTGGGCACAATCAGTTAATTATTTTCAAGTAGTTCCAGGAACAGAAAGAAATGCGATAAAAGCCATCAATGAATTAGTGCAAAAACATCAGTGGGAATACAATGAATACAATACTGAACCTCAAACCGTAGAAAATAAAATTCAAGAATTGAATAAGTCAGAAATTGCAATATTCAAGTTATTTTCAATCTTGAGTTTCCTTTGTATTCTCATCTCTCTATTTGGTATATACTCGATTTCATCTTCAATCATCACCCAAAGACAAAAAGAAATAGCTGTCAGGAAAGTGATGGGAGCTACTATTAGCGAAATTATCATCATGTTTTTCCGGGAATACATTACACTGGTATTCGTTGCAGCCATCATTGCTTTCCCATGCTCTTATTATGCCATGTCACTATGGTTAGAACAATATGCTTATCATGTCAATATTAGTATAGATCTCTTTATAATCATATTGAGTATTGTAACCATCTTAGTATTATTCACTATATTACAACAAGTTATTAAAACTGCACGACAGAATCCGGCAGAAGTGATAAAAAGTGAATAGACGGTGCGTATTCGCACTATTTATGTGCAGTATAGCACACATTCGAATCTTAGTTCTATATGTAGCTATTTAATATACAGCACATTGCAACTTTGGCATAAGATTTGAAACCTATTATTAAAATAAATATAATATGATATTCCATTATCTCAAAATAGCATTCAGAAACTTGTGTAAGCATAAGACACAAAATATCATTTCCATCATCGGATTGGCAGTAGGTTTGCTCTGCTTCTGTGTCTGCATATATTGCAGTCGCTTTGTAGAAAGCACAGACCATTGTTTTGCTAATCATGATCGCATAGCAGAATTAAATCTCTATGACGGCAAGGCAGACAGATATTTTTCCGGTTCTCCGGTTCCTCTGGCCGAAGAATTGCGCACATGGGCTTTGGGAGAAACGGAAGCCATTTCATCCGTAACCTATCCTCGCGAACGCCCTTATTATGTAGAGTTATCTCCGGAAAAGACGCTACCTTATGAACTTGAAACGATTGAAATAGATACTTGCTACAATAAAATCTTCACTCCGGAAATGGTAGCAGGACATTGGCAAGTGGCAAGTCAGTCTCTTAACTCCGTCATCCTGAGCCAATCTATGGCCATTAAAATATTCGGTAATGCAGAAAGTGCTATCGGAAAACACATGACTCTCATGAGAAGGCTCAATACTTCTCCTGAAAGTACCCCGAAAACAGGAGGTATCGTCTATACCATTCAAGCAGTAATGAAAGATATCCCTCTGAACAATAGTTTGGATTTCATGCAAAACATAGATATGCTGACCGTAAACGATAGTGAAGGACTTCTACAAAGTCCCAAACGGCATAACATGACGGGAGCAAATACCTACGTGTTGTTATCACCACAAACTACATGTACTGATTTAGAAAAGCAATTCTCAAAAAGAGACTATACCTATACTTTGTATGACGAAGCTTACACTGTCACTGCCAGTAATATGGGATCCAGATTGAAAAAACAAGGTGCTTCCTATCTGGGATTAGTTACCGGAACTGTAGGTACACTGATATTACTAGTAGGGCTGATCAACTTTTTCCATTTCCTTATCGGTTCTTTCTTCAATCGTACTAAAGAATACAGTATCATGAAAATGATAGGATGCAACTGGAAACAACTTTTCTGCTTGCTATTCACACAGTCGTTGATTGTCATATCCATATCCTCCATATTGGTATTATCAGGCATAGAATTATTAGGAAATCACATGAATTTCTCTTTGCCGGGCTTTGCTATGACTTTTACCTCTGAAACGCTTTTAATACATGCTTTGCAATATATCGTTCTTCTTATCATACTCTGCGTCCTTATATGTTTGTCTGTTTCCATTCGTATTCGTCGTATTACCGTGCAAACAGGTATTTATGGAAACAATAAACGCAGAGGTAAGCAATGGGGACGCAACCTTATGCTGGGTATCCAGTTCTTTATTTGCTGGGTATTTGTATCCCTGACGGCTGCTTTATATCTGCAAGCAGAGAAAACGACCAATAGTTTAATCCATACGCTAAGTCAAAAAGAAAAATCGGAGATTCTTAGTATTCCCCTGGACTATCCCTTTATGAAGAATGAGGAAAAGTTGGCGTTGATAGAGTGTTTTAAACAACATGCCGGAGTGAAAGAAATTCTGTTATCAGATGTCAGTTATATGCAAGGGATGTCAGGCAATGGATTAACGACCGAAAAGGGAAATGAGAACTCCTGGGTTGATATTAGTGTCATGGCTGTACCCGCCAATTTCTTCTCTTTCATGAATATTCCCATAGAACAAGGAAGACTTCCTCAAACGGAAAAAGATATTGTGGTAGATAATGTCTGGCAGCAGATACAGAAGAAAGATGTAATCGGTATGAACTTGTATAGCGGTAATACCGACTACACAATCTGTGGAATATCCGCACCTTTTCAGGCCGATGTATATAACCGAAGTAGTGGATATGCTTTCCTGCCTTATGATCCTTCAGTCTACATAGGCCATTGTTACATAAAGAGTCATCCGGGCCAGCAAAAGGAAGTAGCCCGATGGATTGAGAAAGTCTACCGAGAGATGCTTCCCGAAAATATAACTTATCAGGCTAAAACATTCCTGGATGATATCTATGTTTCGCAGGCTCTTGAGTGCAATCTGAAAGACATTATTTTGTTCTTTGCCGTTATCAGCATTATTATCACACTGTTAGGTGTATACTCCAGCATCACGCTCGATACAGAACGACGTCAGAAAGAAGTTGCTATCCGTAAAGTAAACGGGGCGGATGTTCCGCAGATTATCCTGTTGTTTGCCCGTCTTTATATTATCTTGTTATTGTGTAGTGCCATCGTTGCATTCCCGCTTGTATATGTTGTATTGATGTTATGGAAACAAATGTATACGGTATTCTTTGACTGCGGTCTGTTATTCTGGCTCTGTATATTCTTGATTGTTACTTTTATTACAGGCTTTACAATACTTTTCCGTATCTTGCGAATAGCAAGAACCAATCCGGCGGAAGTAATTAAAAACGAATAAGAACAATGATATTACATTATTTGAAAGTTGCTCTACGAAATCTGCTGAAGTACAAGACTCACAGTTTCATTTCCGCCCTTTGCCTGGCAGTGGGAATCGTATGCTATACCATTGTATGCTTTTTCATGCAGGAATGGAGTAAACTTGAAAACTTGCCTGACAGCGAGCGACGGATAAGAATAACAGTCAGCCAAAATCAAAATTCTGTTTTTCGAACCAGTGAAATAAAACGACTGGAAGAGCAATCTATCAGTGGATTGGAATACCTGACCATACAATCCTTTAACAATTCTACGGAAATAGAAGTCATTGATAACGAACAACGTAACTTACCTTTTCTGATAGGTTATAGAGGGGTTAACAGTAACTTTTTCTCCTATAACAACAGAAAATTGCTACATGGCAGCCGACTTCCCGAAGCACCTGATGAAGTGGTATTATCCCATAATTTTGCGAGCAAAGCGTACGGCACTGCAAATCCCATTGGAACAACCATACGCCTTGCTAACCCACAAAGTATAGCGGAAAATACAATACAGAGCTTTAAAGTCGTGAATGTAGTGGAAGATAACGGACTGCAAGACCCCAAAATCGATTGTTATTTCTCCTATGAAATCATGACTTATGACGCCTTGAGTGTACAAGGTTATCTATCGCCTAAGGCAACTATGGAAATGCTAAACAATAGTCTACAGTCCATAACGTGGCAACGGGGTGAAGATACAGTGCACCCTCACGCCATGTTCAGCATGCGGCAAGATAAGGAACTGACAATGGTGCAGTTTCTAATACTGTTCATAGCCTCACTTATCCTGGTTTCAGGGCTGATTAATTTCCTTAAGTTCATCATTCAGATGTTCTATAACCGTCAGCGTGAAGTGGCGCTTCGCAAATGTATGGGATCCGAGATAAAAGGACTGTTTCTGCTCCTTTTTGCTGAAGTATTTTGGATGATGTCCACTGCATTTCTTTTATCTCTGGTTCTAACGGAACTCATGATAAATCTTGCGGAAATATACATTCCAAGCCATGATATGCCCGATTTGCCCTTGTCATCTATCTACGTTGTACAGTTTCAAATATATATTGCACTTCTGATGATCTGTATGCTCGTAATATGGTTTCCTATCCGCCGTTTACGGCAAGTGAGCATAATCAGCCAAATCAACAATAACCGTAGCCGTCATATTTTCCGTTCAATTATGATGTGGTTGCAGTTAGGCATTGCCATTTTCTTTGTGGGCAGTACACTCGGCGTCAATATGGTGTGGCACGAAGCGTTCGGTCAGGCATACAATCCGCTTACATCCGAAGAAGAAGAAAATATCATTTCCCTAAAGGTGAACAGCCAACGTATGTGGCAGCACATAAACCCTATATTATCTGATATTCAAGCATTGCCGGAGTGTATAGAGACACTAACCATGACAGATGATTTGCAAAGTGGAAATCATTTTATGCGCACCTATAAGAAAGCTGACCAATCGGAGGTCATGATTGACATAGCAATGGGAGCTCCGAGTTACTTTAAATTCCTGAAGATCCCATTGCAAGGAAAAGAAGTGAATGGAGATGCAGAAGGTACCGTTTATGTCAGTGAGGCCTTCAGACAGCAACTGGATAAGGACAACGTGCAAGACAGAGTAGAGATTGAGGGCCAGAGTTACCGCATCATCGGTATCTTTAAAGAACTCTATAAAGAAACTCAGGGAAGAGCAACCATCGGTTCGGTATTTTTCCCCAGCAACCATTTCAGGTATTTCTATGTCAAGCTGGCACCGAGTACAAACGCTGCCAAAAGTATCCGGCGCATCACTGATATCTGTCGTAACTACGTACCCACAACCTTGCCTCTTGAAATCCGCTCCCTATCTGATAACAAACAAACGATGATGGGATCGATGTATATGACACAAGTGGCAATGACAATCCTGGCCATTGTAAGTATACTATTGGTTGTACTGAGCATCTATTCGGCAATCTCCATGGACACAGTCAGCCGACAGAAGGAAATAGCCATTCGTAAAATCAACGGAGCTACCCCATGGATCATTGCCGGCATATTCGGTAAAGCTTATCTGATGATTTTCCTGCTGGCTTTTGCGGTTGCTTATCCTTTGGTACGACTGATGCTGCTATCAATAGACGCAGACACAGTGAAGTGCATACAGGGTTGGGATTGGGGAATTCTGTTATTCTTCAGTGTGGCCTTCATGATATTCCTCACCACCGCATACAAAATTTACCGGATCATGCATATCAATCCGGCCGAGATAATAAAAAATGAATAAACAATATTACTAATTAAAATTATCACTATTATGATTAAAACAGTAAACCTGCAGAAAATCTTCAAGACAGAAGAAGTGCAAACATGGGCTTTGAACAATGTGAACATCGAAGTGAAAGAAGGCGAGTTCGTCGCAGTCATGGGACCTTCCGGTTGCGGTAAATCTACATTGCTGAATATCCTCGGCTTGCTCGATAATCCTTCGGGCGGGGAATACTACCTCAATGGAAAGGAAGTATCCAAATACACCGAAGCACAACGCACCAGCCTGCGTAAAGGTGTCATTGGTTTCGTATTCCAAAGCTTCAACCTCCTCCCCCGCATGAGCGTGCTCGTCAATGTCATGTTGCCCCTGGCTTACACGCAGGCCCCGCGCTTCCAACGCGAGATGATGGCCGTTCACGCCTTGCAGGCGGTGGGACTTCCGGTCGATCACTATGACCACCGCACCAACGAGCTCTCGGGCGGCCAGATGCAACGCGTCGCCATCGCCCGTGCCCTAGTCAACGACCCAGCCATCATCCTGGCCGACGAACCCACCGGCAACCTGGACTCGCATACCGGCCGCATGGTGCTTGAGACCTTCCATAGGTTGAAGGACACCGGCAAGACAATCGTCCTCATCACCCATGACTCACACGTGGCAGCCGAGGCGGACCGTATCGTATCCATCCGTGACGGCAGGCTCTACCACGAAGACACAAGCGGCATAATCAGCACAATGGGAGGTGGACGATGAGCGCGCGTGACTTGCTCCGCGAAGCGGTTCGAGCCCTCGAAGCCAACAAGGGACGCAGCCTGCTCACCATCTTGGGCATAGTCATAGGCATCGCTTCGGTGATCGCTATGACCTCGCTCATCGGCGGTGTAAGAAACAACCTGGTAAGCGGCCTTGGCCTCAACGCCGCGCGATTAGTATACATTTCCGCCGCCGGCGCCATGAATCAAGATACCGTCGACGACCTCAAAGCCGTCATGCCGTCATATGAGGCCATCGAGGGCACGGCGATGTCATACGCCCAGAAAAAAGCGAATGATAAGGACATCAGCATCAGCATAACTGGCGCCTCCAATCAATACTACGAGATGACGGGCCAGCTCAAGCTGGTCGAAGGCCGTCTGTTCTCCCAACAAGAGGAATCTGCCGACGCTCGCGTATGCATTATCGAGCGCAATGGCATCAAGATGCTCTTTGGAGACCCGCAAGCTTCTGTTGTGGGTAGAACCGTTGAGCTCAACGGCCGCGATTACCTCATCGTGGGCGTCTCCGAATCGCAATACCCCAGCGAAGACTATATGCAGGCCTTCTTCCCAATGGGAACGGTCCAAAATGACTTCAACCAGGGGGACGAGTATCTATCGCAAGTCATCGGCCTTGTCCGCGAAGGCGAGGACGTGGACGCGGTGATGAGCGAGACCACTACCAAGCTCGCGACCATCATGGGCTATTCAGAGGACGAGGCGCAGGATATGATCTACTGCTACTCCATGAAGTCCTCCATAGATTCGCTCAACAGCTTCATGATGTCTTTCCAGCTCATCATGGGCGCCGTCGCCGGAATCTCCCTCCTGGTGGGCGGCATAGGCATCATGAACATGATGCTCACCAACGTAACTGAGCGCATCCGCGAGATCGGCATCAGGCGCGCGCTTGGTGCCACCAGACGAGATATCACAGCCCAGTTCCTTACCGAATCGGCAGCGCTGTGCGTGACCGGAGGCATTATTGGAACCATCGCGGGCTTCGCGATCGCATGGGCGCTAGCCACCGTGGCAAGCTCGATGGACCTTACGTCGAGTATGGGCACCTCGGGAGCCATCACGCCCCTCATCGCCCCTCAGACCATTTTGCTCGCCGTTGGTCTCTCGGTGGGAATCGGCCTCATCTTTGGCTACTATCCCGCGCGGCGCGCAGCAAAGCTCGATCCGGTGGAATGCCTCCGCTACCAGTAACCTTGCCCTAGAGCAACCATGAGGCGGGAGCACCTTGCGCGCTTACGCGCGTTTAGGGTGCTCCCGTTTTTTACCGAACACGTTTATAGCGAAACCAATAAACGCCCCGTCCACCTAGCCCTCACAACGGGCGCTCAGGTGGACGGGGCGTTTCCAATCTATGTTCCAGCTAATCCTGGCGCTTGCTGGCGGCGCGCTTCTTCTTCATCATCGTTGGAGAAACGGTGATGCCCTCAGACGTCCTGCGAACGTGGACGCGTGCGTGAGAAGCCCTAGAAGGCTTTACAGCGCTGGCGCTGGGCTCAGGAGTGCCGGCGGGAGATTCCACGGCGTTTTGGGCGGCTCTGGCGCCTTCAACCTCATGCAGGGCGACG
>ERZ835051.3638-NODE-3638-length-11749-cov-9.497691_pt1 | contig 11749 bp, 13 predicted proteins | sample MGYA00519575_ERZ835051 | MGnify/ENA primary metagenome ERZ835051 (study PRJEB31850, sample SAMEA3708769) | human gut metagenome | biome: human gut; feature: human-associated habitat; material: faeces | place: China | collected 2014 ... | reverse complement strand
ATGAGCGGTTTTATCTGCCGGCGCGTCAGGCCGCAGGCCGCTTTGCGGCGCTCCAGAAGCAGATGGGCGGGCATACAGACGTTTACGCGGTGGACAATCACTCGTGCGTGATCAATGCCGCAATGGAGCAGCTTGCCAAGCCGGAGCGCAGCAAGGAAAAGCCTGTAGCGCAAAGAAAACAATCTGAACCGGAGCGATAATTGCCGCTTATGAATATTCCGTAGGACATATGGGAACGCTGTTGACTGGTACACTCAATGGGTGTATAATGCAGGTGGAAGGAGGATGAACATGAACATTCGTGAAATGAGAGCACAGCTTGGAGATACCCAAAGCGAATTTTCCGCGAGGTATCATATCCCCTTTCGCACTGTGCAAAATTGGGAGACAGGGATGCGTAAGCCTCCCGAATATGTCTCTGATCTGTTGGAACAGCGTATCAAGGAGGACCTGACCAATCGTAAGACCTTGTCCCTGCCAAAGTATGACCCCCAAAAGAAGGATCTTCCGTCTCGGAGCAGCTATGTGGGCGCGCTCTCCTGGCTGCAAGCTGTCCGTGACTGCATTGGAGAACCCGTTGTCTTTGCGTTAGACAATGCGCTTATGTGTCAAGGAAACTTCGGAGGCCGCAGCGATGAATATATCGTGTGGGTCTATGGGGATGACTCCGTTATGAAGTTTAACGGCGTGGTCGTGCTTGGAAACCGTATCGGCGCACAAAATATCAAGAATCGGAACGGATTGTTATATACGGATTTTAACAGAACGGTATATGATGCCCTTGCAAATGAAAATATTTTAGATATGCAGGGCATTACCGAAGCTGTCAGCAAATACTTCTATTCCAATGGAGACAGCTTTGACGGGCTCTTTGTCGCGCCGGAACATCAGGATCGGTTTGAGCGTTTGGCCAGCGATGCAATCGAATATTACGAAAACTGAGGTGCTTGCTTTGAATGTAACAGCGGAAGAAAGAATTATGTACTCAGTCATGAAGGCTGTGTACGATAGCGGCATTCCTATCAGCTTTAAGGGCTCCATGGTGTTGAAAGCCTGTTTGTTTGAGGCCGGGTTTTTAGATGAGACCCGTCATACAGTAGATATTGATGCAAATTGGAACACAGACACACCTCCCACCGCAGAGCAAATGGTGGAATCCTTACAGCGAGCAATCAATAGAGGCGGCATGGACTATGAAGTTCGCCTTTATCGAATGTATGGCGAAAAGCGATCCGCTGGCTTTGAATTAGTAGACCGCAACACCGATGAAATCCTGTTCTCAATGGATGTGGATGTAAACAGACCGATTACACCGACGCAAATCTATGAGGTTGACGGGATCTGTTTTCGCGGCGTTTCACCGTTGCAGATGATAGCCGATAAGGTCGCGGTTGTATCAACAGATAAGGTGTTCCGAAGAATCAAGGATGTGGTGGATCTCTATTATATTTCAAAAGTATTTGAATTTGATGTTCAGAAGATCTACAGCACCTTAAAATGCAGCGAAAGGACCATGGGAGATTTTCAAGGATTCCTGCAAAGGAAAGAAGATTTGCGGCATTCTTACGATAAGTTTCGTTTTGCAGGCGGCGTCAACAAGCCGCCATTCGATGCAGTCTATCGTGAGGTAAAGATCTACCTTAAGGATGTCCTTCCTAAAGAGGCGTCTAAGGAGGATGCGGATGGGAGCCAGCAATAAAGCCTGCCCAAACTGCGGCAGGAAAATGAAGCAGCAGTTTCCGGGCCTGCAACATTGCAGATGTGGGATGAGCTGGAAAAAGGACATCGGCTATTTTGAACGGACACCCGATATGGTTTTTGCGCTGGAGCGCCGAATCGTCGGCAAAAAAGTCAAGCAGTTTCCCGTCATTCGCACCGGCTCTGCTCCGAAGTAACTGAATAATTTTATGGAAAGCGCAAGCAAAATGCTTGCGCTTTTCTCATGCCCCAAGGAGGTGAGCATCACGCCCTACCTATCGAAAGATCAAATCGCTGCCGCCCGCGAGATGGACCTATTGACCTATCTGCGGCGGTTTGAGCCGGAGGAACTGGTACATATCGGCGGAGATACCTATGCCACCCGCACCCACGACAGCCTGAAAATCTCCAACGGAAAATGGTGCTGGTGGTCGCGGAATATCGGAGGCACAAATGCACTGGACTATCTGACAACAGTGGAGGGTGTTTCCTTTTTGGACGCCGTGCAGCGTATTCTCGGAGAACCGCTCCATGTGCCGCCCAAATCAGAGCCAACCGCACCGCTCCCGAAAACTGAATTTACCCTCCCACCCAAACACGCCGACACCCGGCGTGTTTTTGCATATCTGCGGAGCCGCGGCATTGACGCGGAGATCATCAACCACTGTATCAAACATGGTCAGCTTTACGAGGACGCTGCACATCATAATTGCGTATTTGTGGGCTACAGAAACGACAAGCCCGCCTATGGCGCGCTGCGGGGGACGCTTTCAGACAGCACCTTTGCCGGTGAAGTCCCCGGCAGCGACAAACGGTTTTCTTTTGCTGTGCCTCGCTGTGCCGGTGGTAAAACCCTCTGCGTGTTTGAAGCGGCCATTGACGCGCTTTCCTATCTGACCCTGCTGAAACTGCGGGGGCAAGATTGGCGCGCCGCTAATACGCTGTCCCTCTCCGGCATCTACCGGCCAAGAAAGGATGGCTCCATCCGATTCCCCGCAGCGCTGGAGCAATACCTGAAGGACAACCCCGGCGTGGCACGGATCGTGCTGTGCCTGGATAACGACGGGCCGGGACGGGCGGCGTCTGCGGCCATTCAAAAGAGACTTTCCGAGTATGAGGTCATCGACAACCCACCTCGCAGCGGAAAGGACTACAACGACCAGCTCCGGCTTGTGAAAGGAATCAGCGGCAGGGTAAGGACCCGTGGCGGCGAGGTGCGCTGATTTTCTTTTTCGGCTGGTTTAGGACTGCAAGCGGCCTGCGGCTGCTTTGCAGTCGCAAGCATAGCATTTGGCTATCCAAATGCGCTTGTTAGGGGAGCAAGCCCCCTAAGACCCCATCCTATTTCAAGGAGGAATCTATTATTAGAAAACGATCTATCTCTATTCTTCTCCGTTTGAACGAAACGGAACACCGGCATCTGAAGGAGCAGGTGGCAATTTCCGGTTTCCCCATGGAGGTCTATCTTCGCACATTGATCGCCGGTGAAAAAATGCGGCCAAGGCCACCCAACGAATACGCTGAAATACGCCGCCAACTCGCCGCCATCGGCAATAACATCAATCAGATCGCCCGCGCGGTCAACGCCCGTGGCTTTGCCAGCGGTGAGGACATCGCCGCGATCACGGCGGCGCAGGAAACGATCTGGAACATCGCGGAACGGCTGTGACATGGCATACACCAAGGTATTCGCCATCCGCGCAAGGCTGGACGACCGCGTAAAGTATGCCGTCAATGGGGAAAAGACCGAGCTGGACGAGCGGATCGTATACACGGCTGACCCAGAGAAAACTGACACGGTGCGCTTTGTGACCACGCTGAACTGCCGGCCTGCCGAAACCGCCTTTGCTGCCATGCAGAAAACGAAAAAGAAATACAAAAAGACGGGCGGCGTTCTCGGCTACCACTTCATCCAATCCTTTGCACCCGGCGAGGTGACGCCGGAGCAGGCCCATGAGATCGGATGCGAGTTTGCACGGCGCTTATTCGGTGAGGATTTTGAAGTCGTCATCGGGACGCACTTGGACAAGGCTCATCCCCATAATCACATCATCGTCAATTCTGTCTCCCGCACGGACGGCCACAAATACCACTCCAGCCCGGAAAGCTACTATAACGATGTGCGCGGCACCTCGGACGCACTGTGCCGCGAAAATGACCTATCCGTCATCACTCCGCAGGGTAAGGGCAAGCATTACGCCGAGTGGAAGGCGGAGCAGGGCGGCAAGCCCACCGTGCGCGGCGTGATCCGCGCCGACATTGACACGATCATTGGGCAAGCCTACACCTATGATTCCGTTCTCATGCTCCTGCGAAGGAACGGCTATGAGGTGCGGCGCAGCCCCAATCGGAAATACACCACCGTCAAGCCACCCGGCGCAAAGCGGGCGATCCGGCTGGACAGTCTGGGCGAGGGCTACACCGAAGCGGATATTCTGCTGCGGCTCTCCCGCCAGCGGCATGGCGGCATGGCCCCGCTGATCATCACCCATGCCGTCAAGCGTTACCGCGTGAAGGGTAAGCTGTCCACCGTCCGAAAAAAGAAAATCACCGGCTTTCATGCGCTCTATCTCCGCTACCTCTACCTGCTGCGTGGGGGAGGGCGGAAAAAGCTGCCGCCCAAGCTGCCCTTCTCCGTCAAGCGGGAGGTCATTCATTTGGAGCGGTATGAGCAGCAATTCAAATACCTTTTATCAAGCGGAATTACCACCGAAGCGGAGCTGGAGCAGCGTATCCGTGTGCTGGAATGGGACATCCGCTTGCTGGAGGAACAGAGAAAACCACTTTATCAGGAAAGGAGGAACACCAGCGATGAAGAAGCACAAGCCAAGTACAGCGCGGAGATCCAACAGCAGACTGCCGCCCTGCGGGAAAAGCGCGGGGAGCTGCGTCTGTGCCGCAGGATACAATCGGACATTCCGAGGGTATCCCAACAGTGCCAGCAGGCGCAGGCTGAACGGCAGAAAAATCTAAAGAACAAGGAGGAACACGAGCATGAGTACCAACGGTGAAACCGCTGACCTGATGGTGCGTGAGGGCATCCAGATCACCGAGAGTGCCCTCAAGCTGGCAGGGCTGGGGGCGAAAAATCTTGCCGCCCTGTTGATTGCCCTTGCCAACGACAATCAGAAGCTCGCCGGTAAGACCAACCTCAAGCGGCTTATTCACGATGGAGAAGAATTGACCATTTTTTCCGTCAAGCAGGAGGACTTGAAGGGCTTTCAGATGGAGGCCAAACGCTACGGCGTCCTGTTTTACCCCATCGTCAATAAGGTGGAAAAAACGGGGACGGTAGAAATTATGGCAAAAGCCAAGGACGCCAAGCAGATCAACCGCATTTTTGAACGCATGGGCTATCCCGCCCCGGTGAAGGAGGATACTGCCGCAAAAAAAGAGAACGCCCGCGCTCCGTCCGAGAACAGCTCCAAGGCGCGCGGGACTGGTGCGAGAGTGTCTACGGAACCGGCTGCGGAGAAAGTTGATGCCCGCCCCTCTGTCCGCAGCCGTCTGATGGCGCTGCAAGCCGCGGCAGAACGGGATGGCACAGCTCCCACTAAGGACACCGTGCGGGAGGCCATTCAAAAGGCTATGCCTACGCGGGAATAAATTGATTTTGAGAAGGAGAAACGAACATGGCAAAGTTAGACGATTTGATCCAGCAGAAGCAGCAGAGGGACGAGGACTGGAAGGCAAAGAAAACAGCGGAGCGCGAGGAGTTGGGACAGCTTTCCGACGATGCGGTCATGCACGTCACCAGTGAACCCGGCGCATATCTGCATTATCTGGATACGCAGGCCATCAACCCGCGATACAGCGCGTCCAATGTGATGCTGGCGATGGCGCAGAACCCGGAGATCACCTACATCAACAGCCTGGAGGTGTGGAACCGGCTGGGGCGCAGCGTTAACCGCGATGAGAACGGCATGAAGATCCGTGTGTCAGACACCTATGTGAAGGACGGAAGGGAGTATCACGGCTATAAAATCGGGCGTGTTTTTGATGTGACGCAGACCCACGGCAAGGCCGGTGTTCCGGCGCTGAGCCTGAAAGACAATACACCGGAAATGGACGCCGCTCTGCGCCGATTGCTGGACAGCTCCCCCGTTCCCGTGGTCACCAGCAGCACCATGTATCAGGACGCCGTTTATGATCCTAAGACGCAGAGTATTACGGTGTCCAGCCGCCTGATCGACAGCAAGATCTTTGCGGCGCTCTCCCGCGAGATCGTCCACGCCGGTATCCATGACCACGGGCGCTATCCCTACTATACCCGTGAGGACTGCGCCATGGACGCCGAGAGCGTCAGCTATATGCTCTGCCGCAATTTCGGCGTGGAGACCCCGCAGCCCGATGTGAGCCGCGTGGGGCAGGTGTTTGACGGCATGGAGGTGCAGGATCGCCGCGGCGTGGTGGACAGCCTGCAAAAATATTTCCGCAAGCTGCAAAATGATATTCAGCGTGAGATCTCTCCGCAGGAGCGCAAGCAGCCGGAGCAGAACCGGCCCGCTCGCTGAGGAAGGAGGACGAAGCGTGAAAAAGAAAGTTGCGTTTGCACTCTGCGCGGCGCTGATGCTGTGCAGCATGAGTGTCGCGGCGCTGGCCGCAGAGCCCATGACAGAAGCCGATACGGTATCCACAATGCTCTCTGCCGCAGATACACTCCCCGGCATTTCCGCCTATCCCGCCGAGGTCAGAGCCAGCGAGGAAAACGGGGTGTACCGATTAGAAAAGGTCTACTACCTGACCGCAAAGGACGATCCCGCCACGATTCCCACCGCTGACTTTGAGCGCGAGGGACGCACCTATACGCTCCTTGATTTGCTGAAAAATGACCAGACAGAAACGGACACGCGGGAGCATATCGAGGTGGTCACGCTGGAGAGCAAGACCAAAGATATGGCGGAAATTCTGAAAATGCTGGAGCCGAAGCTGGAGGTCAAGACCGAGGACGGCTATGAGGGCGTCCTGTCCCTTGACCATACTACCATTCAGGTGGAGGCCGCGGGCTACGGGACCAGCAGCCGCACGGTGACGGCGGAGCGCACCTATCCCAATCTGTCCGACGCCGATGTATCCCTTGTCCCCAAGTCCGTGAACGAAAATGGCCGCACCCTGACACTTGCCGATGTGAGCTGGCAGGAGGCGGCTGTCGATCCCACGGACGGCTATGACATTCCCATTCGCTACACTGCTGTGGCAAGCTACACCGGCACCGCCACCAGCAAATACGCCACCGGCTACACCGTCACAGCAGACTATAAGGGTGACATCACCCGCACAAGCTGTGATACGGTGGTCTATACCGCCGTTTTTTCCAGCGTTGGGAATGTGGCAGTGAAAACCGGACGCAGTAATTTTAACTGGCTGTGGCTGCTGATCCCTGTGGGAACTGCGGCGCTGGGCGGCTGCGGTTATGCCGGTTATAAGGGCTATCACCACTACATTAATAAGAAAAGAGGATACGCCGCATGAAAAAATATCTGACCACGCTGCTGGCCGCCTGCTGTATGCTGGCGGCTTTTTCCATGCCTGCATCGGCATTGGAGTATCACTTTGACGGCCCGGACGCAGGGCTGTTCGGACGCCCCACCTCGGACGATACCATTTATGTCACGATGGATAAGCCTGCAAACACCGACCGCAGCAAAAACGCCGCCTACATCCCGCCTGCTTTTGGCTCGCCTACCTCTTATACGCTGAATGCCGGGGAGCTGCTGACACCAAACCTTGTGAGTGGTTTGGCCACGGGAACGGTCAGCGGCACAGGCGGTGTGACCGTCCTGCCGCCCTCTACTTCCGGCAGCACCGGCGGAAACACCGGCTCCTACACGCAGACTAAGTACACGGCAGTCACAAAAGACCTCTATTACAGCGGCGGCTACCTCGGTACACTGAAAATCCCCACCCTCGGCCTGTCTGTCAAGGTGTATCAGGGGACGGATGCAGACGCGCTCCGCAAGGGTGCAGGGCATTTTGCCAGCACCTCCATTTGGGAAGGCAATGTGGCGATTGCGGGCCACAATCGCGGCGTGAATAATCACTTTGGCAAAATTCACACCCTTGACATTGGGGACACCATCAAGCTGACCACCCAGCTCGGCACACGCAGCTATGAAGTGTACTCTGTCAGTAAGATCGGCGTGGACGATACCAGCGTCCTAAACGACAGCACGGAGAACATCATCACCCTTGTCACCTGCGTGATGAATCAGCCGGATTACCGCTGGTGTGTGCAGGCTCGAGAAAAATGATGAGATGCTGTGATGGTCATTGATGTAAAAACTTTTACTGAGCTCCAACGCCTCTATATTTTTTGACACCCACCAACTTTTACGATACCATGAACCCATCAAAAGACTTTGGAGGTACACCCTATGAAGCGAGGAAGTTTTGCAGCCGGTTTTCTTACCTGCCTGCTGTTGGCTGGCGTCACTACCACGGCGTATGCTGCCGGGATCATGGCAGAGCGCAGTCACCATCGCGTTGTCGTAGATGGAAAAGAAGCGCAGATGGAAGCCTATGTCATCAACGGCAACAACTATGTGGTGCGACGCGAGGTCGCGTAACTGAATTGCTGGAAACAGCTACCCTATCCATTTGGGGTAATCCTACCATGACCTGCGTGGGTGGTAACGCCCAGGTTGGAAGCTCATGGGACAATGTGGGAAAACGGACAGCCTAAGTCGGTTGTACTGCTAGGATAAGTGTGCCATGGAGAGCGTAAAGCGAATCATCGTAAGGGTCGTCATGTTTTAGAGGCGAAATCAGGCTGACACGCCTTTACCAAAAGGTGAGAGGGTGGTCATCGGAGCTTACGTAATCCGTCGACAAATGGACAAATCCCCTCCGGCTCATAGATGGCTCCTAAAGCACACATCGTTATTCGTTACGCGGAACGCGGTAAGCCCTATGCGTTCCTCCACTGGAGGTATCGACTTCGCAAGAGGAAGAAAGGACGCAGAGGGTAGAGGAAAGGGATAAAAAGCGAATGCTGTCCTGTAATGGGATAGATAGGGGTTCAGACTTTGCCCTAACCCGAAAGGGTGCAGACTTATCCTACGGTATTTCATGGCAAGAAACGGAGGTAAACCTATGAACGGTAGTTGTTCAACGACAAGGCGTAAAAGCCTTGAGAGATTACCGGACGCAGCTCAGCTAGAAACCCAGTGGAAATCTATCAACTGGAAAAAGGCAGAAGCTGAAGTTAATAGGCTGCAAGCCAGGATTGCTAAGGCAACTCAAGAAAAGAAATGGAACACAGTAAAGCGGCTACAATACTTGCTAACGCACTCGTACTACGCAAAGGCTTTGGCAGTCAGAAAGGTAACTACGAACAAAGGGAAAAGCACACCGGGTGTAGACAAAGAAGTTTGGAGTACTCCCTCGTCCAAAATGCGTGGCGCACTGACTCTAACAGACAAAAGATATAAGGCAAAACCGCTCCGTCGGGTTTACATTGAGAAAAAGGGCAAAAAGGCCAAGCGGCCACTAGGCATTCCCTGTATGTACGACCGGGCTATGCAGGCGCTTTACGCATTGGCTCTTGACCCGGTATCAGAGACAACCGCTGACGGAAAATCCTTTGGATTCCGCAGAGGCAGATGTGCACAGGATGCCTGCGAATACATTTTTGTGGCGCTCAGCCGCAAGGAATCAGCGGAATGGGTTCTGGAGGGAGACATCAAGGGATGCTTCGATCACATCAGCCACGAATGGTTAATTGAAAACATCCCGATGGACAAATCCGTATTGAAACAGTTCCTAAAGGCGGGATTTATATTCCAGGACAAGCTATTTCCAACCGATGAGGGCACGCCACAAGGTGGTATCATCTCACCTATTCTGGCAAATATGACGCTGGACGGGATGCAGAAAGTCCTCTCCGACTACTTCTATACCAGCCGATTAGGCAACCTGAACAACCGCATCAAAAATTCCAACAAGGTCAATTTGGTGCGGTATGCAGATGACTTCATTGTCACAGCGGCAACAAAGGAGATAGCAGAAAAAGCAAGAGAATTGATTCGAGATTTCCTGAAAATAAGAGGTCTGGAACTATCGGAAGAAAAAACTGTCATCACCCATATTGACGACGGATTTGACATGTTAGGGTGGACGTTCCGAAAATTCAAGGGAAAGCTTATTATCAAACCATCCAAGAAATCCCTGAAGGCTTTTAAGGCCAGCCTGTCCGAAACAATTCTCAGACGCGGAAGTGCTTGGAAACAGGAAATCCTGATACGGAACCTAAACCAGCAAATCCGGGGATGGGTCAACTACCATCGCTCAGTCTGCGCCAGCGACGCGTTCGCAAACATTGACTATACCCTGTATGAACTGCTGTGGAGATGGGCAAAACGTCGCCACCCTCATAAAAGCAACAGGTGGATTGCCAAGAACTACTGGCATCGCCGGTGGAACAGAAACTGGGTGTTCTCAACCAAAACACTGGAACTACTAAGTCCTTGCCATGCCCATATTGTTCGCCATACAAAAGTACGAATGAACGCAAATCCCTACTTCGATTCCCAGTATTTCAACGACCGCAAATTCCAGCAAGGTATGAAGCGGTTGTCTGGTCGCTTCAAGCAGATCTGGAAAAATCAGAAAGGGCTCTGCTATCACTGTGGACTTCCCATGGAAATCAGCGATGAAAAAGAAGTCTTCTTAAAAATCCCGAAGTTCATGGGCGGCAAAGAGGAAGTAGGAAATATGACCTATGTTCATAAACAATGCCAACGAAATTTCTTGAAGTGCTGCGCGAAAGCGTGATGAAATGCTTGAGCCGTATGAGTGGAAACACTCACGTACGGTTCTTAGACGAGAAAGCGGGAGTAATCCCGCCGACTTAGTCGACAAGCTGCGGGACATCGGCAAGGCTGTTGGTTTCGAGGTTTATTGGGATAGTGAGAACGGCTGTGTGCAGGTGGAGAGCGGAAAACCTTATACCGGCGAAGAACCGGCAAAGGACGGAGTCATTAAACCCACTCCGCAGCCAGAACCCACAGTCCCCACCAATGATGCCGATGTGGATGCCATGAAACAAGACATCATTGACCGCACCAATGCCCTGCGTAAAGAAAATGGCGTTGCTGTGCTGCGCGTCAACGACAGGCTCATGCAGGCGGCGCAGGTTCGCGCGGATGAGATGGCTGCGAGCGGCATCTACTCTCATACCAGACCGGATGGCCGCCGAAACACCTCTGTTACCGATTGCCAGTATGTAGGTGAAAATATTCACCGCATCGCAGATTGGGCGTTGCAGGGTAAATCGGCATCCGAGGTCGCCGTGTGGTCGTGGAACCTCTCCGGTGGACACCGGGACAATCTCCTCGAAAAGAATTACGCTGAAACCGGCGTGGGACTTGCAAGAGGAGTCAATGACAATGGCGAGGCGTGCTGGTACTGCGTCCAGCTCTTCCTGTGGAATGGTTACTCCGTAAGCTGGGTGGATGCTCCGGCAGCCAAGTAAAATCAAACAACATCAACGTGAAGCAGACCGAGAAAAATCGGTCTGCTTCTTCATTATCTCTAAATGACAATAAGGAGGAACCAACCTTGAAAACACTTAGAACAAGGATCATATCGGCGTTTCTTGTCATTATGACATTATTGACGCTGCTCCCGACTTCTGCACTTGCCGCTTCCAGCACCGGAACCGGCATCAAGCCTACCAGCAATACCAATTACTGGACAACGCGACTTCTCCACGACGGTACGCCTTACAGCTATAAGCCGCCCATGGCGGCAGGCAAAATGCTTTACTGCCTGGATCGCGGCTATGGCTATCGCTGGGGTACGGCCTCGTTCCTCAACAGCTATACCTATACCTCTGCTACCGGCGCAGATGCGGACACCGTTCTGAAAACGGCGCTGGCGCAAAGTGGCATGGGTGAGCTGGACGCCCAGCAGCTTGAAAACTTCAAGTGGATGATGACCTATATCGTGGACTATAAGGGTGACATCCCCGGCAGCCTGTTCATGGCCGCACAGACCTATGTGTGGGATCACCAGACCTTCAAGGGTGAGGGCGATGGTGACATCGATGGCG
>ERZ835051.3637-NODE-3637-length-11754-cov-2.978203_pt1 | contig 11754 bp, 7 predicted proteins | sample MGYA00519575_ERZ835051 | MGnify/ENA primary metagenome ERZ835051 (study PRJEB31850, sample SAMEA3708769) | human gut metagenome | biome: human gut; feature: human-associated habitat; material: faeces | place: China | collected 2014 ... | reverse complement strand
GATCGTGATGATGGTGCTCGTGCTCATCGTGGTCATCATCCTCATCATGATCGTGATGCCGTTTACGTTCATCCGGTTCGTGTACCAGCCGTGGATCGAGGAATACAACAACAAGCGCAAGCCGCGCTCCCTGCCGTCCGATACCAGCGGCCATACGGTTCTGGTGGGCGACAACGACATCTCGTTGAGCGTGGCCCGCAAGCTCCGGCAGCACAACTATCCGTATGTCATCCTTGTACCGGACGGGCAGCACGCGCTGGAACTGTACGACAACCGCTATGATGTGGTGACCGGCGAGTTCGACGACGCCAACACCTACCGGAACCTGCGGGCGGACAAGGCGGCGTTGGTCGCAGCGCTCGAAGGGGATCTGCGGAATACGAACATCGCCTCCACGGTGCGAGAAGTCGCGCCGTCGACCCTGCTCGCCGCCAGTGCGGAGAATCCGGAGGCCATGAACATCCTCATGCTGGCGGGGTGCGACCACGTCTACTCGTTTACCGAGATGCTTGGGCGGAGCCTTGCCCGCCGCGTCTACGGGACCCGCGCCCAGTCGAACATCATCGCCCGGTTCGGGACGTTGTGCCTTGCCGAGGCGCCGGTCATCCACACCGAGTTCATGGGGCAGACGCTGCGCGAGTGCGGGTTCCGCGAACGCTTCGGCCTCAACGTGGCCGGGCTGTGGGAGGGCAATTCCTATATGTCCGCGCGCCCGGACAGCCGGATCGACGAGGCCTCCATCCTGCTGCTCGCGGGGACGGCGGATCAGCTTGAGGCTTATGACCGCAAGGCCGAGCGGAGCAGCAAGGCGAACCGGACGCCCGTGCTTATCCTCGGCGGGGGCAAGGTGGGGGAAGCGGCGGCGGATGCCTTGGAACGTCGCGGGCTGCCGTTCTGTCTCGTCGAGAAGAACCCTCGGCTCGTGCCGCCGGACGATCCCCGTTACATTCTCGGGAATGCCGGGGAACTGGCGGTGCTCCAGCGGGCGCACATCATGGAAACCCCGTCCGTCATCGTGACCACGCATGACGATGACCTGAACATCTATCTGACCATCTATTGCCGCAAGCTGCGGCCTGACGTGCAGATCCTCAGCCGTTCCACGCTCGATCGCAACGTGCCCTCCCTGTACAACGCCGGGGCGAATCTGGTGATGTCGCACGCTTCGATGGCGGCGAGTACGATCATCAATCTGCTCAGTCCCGGCCGGGTAACCATTCTGACGGAAGGCTTGAACATTTTCCGGGTGACGGCGCCCCCGGCCCTTGTGGGCCTGTCCCTGCGTGACAGCCGCATCCGTGAAAAGACCGATTGCAACGTGGTCGCCTTGAAGAGTCAGGGCGTATTGCGTGTGCCCCCGGACCCCAACGCGCCCATGAAGTCCGATACGGTGCTTGTCCTCATCGGCACCGCGGATGCCGAGCGCCGGTTCATGGAGCATTTTCCGAGTTAGGCGATACAATTGGAGGGGGGAGGAGGGAACTTTCTTCAGAAAGTTCCCTCCTCCCCCCTTCTCCCTCAAAGACTTTTGACTTTATCGAATCCCTGTTCGCCGAGTTCCCTGTGTCTCGTTTCATTGGGCGGCTCTTTCTTTCTCACGGGAAAAATCCTACATTCCATAAAGAGTATTCGTCTTTCCATTCTTCAAAAGGTTTCTTCATGGTCAGCAAGATTAAAGAAACATATGTGTGTGCGGAATGCGGGGCAAAGTCGCCGCTGTGGCGGGGGCAATGCCTCGTGTGCAAAGCGTGGAATTCGCTGGAACTGGTGGCCGCGCCCGTCGAAGGAGCGCGGAAGCGCCCGATAGGGAGCCTCGGCTCGGTGAAAGCCATGCCGCTGGCCCATGTCGAGGATCACGGGCACGAGCCGTTCGGCACGGGGCTTGAGGCGTTGGACCGCGTGCTCGGCAGGGGGCTTGTTCCGGGCAGCGCCCTGCTCATGGGCGGTGAGCCGGGCATCGGCAAGTCCACGCTTTTGCTGCAAATGGCCGGGGCCGTAGCCGCTTCGGGCAAGCTGGTTCTGTACGCGAGCGGCGAAGAATCGTTGCCGCAGATCAAGGATCGCGCCAACCGTCTGGGAATGCTGCATGACAACTTGCTGGCATTGTCCACATCGCGGGTCGAGGACGTACTGCCGTTGCTTGAGGGCGACGGCGCGCCTGATCTGCTTATCGTGGACTCCGTGCAGACGTTTACGTCGGAAAGCGCGGAAGGCCTGCCCGGCAACGTGAGCCAGGTCCGGGCCGTGGCGACGGAGATCGTCGACGCCTGCAAGCGCGGCACCACGACCGTGGTCCTGGTGGGCCATGTCACGAAGGACGGCGCGCTCGCCGGGCCGAGGCTGCTTGAGCACATGGTCGATACGGTCATTTCGCTGGAAGGCGATCGGCGCCAGATGTTTCGGCTCCTGCGCGTGTTGAAGAACCGTTTCGGGCCGAATCAGGAATTGCTGGTCTTTCAGATGGTCCGGCAGGGGCTGGAAGTCGTTGAGGACCCCGCAACCTATTTTTTGGGCGCGCGCGACGCGAGCCTCAGCGGGACGGCGGTGGTTATGGCCGTGGACGGGCAAAGGCCGCTGGCCGTGGAAGTGCAGGCGCTGGTCACGCGCAGCTACTTGTCGATCCCCCGGCGTACGGGGCTGGGATTTGACGTCAACCGATTGCATCTTATCTTGGCTGTATTGGAAAAACGCCTGCGCCTGAACTTCGGTCAGGTCGACATTTATGCCAAGGTCGGTGGCGGCATGAAGATTCAGGAGCCGGGCATGGACCTCGCGCTCGTGGCGGCGATGTTGTCGTCCTTCTACGACGTGCCGCTTCCCGAGCGGGCCGTGCTGTGGGGCGAAGTGGACCTCAACGGTCAGATCCGCCCCGTGGCCGCGCACGATATCCGGCTTTCGCAGGCGCGCAGGCTTGGCTACAAACCGATCCTTTTTCCTTCGCAGGGCGAGGGCGACGGAATCGCCACGGTCGTGGAGTTGCAGGACAGGCTGTTCCGCCGCAAGAACTGACGGCGGAAGCGGAAAGGGCCTCAAGCCGGGCGGGCGCGGATCTCCACGGGGCCGGTTTTGGTGTGTGGGGAAAAAATGCATGACGCTCCCCTGTTGCTCTTGCGCGGCCCTTGCGAACGCGTTATCAGGAATTATTCTTTATTCAAAAGGACGATTGAACCATGAGCCAGAATCCCTTTCACGCGGCCCCGGGCGGCCAGCCGGACGTCATCATGGACGTTGAGGTGGCAGAACCGAAAATGTATCAGGTCCTGCTTCACAATGATGACTATACGACCATGGAGTTCGTCGTGAATATCCTGATGACCGTTTTTCACAAGACGGCGGATCAGGCCACGAACATCATGCTGGCCGTACACAAGCGCGGAAAAGGCATTGCTGGGGTCTACCCTCATGAAATCGCCGAAACCAAAGTAGATAAAACTCATTTCCTTGCGAGAGAGGCAGGCTACCCCCTGCGTTGCACGCTTGAGGAGGTTGGCGCATGATTGGCAAGAAATTGCAGAAAGCATTAGGCCTTGCGGTGGAGGAGCTGAAACGGCGTCGGCATGAATACCTGACGCTGGAGCATGTCCTTTACGGCATCGCATCCGAGCCTTCCGGAAGGAAGCTCATCGAACGGTGCGGCGGCAGTGCCCCCGTGCTGCGGCAGGCCCTCGATCATTTTTTCAAGACCTATATGGAGAGCCTCGACGAGCCCACCAAAGACGTTTACCAGACGCTTGCCGTCCAGCGTGTGCTGGACAGCGCGCTGGCGCACGTCAAAAGCGCGGGACGGGACGAGGACATCGGTGTTGAGGTCGGCGACGTGCTCGCCGCCATCCTTGAGGAAGAGGAATACTCGTGGGCTGCCTACTGCCTGAAAAAGCAGGGCATCACCCGGCTTGCCGTGTTGGAGAGCATCTCCCACAACGACGAAGAGGGGCAGGACGAATCTTCCTCGGAATCGGGAGAGGGCGAAGGCGGTGCCGAATCGGCCAAGGACGCCTTGGCCCGTTACACCGTGGACCTGACGGCCCGCGCCCGCGAAGGAAAGCTCGATCCGCTGGTCGGACGCGAGATGGAGCTGTCGCGCTCCATCGAAATCCTCGCCCGGCGCCGTAAGAACAATCCGTTGTACGTGGGCGATCCCGGGACCGGGAAGACCGCCATTGCGGAAGGTCTGGCGCAGCGGATTGCCCTTGGCATTGTGCCGGAAACGATCCGCGATAAGCGAGTTGTTGTCCTTGACCTTTCCGGAATGGTAGCCGGAAGCAAATACCGCGGTGAGTTCGAAGAGCGGATTAAGAAGGTACTTGCCGAGGTGCGGGAGAGTGGAAATGTGCTCTTGTTTATTGACGAGATTCACACGATCATCGGCGCAGGCGGCGCGGAGGGCGCGATCGATGCCTCCAATATCCTGAAACCGTCGCTGGCGAGAGGCGAGATTCAGCTCATTGGTGCGACGACGCTGGAAGAATACCGCAAATACATCGAAAAAGATGCGGCCTTGGAACGCCGGTTTCAGCCGGTTATGGTGGATGAGCCGACGGAGGCGGAATCCATCGAGATTTTGAAGGGGCTTCGCAGCCGCTATGAGGAACATCACAAGGTGACGATCCAGGATGAGGCACTGGTGGCAGCGGTGCGCCTGTCTGCCCGATATATCAATGACCGTTTCCTGCCGGACAAAGCGATCGATCTGATCGATGAAGCATCCTCGAAGCTGCGTCTGACTGTATATACGGAGCCGGAGGAGATCAAAAAGCTCGAAGCGGAGATCAAAAAACTCGAAGGCCAGAAGGAAGAGGCGATCAAGGCTGAAGCCTATGAGAAAGCCGGTGAGATCAAGAAGAAGCAGCAGAAAAAGCAGGAAAAGATTGAAAAGATTCGTGAAAAATGGGAAAAAGAGAAAAATTCACGCAAGTTAGTGGTCGGTGAAAATGAGATTGCGGACATTGTTTCTGACTGGACGAAGATCCCGGTTCGCAAGCTGGCAGAAGAAGAGTCAGAGCGGCTGTTGAAACTGGAGTCCATTCTGCATGAGCGCGTGGTCGGACAGGAGGAAGCTGTATCCGCCGTGGCGCGTGCGATCCGCCGTGGTCGTGTGGGACTCAAGGATCCGAAGCGGCCAATCGGTTCGTTTCTGTTCCTGGGGCCGACGGGTGTCGGAAAAACAGAGCTTTCCAAGGCACTCTCGGAGGCGATGTTTGGCACGGAAAATGCGATGATCCGCGTTGATATGTCGGAGTACATGGAGAAACACAGCGTTTCCAAGATGATCGGTTCGCCGCCAGGATATGTTGGCTACGAGGAGGGCGGACAGCTCAGCGAGAAGGTGCGTCGCAATCCATATTCGGTTATTCTCTTTGATGAGATTGAAAAAGCGCATCCGGATGTATTTAACATTCTGCTGCAGATCCTCGATGACGGGCACATTACGGACGCACAGGGACGGAAGGTGGATTTCAAGAACACGATTCTGATTATGACCTCCAATGCGGGCGCTGAAAATATTATTTCCCCGAAGCGGCTTGGATTCTCGTCGGAGAGCGGTGAGAAAGCGGATTATGCGTTTATGAAAGAACGCGTGATGGAGGAAGTGCGCCGGATGTTTAAGCCAGAGTTTTTAAACCGAATCGATGAGACCATCGTCTTCCATGCGCTCTCCAAGGAAGATATGGGCAGAATTGTCGGATACTTTTACCCAGAATATGCGGCATGATATAGAAAATGAATTGAGAGAAAAAATCCGGAAAGAACTGGAAGACGATCGCGGGCATTCTGCTGCGCGGCATCAAGAAAAGGACGGAGGATCAGCTTGGAATGACGCTCACGATCACAGATGATGCGATCGATTTTCTGGCAGACAAGGGATATGATTCCAAATATGGTGCAAGACCGTTGCGCCGGACGATCCAGACGCAGATCGAGGATCAGCTTTCTGAGAAGATCCTGGAAGGCACGATCCGGAAAAAAACAGAGGTTCGGATTGAAAAAGATGGCGATCAGCTGAAATTTGAGACGGTCTAAAGGGCTGGAAGCGAAAAGACTGGTAAACCCGGTCGAAGTGTGTTAAAATGATACTACTGAGTAACTGTGTAAGTGCGGAGCAGTTGCGATATTGATTAAAAGGATACTAGGAGGATAAAGCATTATGCCAGTAGTTAGCGAGTTAATCCGCATCGAGGATGACGGAACCATCAGTTTTGGCAATTATATGTTAGCAGCAAAGTCCAAGCTGCAGGATTTTGAATTTCAGGGCGATCTTTATAAGGTAAAAACATTCGGCGAGATTACCAAGCTGGAGCGCAACGGAATGTTCGTATATGAGTCGGTACCGGGCACGGCAGTCAATCATTTCCAGGCGGGAGATACTTCCGTACAGTTTTCGGTTGAGGGCGAGAAGGATGCTCAGATTACCATTCAGTTAGAGGATGAGCGTGAGTATGAGGTATATGTAGACGGCGTATCGGTCGGTGGCATGAAGACCAACGTCAGCGGCAAACTGGTACTGAGCGTGGAGCTGAACCCGGGCAAGGCAACCGCAATCCGGATTGAAGCCAGATAAGGAAAAGAAAAACAAAGCGTTACGTACAAGTTACAATGAGTGAGATGAAAGTTGCTGCATGGCAGGAATGGCGGGCGTGTGCGCCGGAAGCCGGTTTCCGCCATGCAGCAGCTTTTTGTGTAATAAGAAATATGAGAAGAAGTGTTTGGAAAGGAATCAGAATGGCAAAGGCAAAATCAACGGGATTTTTCTGCAGGGAATGCGGTTATGAATCTTCCAAATGGATGGGGCAGTGCCCGGCGTGCAAGGCGTGGAATACGATGGTGGAAGCGCCGTCCGCACCGGCATCATCCGGTACGGCAGCAGGGCGGTATGCGGTAGCGGCTTCGCTGACGGCGGCACCGGGGAAACGGGTTGGCGCGCAGGCAAAGCCAGTCAGCTTAGATGAAATTGAGCTTTCCGATACGGATCGGACGAGAACCGGATTTGCAGAACTTGACAGGGTGCTTGGAAGCGGCGTGGTGCGTGGCTCCCTGGTGCTGGTCGGCGGAGATCCGGGAATCGGAAAATCAACCCTGCTTCTGCAGGTCTGCCGGAACCTGGCAGGACAGGAACAAAAGGTTTTATACGTCTCCGGCGAGGAGTCATTAAAACAGATCAAACTGCGGGCAAGCCGGATCGGGACGGTGCGCGGACCACTTTCGTTCTTGAGTGAGACGAACCTGGATACGATTGCGGAGGTGATCCGGGAGGTACGCCCGGATGTGGTCGTGATCGACTCGATCCAGACCATGTTTATCGAGGCGGCAGGTTCTGCACCGGGCAGTGTCAGCCAGGTAAGAGAGTGCACCGGCGTCCTGATGCAGCTCGCAAAAGGACTGGGTGTGACAGTCTTTATCGTCGGTCATGTGACGAAAGAGGGTGTTGTGGCGGGACCGCGTATGCTGGAACATATGGTCGATACAGTGCTATATTTTGAGGGCGATCGCCATGCGTCCTACCGGATTCTGCGGGGAGTGAAGAACCGTTTCGGTTCGACCAATGAGATCGGCGTGTTTGAGATGCGGGAGGAAGGACTGGCGGAGGTGCCGAATCCATCCGAATTTATGCTGGAAGGGCGCCCGGCGGAGGCATCCGGTGCGGTGACTGCCTGCTCGATGGAGGGAACCCGCCCGATTCTTCTGGAAGTGCAGGCGCTGGTGTCAAAGACGAATTTCGGACTGCCGCGGCGGACGGCAGCGGGCGTCGATTACAACCGTGTGAACCTGCTCATGGCAGTGTTGGAAAAACGATGCCGTTATGCCCTGTCCGGGTACGATGCCTATGTCAACATTGCAGGCGGCATGAAGATGAACGAGCCGGCGCTTGACCTTGCGATCGTGATGGCGCTGATTTCCAGCTATAAAGACCGTCCGCTGGATGAGAAAACGATCGTATTTGGCGAGGTCGGACTCTCCGGAGAGGTGCGCGCCGTCTCAATGGCAGAGCAGAGAGTCCATGAGGCAGTCAAGATGGGATTTACAAGGTGCATTCTTCCGATGGTCAATGTCAGTAAATTGAAACCAAGGTCGGATATCCGGCTGGAAGGGGTGGCAAATGTGCGGGAGGCGATTGGGCTGCTGTAGGTTGCTTGGATTTTGGGAAAATTTAAGAAAAATAATATTAGCGTAATGTGAGTAACAGCAAATTTGTCTCAGTGGGAGTTAGGTCTCCGACTGAGATAAACGCTCCGCGAGGATGCGCAGTGATTCTGATAGGAATATGTCAGCTTCTCTGACCAGAATCACGCGCCAAGTCTCATGGACGTTCGACTTGAATGTTTAAAAAAACAAAAAACGCCAATGACTCATCTCTGAATCACTGACGCCTTTAGAAGCAGGGGAAGAGGGATTCGAACCCCCATTAACGGTTTTGGAGACCGTTGCTCTGCCATTGAACTATTCCCCTTCGCTGCTGACTCAGTTATGATATCATAGCCATAACGAAAAGTCAACAATTTTTTTATAATTTTTCATTTTTTTTGATTTAATATATTTTTTTCCATTTATTAAGTATCATTCATCATTTTATATGGAAACTAGAGATCAGGATAATTTGGTAAAAGAGAATTTGTGTGCTCATGCTGGGTGGAAAATCACAATGAATATTTAGTTCAACTGCCCAAAAACAATCCGCTAAACCATTTGATGTATATAAATAATGACAATATATCATGAAATGAATACGACGATAGTTCTAGACGTCGGAATATTTTACCAAGAAACACGCTGCTTTTTTGGTAAAAATCATGTATTAAAAATATGCGGTATAAAAGAAATCAAATTGACATTCGACAAAAATCATGCTATAAACACTGAATAAATCTTTATGGTTTTAAATGTGCCTAAAAAACGGAGGGAAAAATTCTGTTGGTACATTCAGGAAAAAGGAGTTGTTTATTATGAAACAGAGAAAAATTATGCTGAAAACGATAGAAGATGCAAAGAAATTTGTCAATGCTTCTATGAAATGCGATTTTGATATTGATGTTTTTTATAACCGTGTTGTCATTGACGCCAAGTCGATTCTGGGAGTTATGAGTTTGGATCTGACACAGATTCTGACCGTTGAGTACACGGGCGAGGATGCAGAGTATGAGGCGTTCCTTGACACGATGGAAGCGGACAATGTGACAGCGGCATAAAAGGGCTGGAAGGCTGGTTCAAGTGGAACATAGATATCATAGATATTTTGGAAGGATATGTATGGCTCGAATCGGCATGATGAAAGAAAAGTTGATAGTACGAAAATAAAGAAAGACTGCGGGTGCCGGAGAGAAGATGGTGTCTGCAGTCTTTTTGATAGACATATATATGTACTCTCGGAGTCTTTCTGCACTTGCTTTTGTGGCTGATTTTCCGCCAGCCGCACCCGAATTTCATCAACGTACGCACCGCGTACGCCTCAGAAATTTGGGCACAACTGACAAAAAATCATTTCACAAAATCAAGCACAGAAAGATTCCGAGAGTACATGTACGGGGAAGGGAGGAACCACACATGGAGCTGACCGGCAGGCAGATACGGATCTCCGTCCGCAATCTGGTTGAGTTCGTTCTGCGTTCGGGGGATATTGATAACCGGCGCACGGCGGGTGCACAGAAAGAGGCGATGTTAGCTGGAGGACGGATGCACCGGAAGATACAGCGGCGGATGGGATCAGGGTATCAGGCGGAGGTGTCGCTGCGCCATTCGGTGGAGGAGGACGGATTCCAGATCGTGGTCGAGGGGCGTGCGGATGGAATCATCCGGGATGGAAAAGATGTCACGATCGATGAGATCAAGTGTGTTTACCAGGATGTAAACTGTCTGGAAGAAGCGGTTGGCGTGCATATGGCGCAGGCGCGCTGTTATGGCTATATCTATGGATTACAGGAAGCGCTGGACGAAGTGACACTGCAGCTCACCTACTGTAATCTGGAGACGGAGGAGATCCGCCGCTTTCAGGAGATCCAGACGATGAACGAACTTTCTGAATGGTTTGCTGGTCTGATCCATGAATATGTCAAATGGGCGCGTTACCTCTATCACAACGGGCTGCGACGTGATGAATCAATCAAAGCGCTCGAATTTCCCTATCCGTACCGGGCGGGACAGCGGGAGCTGGCTGTGGCGGTTTACCGGACGCTGGAGCGCGGGCGCAGGCTGTTTGTCCAGGCCCCGACCGGGATTGGAAAGACACTTTCGACGGTATTTCCGGCGCTTAAAGCGATCGGGGAAGGACATGGGCAGAAACTCTTTTACCTGACGGCGAAGACGATCACGCGGACGGTGGCGGAAGAGGCGCTGGCGATTTTGCGGGAACGCGGGCTGTATTTTCGTTCGGTCACGATCACGGCAAAGGAAAAGTTGTGTATTTTGGAAAAACCGGTGTGTAATCCGGAAATGTGCCCGCGTGCGAAAGGGCATTTTGACCGTGTCAACGATGCGGTGTATGAAATTTTGCATCAGGAATTTGGAATTACGCGTTCGGTAATTTTAGAGTATGCGGAAAAATTTCAGGTCTGCCCGTTTGAGTTCTGCCTCGATATTTCTTCGTTTGTGGATGGGATCATCTGTGATTATAATTATGTCTTTGACCCGGATGTGCGCTTGAAACGTTATTTTGCGGATGGGGACTATTTCTTCCTGATGGATGAAGCCCACAATCTGGTATCGCGCGCGCGGGAAATGTATAGTGCTTCTATTATAAAGGAAGAAGTGCTTTTGACGAAAAAGGTACTGGGACATCGTGCGCCGGCGTTGGGGCGGCAGCTTACAAGGTTAAATAAGGCGCTTCTGGGGATGAAGCGGGAGTGCAGCGGCTACCAGGTGCTCAAGGATGCCGGACATCTGGTTTCAGTGTTAAACGGTGTTTTTGGAGAAATGGAAAAGTATCTGGAAAAGCCGGGCGGGGAAGATGGGCGGGACACGATTCTGGATTTTTATTTTTCGGTGCGACATTTTTTAAATATGTATGAGCGGGTCGATGAGCATTACAGGATTTATACGGAACTTCTGCCGTCCGGCGAATTTGTCATCCGGCTTTATTGTGTCAATCCGATTGAAAATCTGGCGCAGTGCCTGTCGCAGGGGAAAGCGGCGGTCTTTTTCTCGGCAACGCTTCTGCCGCTCCGGTATTACCGGATGCTTCTGTCGGATCAGGAGGAGGACTATACGGTCTATGTGGCGTCCCCGTTTCCGCAGGAGCGGCGTCTTCTGCTGGCGGCGACGGATGTGACGAGCCGGTATACGCGGCGCAATGAGACGGAATACCGGCGGGTGCTGCGGTACATCCAGACGATGGCAAGTGTGAAAAAGGGCAATTATATTGTGTTTTTTCCGTCGTATCAGTATATGAACCGGGTACGTGAGGTGTGTGAAGGGGAATATGCGTATCAGAATGTTGAATTGGATGATAATGAAAAAATGAAAAATCATTCCGGGAAAAACGGAAAAAGCATGGAAATCCTGGTCCAGGATTCTCACATGACCGAGGAGGAACGAGAAGCATTTTTACAGAAATTTTCTCCCGAACGAACAGCTGAACGTGATACCTCCCTGGTGGCGTTCTGCGTGATGGGCGGTCTGTTTTCGGAGGGAATCGATTTGACAGGCAACCGGCTGATCGGCGTGATCGTGGTCGGAACCGGGCTCCCGATGGTATGCACGGAGCAGAAAATTTTGCAGGGATATTTTGAAGAAGAGGGAATTGACCTGACTCTGGTCAATGGCGCA
>ERZ835051.3630-NODE-3630-length-11779-cov-4.166923_pt1 | contig 11779 bp, 9 predicted proteins | sample MGYA00519575_ERZ835051 | MGnify/ENA primary metagenome ERZ835051 (study PRJEB31850, sample SAMEA3708769) | human gut metagenome | biome: human gut; feature: human-associated habitat; material: faeces | place: China | collected 2014 ... | reverse complement strand
AACAAGTTCATCAACAAGATGGCGAGCATCATACCTTCGGGATAACCCGGATTCAACACACGAATAATAATAGCCATGGCACCGATGAGGAAACCGTAAATGTATTTACCGGTCTCAGTGCGTGCCGAAGTCACGGGGTCGGTAGCCATGAACACGGCGCCGAAACAGAAGCCGCCCAATACCAGATGCTGATACCAAGGCATGGCAGCACCGGCGTTACCTTCCATCCCACTGACATTGAAAATCCAAGCCATGAGTGCACCTCCGACAAACACGCTGAACATCGTCTTCCAACTGGCAATACCCGTCCACAAAAGAATCACTGCACCGATAGCTATGGCTATCACGCTGGTCTCACCGATAGAACCGGGAATCAAACCGATAACCTGGTCGCAAGAGAAAGCCGGTACCGTACCGGTAGCCGCTTCTCCTAAAGGAGTGGCCATCGTAAACGTATCAGGCAAATCATTTCCCAAACCGCAAATGCTTTCCTTGGCCACCCAGCAAGCATCGCCGCTCATTGCCGTAGGATAGGCAAAGAACAGGAACGCACGGGTAATCAAAGCGACATTGAAAATGTTCATACCCGTACCTCCGAAAATTTCCTTGGCGAAAATTACGGCAAAAGCACAAGCTATCGCGATAATCCACAACGGACAATCGACCGGCACGATCATCGGAACCAGGATACCCGTTACCAGATAACCTTCCTGAATCTCCTCGTGCTTCCATTGGGCCACGATGAACTCGATGCCCAAACCCACCACGTAGGACACGATGATCTTAGGCAACACGGCCAACAAACCGAAACCGAACATTTCCCAGAATGTCCCGTCCACTCCGGCGGCCGCATAATTCTGATACCCGATGTTGTACATACCGAACAACAAAGCCGGTAACAACGCCATAACCACAAAAATCATGATACGCTTGCTGTCTATCGCATCATGTACGTTCACTCCCGACTTCGACGTGGTATTCGGCACGAACAGGAAAGTCTCGAAACCGTCAAACACAGAACGAAATGCGTGAAGCTTGCCGCCCTCTTCAAAGTTCGGCTTTATCTTATCAAGATATTTTCTTAACGCGTTCATTATTTAAATCATTTAAACCTGTGATGAAATTAATTAAGCCATCTCCTTGCGAAGCATATCCAAGCCTTCACGGACGATGCGCTGCACCTCCAGTTTGGAAGAGTCTACGAACTCACACAAGGCAAAGTCCTCCGGAGCCACCTCATAGATGCCCAAAGCTTCCATGCGGTCTATGTCGCCGGTGATAATGGCTTTTACCAACTGTTCAGGGAAGATGTCCATCGGGAATACACGGTCGTATTCGCCCGACATGATCATGTGGCGTTCGCCGCCTTTCACACGAGCGTCGAGCGCATACTCCTTCTTGCCCATCAACCAACTCATGTAAGCACGGCTGGAAGAGTAATCGTTGAAACGCGGCATGATCCAACCGAAAATCTCGTGCACATCGTCTCCTTCGGGAATCACGTTCACTTCCGTCACATGGGCACCCAAGAAGCCGTCGGCCGAGGTCTTCACGCCGGTCATCACATTGCCGTTTATCACACGCAGGCTCTTGCCCGTCGTCACGTTACCTTCGATTAAGGTGCTCAGTTGCTGTCCTATCGTCATTTTGCAATAGGCCGGCTTCTTCACTTCCGAACCGGCAAATGCAATTACGCGGGTAAAGTCCAAACGTCCTGTATTCAGCAAGTGACCGATGAAAATCACCTCTTCCGCACCGAGTGTCCAAACGACTTCACCCTTGTTTATAGGAGAAATGTGGTTGATTTGCACGCCTACGTTTCCGGCCGGCGCCGGTCCGTCGAAAAAGTTTATTTCCACGTTCTTGGCTGCAGTCAACGCCGTAGCCGTCTGCTTCGAGCTTACGCCCAAGTAAGTTTTCGCCATTTTGGCCAAAGCATCGAGTCCGGCCTGGAAATCAGCCTCACGTCCCCGCAACACATATTCGAAATCGGCTGCAAGCGGCATGGAGTTGAAAGCGGAAACAAAGATAGCTTTCGGAGTGTCGGACGGATTTGCCGTCACGTCGTAGGGACGTTGCCTGAAGAAACCGAACAAGCCCGATTCCAAAAGAAGGTCTTTCACCTCCTGAGCTGTCATCTGACCCACATTCTTCTTGCCAAAATCCACATACTGCTGCTCCGCATCGGCTTCCACACGCACGCTCAACACTTTGCGACGGTCGCCACGCTCCACCATGGTTACCCGTCCGCTCACGGGAGAGACAAACTTGATTTCAGGATGGTTCTTGTCCACAAACAAGCTATCCCCGACCTTCACCACGTTGTTCTCTTTGACTACTACCTTGGGCTTCATTCCCGTAAAGTCGTCCGGCATCAGTGCATAGACAGCCGGTTTCTTCACCTGAAACTCCTCCTTGGCAGCTTTACCCTTGAGATTCACGTCAAGGCCCTTACGTAATTTAATTACATTTGCCATTATTATAGGATTAAATAAACTGGTTTTAATTAAAACGTTGCAAAATTACATTAAAAATATGACAAAGTGAAGAATTCTAAAAAGAAAATAGTAATTTTGTCGCATAAATAAGGGTCATATTAAAAGATTAAGGAAAATATTCAGAGTACTCGCAGGTATAGTCGTGGGCTTCTACCTGTTGTCGGTTGCGCTACTCCACGTTCCGGCAGTGCAAAGAGGTGTCACGTTCCTCATCTCGGAAGCATTGAAAGATATTTTACATACAGAGCTTTCTATCGGCCGGGTGGACTTGGGATATTTCAACCGTATCATTCTCGACGACGTACGCATTAAAGACCAGAAGAAAAAGGATTTGCTGAAAGCAGCCCGCCTGTCGGCCAAAATAGAATTGACCTCATTGCTACACGGCAAAATATCCATTTCAAATGTCCAACTCTACGGATTCGACATCCGCCTCTACCAACGCACGCAGAAGGAAAAGCCGAACTTCCAGTTTCTCATAGACACTTTCGCGAAAAAAGACAGTCTGCCTTCCAATCCGAACCTTCGCATCAATTCCGTACTTATCCGGCGGGGTAAACTGTCGTGGCACCGTTATGACAAGTCTCCTACTCCCGGCCGTTTTAACTCGGACCACATCGTGTTGGACAAAATCAGCGCCACGCTTTCACTGAAAAGCTATACGGTGGACTCCTTGAACCTGAACGTCAAGAAGTTCTCCTTTGAAGAACACTCCGGCCTACAGCTTAAACAACTGTCTTTCAAGATTACGGCCAACCGGGAAAAAGCACAGCTCGACCATTTTACCATCGAGCTGCCCCATTCCCGGTTAGCCCTCCATCCGGTCACTATGAGCTACCGCCATATAAAAGAAGGGAACGGAAAAGGGCGGTATCAGGATTTCACGTTTCAAGGCAGCATCGAGCAGGGAACATTCTCTTTCGCCGACTTCATCCCCTTTTACCCCAAATCAGTTCAAAACCATGTACTTGAAGAGCTACCGACGTTAGCTGCCGAAGCGCAGTTCAGCGGAAACCTCAAACAAATCCTGATAGACCAGTTCGCACTTTACACACCCGACCGGAGCATGGTGCTCGAAGCCCCATTGACTATCCGTCACCTCGAAAATCCGGCCCAACGAACGATAAAAGCCGACATCCGGAACCTGCGAATCACCCCGGCCGGCCTCAAGCAACTGTCTGAATGGACTTCAAACGACAAGATTTCCATTTCACCTTATTTACAGGCTATCGGTACATTAGAAGTCACAGGTGCCCTGTCCTATCGTTCCCAGTATCTCAAAAGCCATCTTAATTTACATACCGATTTAGGTTCCATGACCCTGTCCGGCTCTTTCGCCAAAGGAAACGAAATCGAAGCGGAAGTGCACACTTCCGGATTCCAACTCGGCAAACTGACGGGACGGGAAGAGCAATTCGGCGAAACGGCCTTCGACTTATCGGGCAAGGGACTCCTGCGCTCCGGTGCCTATCCTGCCCTTTCGCTTCAAGGGACCATCGGCCGCCTGTCTTATAACCATTACGACTACCACGACATCACAGTCGACGTGGATTACCGAAAAGGAGGATTCGCCGGCAATGTAAACATCAACGACCCTCACCTTGCGCTTACGACGAAAGGAGAAGTCAACTTACATTCATCCACACCTTATATTAAAGCGGAAGCTTCCGTCCGCCATTTCGCCCCGCACGCTCTCGCCCTCACACCCCGATATGCCGGAACGGTGTTCCAAGGCGACATACAGGCCGACTTCAGGGGCAACAACATTGAAAATATGGAAGGGCTCGTCTGCCTGAACGGTTTCCGCATGTCTACATCGGAGGAAGACTATACCACGGGACCGATATGTTTTAAGGCAACCTACGGACAAGGCAAGCGCAATCTCTCGCTCCACAGCGATTTCCTGCGTGCAGAAATGGAGGGAGATTTCAGGCTCGGCACGTTAATCGCCCACAGCCGGAAACTGCTCCATGCCTATATCCCGTCTTTCGTCAAAGCACCTCAACTTAAAAAAGACACGCCGGACGAAGTGGCCTTGTACATGCACATCGACCATACGGAGCCTATTGAAAAGATTTTCGGCATCCCATTGCAAATCCCGAAAGCCGGACACATCAACGGTTATTTCAACAGCCGTACCGAGGAACTGGACTTCAATGCGTCCATCCCGTCGTTCAACTACAACGGGCAGCAATTGGACGACATACGGATTCTGGCCGGCCGTGTCAACGATTCCCTCACCTGTACCGTCGATTTCAAAAAGCAAATCGGCAAAGCCCCCGTGGACTTCAGACTGTTGGCCCGCGCCGCCCATGACAATGTCTACACAGGACTGAATTGGACCAACCACGCCGAAAAAATCTATCAAGGTTCCATCTCGGCCGACACCCGGTTTACCCGAAACGAAGAAAAGAAGATGCTCACCGACATCGAATTTCATCCCTCGCAAATCATCGTCAACGACTCGGTCTGGAACGTACATGCCTCCAGCGTACATGCCGCGCCGGGCTTGGTCAACATCAACGGATTCGCCATCGAACAAGGTGACCGTCACCTGATTCTCAACGGTAACGTATCGGGCAACCCGGGCGATTCCTTGACGGTCGATCTGAAAGACATCAATCTGGAATACATCTTCAACATCATTAATTTCCACACCGTGGATTTTGCCGGACAAGCCACCGGACGGGCCTACGCAGCCAACCTGATGAAAAGCCCCGAAGTGGATGCCCACCTCCATGTACGGAACTTCACTTTCAACCAAGCTTATTTGGGCGAAATGAACTTGCACGGTGGTTGGGAGAAGGAGAAAAATGCAATTTTCCTGCACGCACGCATGGCAGACCCGGCCCACAGCAGCATGACCAGTGTGGACGGAGACATCCGAATCGGTGCCGCCCCCAAGGGAGGCCTCGACCTGATGATTCGTACCGAAAACATAGACCTGGCTTTTCTGAACCACTACACAGACGGCATATTCACCGGTTTGCACGGACGAGCGTCGGGATGGACCCGCGTATTCGGTCCGTTCAAAGGTATCAATCTGGAAGGCGACATGCTGGTCAGCGAGGGAGGAATGAAAGTCAACGCAACCGAAGTGGACTACCGCCTCGTCAACGACTCCGTCATTCTGCGCCCGGACAACATTTATTTCCGTAATGCCATGGTTTACGACCGGCAAGGCACTCCCGGCAAAGACGAGCACTACGCCGTAGTCAACGGTGTGCTCCAACATTCCAACCTCTCCCACATGCGTTTCGATTTCGACATCGACGCCTACAACATTCTGGGGTATGACGTCAAGGATTTCGGAGACGAAGTGTTCTGCGGAACGGCATACGCCACCGGAAAAATCGGGTTCAACGGACAGCCGGGCAACCTGAACATCAACATTGACGCCCGCCCCGAAGAAAACACCATGTTCGTCTACAACCTGTCCTCTCCTACGACTTTGACAGACAACCAGTTTATCACCTACAAGACCCATCAGGACAGTATCGACGGACATTCCCACTCCCCAAGCGGCACCCCTCTTCCGGAGCCGGAATCGGACATGCGTATCAATTTCCGCCTCAACCTGACACCGGAAGCCACCATGAAAATTCTTATGGACCCGAAAGCCGGTGACTACATCGCCTTGAACGGACACGGAAACATCCGCGCCAACTATTATAATAAAGGAGACTTCACCATGTATGGCACGTACACCATAGACCATGGCATCTATAAGCTCTCGTTACAGGACGTCATTCGCAAGGACTTTATTTTCAATCCCGGCGGTACCATCGTATTCGGCGGTCCGCCCGTCCAAGCCGACCTCAACCTGCAAGCCGTCTACACCGTACCCTCCGTATCGCTGAACGACCTGAGCGCACGCTCCACCTTCAGCCAAAATAACGTACGCGTGAACTGCCTGATGAACCTCGGCGGAAAGGCACAGTCTCCTCAAATCAGTTTCGACTTCGACCTGCCCAACGTCAATGAAGACGAGAAACAGATGGTGCGCAGCCTCATCAGCACGGAAGAAGAAAAAAACATGCAGGTGATTTACCTCCTCGGTATCGGGCGTTTCTACACTTACGATTACAGCAACACGGAACAAAGCCAATCCTCCGTGGCCATGAAGTCATTGTTGTCCTCTACTCTGAGCGGGCAACTCAACCAGATGCTTTCCACGCTGCTCGGCAACAACAGCAACTGGAACATCGGGACGAACCTCAGCACGGGCGAAACGGGATGGAGCGACATGGACGTAGAAGGACTGCTCTCCGGACGGCTGCTCAACAACCGCCTGCTCATCAACGGAAATTTCGGTTACCGGGACAACAGCACCAATCCGAACGGTAACTTCATCGGCGACTTCGACCTGCAGTGGCTGTTGACCCCAAGCGGAAACGTAAGCCTGAAAGCATACAGCAAAACCAACGACCGCTACTTCACCAAATCGTCGCTGACCACTCAAGGTGTCGGAATCGGACTGAAACGGGACTTCAACACGTGGCGGGACGTATTTCGGGTATTCATTCCCAAAAAGCGGAGGAAGAACCCGTAAATACCGTTCCTCTCTTTTCACTCACAACATACTAAAAACAAAGCGTATGGGAAACAAAGAATTTATGCGCAAAGCCATTGAGCTTTCAGTAGAAAACGTAAAAAACGGCGGAGGCCCGTTCGGCGCCGTCATCGTAAAAGGAGATGAAATCGTCGCAACCGGAGTAAACCGGGTGACTGCCCACAACGACCCGACGGCTCATGCGGAAGTCAGCGCCATTCGCGAAGCCTGCCGCCGACTGGGCACCTTCGACCTTAGCGGTTGCGAAATATACACATCCTGCGAGCCTTGCCCGATGTGTCTCGGTGCCATATACTGGGCGCACCTCGACAAAATATACTACGGTAACAATAAGGACGACGCAGCCGACATCGGATTCGACGATTCCTTTATCTACGAAGAACTGGCTCTCCCCCGTCAAAACCGCAAGAAAGCCATGGAAGAACTGCTGCCCGAAGAAGCCATCGCAGCCTTCGACCTGTGGCGCAACACGACAGACAAGACTGAATATTAAACCTCTATCATTTCAGTCCATTGCCGCAGGGCATCCCCCCTCCTGTGGAAAATCCAAAGTTCCCTGTAACGGCCTTTGGATTTTTCACTATTTTTATCCGCATAAAAAATTTCCTTATCTTTTTCATCTTATTAGAGAAAAAATGTTTAATTTTGCCGATGTGATGTAGACCGGAGCGTCGGGACGCATCCTCTTTGTGGATACAAAATTGCATTTACTGCATATTCTTATCAATGTTGAAACCTGAGAAATTTCAAAAACAAGTCTGATGAGAAAGTGTGGGTGGATGCCTGTGTTATGCGCAGGCTTCCATTCCCGTTTTTCCAGACTTAGGGTTTTCTCAGGACCTCAACATTAGAAAAACGGGATGGAAGCTGCGCAATATTTATATCAAGTATTGCCTTCTACTCTTAATCCCTTTTTCTCCACAAATATATAACGGGCAATAAATGATGGAATATAAATCAAATCAGCATAGACAAATGGCTAAAGTCAAAAACATCCTTTCACAAATATTCTTTCCCAAAAGGCTAGAATCATCCTCTCACGAATCGTATTCCGGTTCATGCGGAGATCATGCTCAATGGAGCCTGAATCCGGAAAACGGAGAACTACGCATCACCGGCACAGGCCCCCTTTACGATTTCTTCGGCGAAAAAGAAGTTCCGTGGGAAAGCCATCTGAACCATATCCGGAAAGTGGTCGTCGCCCATGGTATCACTTACATCGGCTTCCAGGCCTTCAGTTACTGCAAGTCGCTGTCGAGCGTCCAACTTCCGGACACACTGACAGGCATAGGACAGCACGCCTTTGCCTATTGTAAAAGTCTGCCCTCCGTTCTTCTGCCCGAAGGAGTGAAACACATCAAAGACTACGCTTTTGCGCATTGCTACCACTTGCAGGAACTCACCTTGCCCACCACACTCAAAAGTATAGGTAAAGCCGCTTTCTGTTCTTGCCACGGCCTTAACCGCATATCCATACCCGACAATGCCATCCTGCTGGGAAGCCAAGTGTTTGCCGATTGTATTTAGAGCCTTATAACTAACCATAACTTACTATGACTAACTAACCATAAAGTCTTGATTTTCAATACTCTTTGATTTTTAACACTTTCTGAATGCTTTTTGGCAGTTCCCGATTTTCCACATATTTTTGCAGCGTATTTCTACCGTGGAGAATTTGCGGAGCTTTTATTTTGTCATATCGTGAACGTAGTTGACAAGGGTTTACGAGTGGTTACGATGGAGGACAGATTTGAAGCTGATAGGCAAAAAGCGTTATATCGTGGACTGGGTTGACAAAGGTTGTCAATGGTTCACTTCCGTTTACTCCATCGGTGGAATACTCAAAGTATGTAGAACATAGCAATATCATAGAGTATGAGACCGACAAGAAAATGTGAATTTTGTGGCAAGACATTCGTGCCAAGGAGCGGTATGCAGAAATACTGTTCCGAGGAATGCCAGGCAGAGGCAAAACGCCTTAGGAAGAAAAGACAGCAGGACTTGATTAACGGTATTGAGCCAATCATGGATCTGCAACATCAGGAGTATCTTACCTTCTCCAAAGCTGCCATTCTGATGGGATGCACCCGACAGTATATCTACAAACTTGTGGCTAACGGCAAGTTGAAGGCATCAAGATTGAGCAGCCGAATGGCATTCGTAAGAAAGGCTGATATAGAGAAGATGTTTGAGGGTAATCCCTACAAGCGTGTGATTCCTGTCAGCAAGAGCAAGCTCAGTAAAAAGGCAAAAACAGAAAAACCAACACAAAACCAGGAACCAATAAAAGGGAAAGAGGAGAATGAGGTGCTTGACTATTATTCGGGCGAGGAAGTGATGTCCATTTATAAGGTCAAGAAGTCTTGGCTCTACACCTCTGCCAAGCGCAACCAGATACCGATGTGCCGTATCGCTGGCAAGAACTATTACAGCAAACGACATATTGATGAGTTCTTCGGTACTGCCGTTGACCTCAACAGCATAACGGAATGGGTGACGGCTGATGATGTAGAGGATGCCTTTAGCATGAGCAAGTCAGCACTAAGGGCATACACCTACCGTCATAAGATACCCACCAAACGTGAGTATGGTCGTACCTATTATTCCAAGGAACATCTTGAAGAACTGCGCAGGACTGACCTCATGAACGATGACAACTATTATACCACCGAACAGGTGCAACAGTTGTATGGTCTGACAAGTGCCAACATCTGCCATATCGTGAGAGTTCACCATATCAACAAGGTAAAAGTGGGTGTAAAGAACCTGCTTTTGAAGACGGATGTGGAGCGAGCAATGGCAGAAAGGGCAGCTAAAGGACTGTGATTTCAAATGATTTCAGCATTATCCATCAGTTACTATGAATAATTGGAGTCACGGAGATTTCATTCCGTTATTTTGCAGCCGTGAAGAGACACTTCACCACGAATAATCATCAATAATACATATCAGTTATGAGCAACATTTGCAAGACCGTATCATTGCGTACACGCAAAATCAAGGACGGACGCATGCTGTCCTATTATCTTGACTATTATCCAGGCTATCGTGACGAAAGCACGATGAAGTGTCTTTTTGTAAATATGGTTGACTCCCTAAAATGTAAGTGAAATGAAAAAATCATTAGAAGAGACATTAAAGGAAGTTGAATTAAGCAAGGAGATTTATCGTCTTTATGCTTTAGAACACCTTACAATGATTGAAATTTCTGAAAACGTTGGTATTGCTCCTAGCAGCGTTCACCGTAAAATTCGTACTTTTGAAGCCGAAAACCCAGAATTGGCAGAAAAAATGAGTAAAAAAGGTAAAGAAATCATTCCTGAGGACTATAAGCAACTGCTTCAGGAAATAGCAGAGCTGAAGAAGCAAGTAAAATCGGAGCGCCTTCGTGCAGACTTCTATGAAGAAATGGTAGCCTTTGGCAAGGAAGTCTATGGTATTGACTTAAAAAAAGCTGGCACCAAGTAGCAAACAGGCTTCACACACGAGATGGCAAACTCTATCCAGTCATCTCGATGTGTCGGTTACTTGGTGTAACCAAGCAAGCCTATTACAAACATGGTGACAGTTCCATGTTAAAGGTTGCGCAAGAGGCGTTCGTTGTAGAGTTCATCAAAGGCGTTCGCAAGAAAGACCCAGGTATTGGCGGCAATAAGCTTTGGTTCATGTACCAAAGGCAATTTGGCGTATCCAGAAGTGTTGGCTACAACCGCTTTTATGACATTGTCGAGAAATACAACCTTAAGGTACGAAAGGTAAAACGTAGGGTGAAGACAACAGACTCCACCCATGACCTTCCATTGTATCCTAATATTGTTAAGGATTTGCTTCCCAGCCGTCCATGCCAACTGATTGTCAGTGACATAACGTATATACCATATTATCTCGACCCCGAGAGCGGTGAGTACAAGTTCTGTTATCTTGCCCTCATTACGGACTATTATACAAAGGAGATAGTCGGGTATAGTGTCGCTCCGACGCTAGAGTCTATTTATGCCATAGAAGCCCTTAAGATGGCTTTGGATTACTACAAAGGAAATGACCTTAGCCAACTGATTCATCATTCTGACCGTGGGGTTCAGTATGCAAGTTACAAATATACTGGTTTGCTCAAGCAATACAACATACAAATCAGCATGACGGAAACAGGCAATCCCAAGGACAATGCCGTTGCAGAAAGAGTCAACAATACTATCAAGAACGAGCTTTTGAAAGGCATGTCGTTTACTTCTATATCAGAGGTCTTGGTGGCAGTAAAGGCTGCCATCCGCTTCTATAACGAAGAACGTCCACATTTGAGTCTTGACGGCTTGACCCCTCGTGAGGCTGCAAAGAAAAGAGGCGAGATTGATAAAAGATGGATAAGTTACAGAGAAAAAGCGATAAAAGCTAAGGTTGCTTAGGATCTTTTTGTATCTTTGCACCACCAAGGAACTACGTGATGGTTTAAGCCACCAACGTAAAAAGTTTGAGTTGGGCATCAAGCCCAACCCAAACTTACCAAGGAAGCTACGCTCAGGATTATCCCCCAACATGTTTCTTTGCGGAGATATGAAGGGTAAATTTATTTGTGACTATAGGCATAAGTAGTCAACTATAAGTATGACTAAAATTAAATAAGTCAACGTGAATTATAAATAAGTAATAACTGAGTCAACTCGTATTATCAATAATACTTAGAGTGGTCAACTAAAATCGTTAAACCACA
>ERZ835051.3628-NODE-3628-length-11782-cov-4.037947_pt1 | contig 11782 bp, 7 predicted proteins | sample MGYA00519575_ERZ835051 | MGnify/ENA primary metagenome ERZ835051 (study PRJEB31850, sample SAMEA3708769) | human gut metagenome | biome: human gut; feature: human-associated habitat; material: faeces | place: China | collected 2014 ... | reverse complement strand
AACCCTGGACACCCTGATTAAGAGTCAGGTGCTCTGCCAGCTGAGCTAGTGGCGCTTATTTTGTATCTCGTGTTCTGTATCACCCGAGCACGAAAATTATTATATAACAGAAATTTTAGAAATGCAACATTTTTTTTAAAAAACTTCAATTTTTTTTTCAATTGTGTTATTTTATAGATAGAATGGCATAGATCAAGGAGGTTTCTTATGCAAGTTGAACAGCGATTATTGAAATATGTGTCCTATTGGACGACATCGGATGAGAATAACATGACAGACGGCAAGGTACAAATTCCGTCTACCGGGCGTCAGTTTGATCTCGGAAAGGTACTAGAGCAGGAATTACGGGATCTCGGCCTTAAAAATGTGGTTCTGACCGACCACTGCTATGTATACGGTCTGCTTCCGGCGACTGCAGGCTGTGAGGGACGCAAGGCCGTCGGTTTTATCTCACATATGGATACCGCACCGGACTACTCCGGCAAGGACGTCAAACCACAGATCATTCCGGATTATGACGGCGGTGACATCCGTTTAAACGGTACTGGGGCAATGTTAAAGATTTCTGATTTTCCAACGCTGAAGGATTTGAAGGGAAGAACCCTGATTACCACCGACGGCACGACACTGCTCGGCGCGGATGACAAGGCCGGTGTGGCAGAAATCATCACGGCATTAGAAGAGATCATTTCTTCCGGAATGCCTCACGGTGATATCTGGGTGGGATTTACCCCGGACGAGGAAATCGGCTGCGGTGCAGATTTATTTGACCTAGATTATTTTAAGGCTACTTTTGCCTACACGGTGGACGGCGATTACGAAGGCGAGGTCGCCTATGAGAATTTCAACGCCGCGAGCGCAAAATTTTCCATCAAAGGCGTCAATGTGCATCCGGGCGAGGCGAAGGATATTATGGTAAATGCCGCTCTTGTGGCGTGTGACATCCAGTCGCAGCTTCCGCCGGAGGAGACACCGGCGCACACCGAGGGCAGACAGGGCTTCTATCATCTGACCGACATGAAGGGTGATGTCGCTTTTGCAGAGCTTTCCTATATCGTGCGTGATCACGACAAGGCTTCTTTTGAATCACGCCTGAACAGACTCCGCACACTGGAAGTGGAGACCAACCAGAAATACGGCACCGGAACCGTCTCTCTTACCATCACGGATTCCTACTCCAATATGCTTGAGATCATCGAACAGCATCCTTATGTTGTGGATATCGCAAAAAAGGCAATCTCGATGACCGGTCTCACACCGCTCTCCCGCCCGGTCCGCGGCGGCACAGACGGCGCCAGATTAAGCTTTATGGGTCTTCCGTGCCCGAATCTTGGCACCGGCGGCTACGGCTTCCACGGTCCGTATGAACATATCAGCGTGGAGGGCATGCAGACAGCAGTCTCCGTCATCAAGAATATCGTGACGATCGTCGCGGAGTCTGATCTGTAAGATTACGGAAAGAATTGCCGCATAGATTCCCGTAATAGGAAATTCCGGGATATATAAATAAGTATTACCGTTTCAGATAGAAAATGAGCGTGGAAGAAATTCTCACATTTTACTTCAGAGAATCTTCCACGCTCATTTTTTTATTCTGAAACTGCTAATAACTTCATTTCTTATCCCGGAACCTGCTCTTACATTTTTGCAATCAATGCGGCAATTTCTTCCGGAGTCATAAGCTTGTGTGGATCGGAAAAATCCATCGGTGCAGCTTCCTCTGCCTTTGTCTGAGGCTCTTTCTGCGGTTTCGCCACCTTCGGCTCGTCCGGTATTTCGTTCTCCGGCGCGGCTACTGGCTCTGGCTTGTCCGGTGCTTCATTCTCCGGCGCGGCTTCCTCTTTCAGATCTGCTCCAAGATCGAGACTTTCTCCTCCGAGATCGGAGCCATCTGCTCCTAAATCTAAGCTATCCACTCCGAGATCAAGGTTCTCCGTTCCAAGGTCAAGGTTCTCTGCTCCAAGATCGAGACTATCTGCTCCTAAATCAAGGCTGTCTCCTCCGAGGTCTAAGCTGTCTGCCCCAAGATCAAGTCCTTCTGATCCAAGATCAAGTCCGCCTGCTCCGGCATCTAAGTTATCTGCTCCTAGGTCAAGGTTCTCTGTCCCGAGATCAAGACCGTCCACTCCAAGGTCTAAGCTGTCTCCTCCGAAATCGAGACCATCTGCTCCAAAATCGAAACTGTCTATCTCCCCGCTCTCTGCCTCAGCCTCATTCTGATCGTCTGTGGCAGCTGCCGCATCTTCCTCTTCCACAATCGCGTCGGAATCTACGATCGGTTCCTCATACTCTTCCATCACCGGGGTGTCATCCGTCACCGTCTCTGCATCTACAACCGGCAGTTCCTCCTCCGGTGTATCCGGCATGCTAAAATCCGCTTCCGGCTCCATGACCTCTTCCGGCTGTGGTTCCATGACCAGCTCCGGCTCCGCTTCCATATCCGGCTTCTGCGCTGCTGCAGCTGCCGTGCTTTCTGCAATTTTGCTCTCCAACGCCGCATTCTGGCTTACCAGTTCGTCCATCCGGCTCTCAATAGCGGCAAGCGTCTGTGCCTTTTCCTCGGCAACCGTCTCCTTCACTGCCTGAAGTCCCTCAGTAATCTCCTTAAGCCCTGCGGTAATCTCCTTTAATTTCTCAGCAAATTCCTGCTGCTTTAAGACGAGTTCCTTAACGGAATCATCCATCATGTTCTGCTGCTTTCCGGCAAACTGCTCGAATCCAGCATCCATGCTCTCCTTTAACTGTAAGAGATTGTCCACTACGCGGTCGTTGGAATTCATAAGTGCATCTGCATTTTCCTTGCTTCTGGTAATGGTCACCTTGGCGATCGCCTTCTGCGCTGTGATGATCTCTTCGCCCGGCTCCCTGGTATTGCGGTCAACCGCCTCCAGCTGCTCCGAGATTTTCTTGAGCATCAGATATGACGCCTTTTCCCCGCGAAGCATCCTCTCATATTCGTCTTTTACCTGCTCCCCGGTCTTATGTATCTCCTTTAATAAGGCAGCGATGAATACATAAGTACAGGCGAGAATTGCTGCTCCCAGAATGATCTGCACCAGATATACCCGGGGCAGGTTGACGATAAAATACATTTCAATCAACAGCAGCACCGTTGCTCCCAGCAAAAAGACCGGCGCAAGCGGCATACCCTTTTTCTCACGTGGCTGATTCTCTTTCTTATCCATAGTGTGTCCTCCGTGGCTTTCCTGTCCATCCCTGGCAACAGGCATTTTATAGTGTTATATTATCACAGAACGCAAAAAACATAAACGGATTTTCTTGTTATTTTATGCTGCAGATTTTATAATATATTTCGGACTTATTTTCACATTTTTTATACCTTTACAACAGATATGGAGATTATAGCATGAACGAAACCTCTTCCAAGAACGAAATCACATCCGGTATCATCTGGAAACAACTTCTTTTATTTTTCTTTCCTATTTTACTGGGTTCTTTTTTTCAACAGCTTTACAACACGATCGACGCCGTCATTGTGGGACGCTTTGTCGGGAAAAATGCACTTGCCGCGGTCGCCGGTTCCTCCGGAATGGTCATCAACCTGCTGGTCAACTTTTTTACCGGGCTGACTGCCGGTGCTTCCGTCATCGTCTCCCAGTTCTTCGGATCCGGGGACCGCAAAAAGGTGGACGACAGTATTCATACGATCTATGCCTTCTCCATCATCGGCAGCGTCATCATGACACTGATCGGCATCACTGCTGCCCCGGCGCTTCTTCGACTGATGAATACGCCGGAAGAACTGATGAGTGATTCCATTCTCTATCTGCGCATCTATTTTGCCGGTATCTTCTTCGTGTTTATTTACAATACCGGAGCAGGGCTGCTCCGCGCACTTGGAGATTCCAGACGTCCCCTGTACTGTCTGATGATCTGCTGCGTCATCAATATTGTTCTCGACCTGCTCCTGATCGTCGGGCTGGGACTCGGTGTTGCCGGTGCGGCGATCGCCACGCTTCTCTCGCAGGGGATCAGCGCCGTGATCGTTACCGTTTTTCTGATGCGCCAGAAAGATCTCTGCGATTTTTCCTTAAAAGACATCCGTATCCACCCGAGACTTCTCAAATCAGAGCTGCTTTTGGGACTGCCGGGTGGATTTCAGTATGCCATGTACAGCATTTCCAACATGATTATCCAGTCCGCGCTCAACAAATTCGGAACCGACACGGTTGCCGCATGGGCGGCTTACGGAAAACTAGACGCGATCGTCTGGATGGTCAGCGGTGCTTTCGGTATTGCCATCACAACTTTCGTCGGTCAGAACTACGGCGCCGGGAAGTATGACCGCGTCAGAAAAAGTATCCGCGTGTGCATCGGCATGGACTTTGCTGCCGCCATCCTTCTGATGCTGGTGCTCGTATGCTTCCGCATTCCGCTCTTCCACATTTTTGTGACCGATGAAAATGTCGTGGAGATCGGACTGAAAATGATGGCGACCATGGCTCCGTTTTACTGGCTGTTCGTCTTTACCGAGGTCTTCTCCGGTGCGCTGCGCGGCATGGGCGATGTCGTCGTTCCGATGCTCATCACAACCGGCGGTATCTGCCTGTTCCGTGTGGTATGGATTTTCGGAGTGGTTGCCCTCTTCCCGACGCTCACCGTAACGCTCCTCAATTATCCGGTGTCCTGGGTTTTAACATCCGTTCTGTTTCTGTTTTACTATCATTTCCGGATGAAGAAGCTGACCACGCACTGATTGCTCCGGCATCTCTTACTTCTCTCTGCTTTTTGCGAAGCTGACCGGGCGGCATGCCGTAGGCTTCCTTAAAGCTGCGCAGAAACACCTTATAGTTGGTAATTCCATTTTTATTCATTAAATAAGTAATACTCTCGTCCGTCTGCAGCAGATCACTGTGAAAATACTGCAGGCGGATTTGATTTACATAAGTCAAAAATGTCTGGCCGGTGTACTTTTTAAACAGACGGCAAAAATATTCCGGCGTAAGTGACAGTTCATCTGCCGTCTCTTTTAAAGTAATCGGGTTCGTGTAATTTCTTTTCACATACTGCATGCTCTGCTCGATCCGCTCAAAATCTCTCCTGGAGCGGTGGCGCAGCACATGATCGACCGTGGTCGCATCCTTTGTATACAGCAGATACAGCAGCTTATAAACCGCTGCAAGAAATAGCAGATGCGTACCGTCCGCCGCCTGCTCCTGCAGGCACTTCATTTCTTCCAGCTTCTGTGACATCCGGCAATTCACGGATGCGGTCTCCTCCGAATACGGAACATATTCCCCGAAATGCAGTCCCCGCCAGTCCTCACTGACGCGCTTTAAATGCTCCGGCGGAATCTGCAGCAGATAGTAATGCCCGTCCCCGTGGACATGCGTGTAGTGAATGTCTCTCGGATTGACAACCAGAATATCTCCCCGCTGCAGTTCATACGATGTCTCATTGATGTACGCCGTCATTGCCCCGTGCTGCATACAGATCATTTCCAGATGCTCATGCCAGTGTGCCGGCAGCAATTCATTCGACGCGTCGATCTGCGTAAAATAGAGCTGCATCAGCCCGTCATCGGATATAATCTCATGTTCCCCCTGCTGCACTCCCGCTCCCTCTCTTTCCTGCTCTCTCCGTGTTTTTCACATGCACGGACTTCTCTTTCTCCCATCATACCTTCAGAAGGAAAAAATATCAATATCGACCCATATTTCTGCCAAAATTCGATCTATAACAAACGGAATTATCTGCTTATAATACGAACATAGACAATGTTCCATTCTTGGAAATATCAAAATAATATCAGGCGTAAGCCGGAAAAGAGGTCAAAATGAAGAAATGGACCAGAGTGATGTATCAGCCAAACCGTCCGTTAAAAGAGGGCTGTTACGTGACTGCTTCCAAAGAACACATCGCACTTTCCAGGGAAGCTGCAGCAGAGGGTATGGTTCTCTTAAAGAACGAGCACAAACTGCTGCCGTTAAAAGCAGGCAGCCGGATTGCACTCTTTGGAAAAGGCAGTTTTGATTATGTCAAGGGAGGCGGCGGCAGCGGCGATGTGACCGTATCGTATGTGCACAATCTCTACGACGGCTTTCAGATGCTCCTCGATGCCGTCTCCCTCTACGAGCCGCTGTGCGATTTCTACCGCAATCATGTGAACGGACAGTATGAGCAGGGTTCTGTTCCCGGCATGACGACAGAGCCGGCGCTCTCCGCCGGGCTTCTCGCCGGCGCCAGCGCCTATACCGACACAGCTGTGATCGTGTTGAGCCGTTTTTCCGGAGAGGGCTGGGACCGCTCCAGCATCGAATACAACGGAGAATACAATCCATGGGAGACAGAGACCAGCATGCCAAAAATCTCTGGAGAGATCTTCCCGGACGGCGATTTTTATCTCACAAAGGAAGAATCCGCCATGATCGCGCAGGTAAAGCAGCATTTTTCCAGAATTGCAGTCGTCTTAAATATCGGCGGCATCATCGATACCTCCTGGATCAAAAATGACGATCAGATCTCCTCCGCACTTATCGCATGGCAGGGCGGCATGGAGGGCGGACTTGCCACGGCGGAACTGCTATGCGGAAAGATATCTCCGTCCGGCAAGCTTCCGGACACCTTCGCCGCTTCCGTGGACGACTATCCTTCCACCGCGGATTTCCACGAATCGGTTGACTATGTGGACTATACTGAGGATATCTATGTGGGCTACCGCTATTTTGAGACTTTTGGGGATGCGGCAAAACGCGTATGCTATCCGTTCGGATTCGGACTTTCCTACACACAGTTTTCCCTTACGGTGCAGAGTGTGACCGAAACCGCGCAGGCCATCCGCGCTTTTGTCCTTGTCACAAACACCGGAGATTACAGTGGAAAAGAAGTCGTGCAGATGTATTACAGTGCGCCGCAGGGACTTTTGCAGAAACCGGCGCGCGAACTTTCCGCTTTTTGCAAGACAAGAACACTTCTCCCGGGCGAAAGCCAGCTTCTGACGCTCGAGACAGCGAAGAATTCCATGGCTTCCTACGATGATCTGGGAAAAATTTTTAAATCCTCCTACATACTGGAAAAGGGCGACTACCATTTTTACATCGGAACTTCCGTCCGGGATGTCACAGCGCTGGATTATGTCATGACGCTTAACACCGACCTGCTGGTAGAGCAGCTCTCCTCCAAAGCCGCACCTGCAAGCTTGAAGAAGCGCCTGCTCGCAGACGGAAGCTACGAAGAACTTCCGCAGAGAACTGCCAACGATCCGAATGCCTGTGTTTTTGAAAAAATGGTACCGGGCACCGAGGAGGCTCTCGCCCCGGCAACACGCGGACGCGCATCCTGCCTTCTGCTGAATTCCTATAAGGAAAACGCACATCCGCTGATCGATGTTTACGAGGGAAAGATTTCCCTGGATGAATTTACCGCCCAGCTGGACGACGATGATCTGATTCATCTGCTCGGCGGCCAGCCGAATACCTCTGTCGCGAATACCTACGGCTACGGCAATCTTCCGGAATACGGCGTTCCAAATATCATGACCGCCGACGGTCCTGCCGGTCTCCGCATCAACCCGCAGTGCGAGGTCTGCACAACGGCTTGGCCATGCGCCACACTGCTCGCATCCACCTGGAACCCTGCCCTGATCGAGCAGGTCGGAACCGCAGGCGCCGCGGAAGTAAAAGAGAACAACATCGCCGTATGGCTGACGCCGGCGGTCAACATTCACCGCAATCCTCTCTGCGGAAGAAATTTTGAATACTATTCGGAAGATCCGCTGCTCGCCGGCAAAATGGGCGCAGCCATGGTGCGTGGCATCCAGTCGCAGCACATCGCCGCAGCCGTGAAGCATTTTGCATGCAACAACAAGGAGACCAACCGCAAGCACAGCGACTCCCGCGTCTCCGAGCGCGCGCTCCGCGAGATCTACTTAAAGGCGTTTGAGATCATCGTGAAGGAAGCCGATCCGTGGGTTATCATGTCCGCTTACAATATGATCAACGGCCACCGCGCTTCGGAAAATCACGATCTGCTCGAAGGCATCCTGCGTGACGAGTGGCATTTTCACGGAATGGTAACCTCCGACTGGTGGACGAGAGGGGAACATTACAAGGAGATCAAAGCCGGAAATGATGTGAAGATGGCGTGCGGTTTCCCGGAACGCGTGAAAAAGGCGATGGAACTCGGTGCGCTGGATCGAAGCGATCTGGAGCGCTGCGCAAAGCGCGTACTTGATCTGATCTTAAAGATCGATTAGAAAACTCATTCTTCCTGCTGTAGCTAAAAAGACGGAAGCCTCTCACAGAGACTCCCGCCTTTTTGCTTTTCGACTATAGATATTTTCCGATATGGATTCAACCGCAACAGCTCCTGCTTCCTCCCCGCCTCTCTGGAAGTTTTTGTTGCAGTAAATCCGTGCGGTTCCATTGGCAGCTGCCGCTACTTCTTCGTTTCTGCAGAATCCATACAGCCGTTGCAGGATACAGCGATTCTGTCATCCGGCCACGATTTTCTAAGCGCCGCATAGGAAATCAGGAAGTTTGCCAGCCAGCCCGCCGGTACGGCAAGCCAGACAAATGCAATACCGAAGCGCGGTGCAAAAATCAAAGCAACCGACAGACGGATCGCAAGGTTTACCATATTAGCTATAAGAAATGGACGCATGATTCCAAGTCCACGCAGAACTCCATCCGTTGCCATCTTAATGCCCATGAAAATAAAGAAATAGCCAATCCATCTCATGTAATCCCCAGATACCTGATATGCGAAAGCAGTTCCGTCTTTTCCCAGAAATAAGGAAGAAATCTGGGTGTGCAGTGTTTCAATAATTATAAAAGCCAGAACTGCAAAGCACAGATCTAACACCAGTGCAGCGTGATAACCTTTTTTGATACGCCCGATTTTCTGAGCACCAAGGTTCTGGGACACATACGGCGATACTGCATTGCCGATGGACACAAATATCAGCGAGAAAACATTCTCTACTCTCATTGTTGCCGAATAACCCGCAAGTGCCTGTGTACCAAATGGGTTTACAACTGCCTGTACGATCATCATACCTATTGATACTGTGGACTGCTGGAGAACTGACGGTATGGCAATCCGGAGCATATAATGCAACTCCTGTCCGTCAAACCAGTGAAAGGGACTCTTATATTGGCGCATCCGGTAAAAAAAGATCAGGGATGAAAATACTGCAGAAATGCCCTGTGCGATCAAAGTTGCAAGGGCTGCACCAAATACACCAAGACCAAGCCCTGCCACCATCCAAAGATCCATAATAATATTCAAAATAGAAGAAAATATCAGTAGACCCAACGGAATCTTTGATTCCCCGATTGAGGTGAACATCGTTGAAAGGATATTGTACATAAACAGAAACGGAAATCCCACAAAATATACCCGCAGATACAGTACAGCTTCCTCCAGTATGTCAGTGGGTGTTTGTAAAAGGCTCATCATCGGATGCGAAAAATGAAAGCCGAATACACCAAGAAGCACGCTTAGGATCAGAAAGCTGATCAAAGATGTCGACACAATCGTTTTCATTTTGCCGTAATCTCTGGCACCAAAATAGCGGCTCACCAGTACGCCTGCACCGACACCGGCACCAAGTGCCACACAAATAAATACATTTGTGAGTGCCGCGCATGCACCGACAGCCGCAAGTGCAGAGGAACCAACATACTGGCCGACAATAATGGAATCCGCCATATTATAAACCTGTTGAAAAAAGCTGCCCAGAATCATAGGCATTGCAAATACAGTCAATGCTTTGAGTGGGGCATCTGTGATCAGGTATTCATCTTTTGACATTATTTTATTTCTCCTAAATTCCTGCTTTTATCTGGGATTTCTGCCACGATTTATTCCAGTGTCAATACATCGACCGGCATCAGGTATTCTAAAATGGCATGGAATATCGCTGCTTACTGTTCCACCAGCTCCTCATAAAACCGGTAATTGTTCTTGCCGTTCTGTTTGACATAATACAATGCCTTGTCCGCTCTTATATAGTATTCTTCAAAGCTTTCTCCCTGTCTGCACATGCACAGACCGCAGGATAAGGATGCCGGTAAAGTCTCCGTCGTGGCATTTTTTGCCGCTTCATAGCTGTCAAACAGCTTTCTCATCTGCGTGTTCATCTCAACTTCTGATACCTCAGGCAGATAGAACAGAAACTCATCTCCTCCCAGCCGGCAGACCACCGCATTCTCCATGCACTCTGTGAGCATTGCTCCTACCAGCCTGAGCGCATAATCCCCCGCCTTATGTCCATAGACATCATTGATCTTCTTGAGATTATCCATATCCACAAATCCCAGACAGCCATCATGCTCCTGCATTGTTTCAATAATCAGTGTCTCACCTTTATGACGCATGGGAAGTCCTGTCAGGTAATCCAAGGTTTCCCTGGCCTCTTTCTGTCGTGCCAGCTCCAGCTCGCGGATGCGGTCCATCGTCTGGATCAGGGTAACGACCAGCAGAGCCACCAGCCCGATTGCGATAAAGATTCCGGACAGAGACACAACACGATACACCGCTGTCATCTCCAGCATGACTGCGATCATGGCAGCTACCAGTCCGATCAGCGGAAGCTTGTAATGTTTCGCTGTTCCCTTGATAAGATCCCGGCAGATGGTGATAAATATCGTCAGAAACGTTCCTGCGATCACTATGTGGGACAAGAACATTGTCGAAATAAAATCTGCAATATTCAGTACCTGTAAGACCGTGCATATCACAAAATTCACACAAACGATACACTCTGCCACATGATAGACCTTCCGGTATCTTCCCTGCTGCACACTATCAATATAGAACATGATTGGGACCGGGCAGATCATCACAACAAAGAAGCACATATTCGACAGAATAGAAGCATTGGGAACAAACAGCTGACGCAGCTTCGATTCTCCCAGCATCCACACTGCTCCCAGGATCATGCACCATCCCAGATATTCCAGATCAAATCTTGTCTTGTATACAATATCGAGCACCAGACTGATGATCAGCACGACCAGTCCGGAAAACAGCATCGTGCAGGCGATCAGAGTTACCATAAAATAGCAGTGAAATATATAGCCCCAGATATCTAATTTATCCCCGCAATATACCGTGTTGACGACACCGGAATACTTTTCAGTAAAAGACTGCAGTTCAATCCGCACTTCCTGCCCCGCATCCTCACCGGACGTCTCGCAGAACACATACCCGCTGGCAGAATTTTTCCCGAAGGGTCTGGTATTCTTCGGATCATACACCGTCCTCAGTTCCCCTCCGATATAAATGCGCACATTCTCCAGAGAGGACCTGATGGCGATCGTATTTTCATTATAGTCCTGTGGGAGCACTGACCGGATGACCATAAGCTCACCGGCAGGCACATCATACTGGTCCGGAACCCGGATCTCCTCTTCTGTTCCGTCTGGCAGCTCCCGGTAAAAGGTTCCGGTATAAGTAATGCTTTCCTCCGTGACCGTTTCCCTCTCACTGGGGTAAATGCTCTGCCCTAAAAAAAATGCTGCAAACAGCACAAGTATCACCACATAAAATAAAATTCTTTTATACTTATGGATCGTATATTTCTCTTCTGTCATTTTTATTACCTATATTAAATAATTCCGGGGCATTTCCCCTGCTTTTATGACGATATTGGGGGTGCAGTCCAAAATCTTTCCCCCGCTCATGAACAAGTTTATCACAGGCTGCAGAAAAAGTAACTATCTATTTTACTCTGTAGACGGAGATATTTCACCCTGCTTATTCTTGTAGCAGCCAATCGGCTATATCGTGAATTTCGACTCCTTCATAGCTATATTTC
>ERZ835051.3626-NODE-3626-length-11791-cov-3.852590_pt1 | contig 11791 bp, 7 predicted proteins | sample MGYA00519575_ERZ835051 | MGnify/ENA primary metagenome ERZ835051 (study PRJEB31850, sample SAMEA3708769) | human gut metagenome | biome: human gut; feature: human-associated habitat; material: faeces | place: China | collected 2014 ... | reverse complement strand
GCCTTTTTTTCGGTTTTCCGTACACGCGGGTAAGCTTTCTTCACACGCCTTTCCACCCGTTCAGAAATCCAGGAACTTAATCTTGCACTCAGCTTATCAATCTGTGCATCCGTTTCTTCCCACTGCTTCGGATTTCTGCTGATCCCTGTCAGCAGCATAAAAGAGGCAAAAACATCCACACACAGGAACAGCAGCAACACCAGGATCAATATCTTCATCACAAGCTCCGGAAGAAGATGCAGCAGATCCAGGCTCAGCACGTTGCCCCACCGGACAGCGATATACCCCAGTCCGCCCCAGACCAGAGATGCCGGAAGACAGATATATCCAGATTCCATTTCACATTGGAATAATCCCACCAGCGTTCTTTAAAGATCCACTCCATCAGATGTCCGCCGATCCACTCTGCAACCGTTGCATAAACTGCCGCAAAAAGGAAAAGCCAGAATCCAGTCAGTTCCTGCAGTCCCACAGTCATAAGAACAGCCGTAAATCCGTACATCACACAGTACGGACCATTCACAAGTCCCCGGTTTGCAAATTTTTTCTGCTTCAATGTGGCCAGAACAGTCTCCAGTATCCATCCGCCAAAAGAATACAGGAAGAAAAGCCATAATAGTTCATAGATCGTATAGTGATTCAAATCGTTCTCCTCTTTCGTTTCATTTTTTGCTTATTTTTGTACATTTTTTCATCCGCTCTCTGAAGCAGTGCGTCCAGATCACGGTCTGTCCCATCCGTGCATATACTGCCGCATTTGCACTCTTTTCCATCTGTTCATAAAGAGCAATGCACGCTGCATTCATTAAAAAGAAGACCAGTCCCGATATTCCGATCATATAACAGACCGAATATCTTATCGAATCCCCTTTGTAAAAGAAAGCAAATGCAGAAATACTGAAAATACTGAACGTGATATATCCCAGCATAACCCGGAGAATCTTTCCATTTTTATGCTCTCTGATATGATAAGCTCCATAATACAATACAAGGATAATCGTGACTACCATAAAGAAATGCTCTGCCACGATCACCGCAGTCACAGGGATCAGGTCTGTCATATAATTCACAGTATAAATCACTGCCATCATCCAGAAACAGCCCTGCAATTTTCCAAACATTTTTTCCTTTCCAGGCATCAGAATCTTCGTAAATCCCAAAAGCGGGAACGGTAATGAAAAAAATGCAAGGAATGAGATCAGTTCAACTAATTCTGTTTTCTGCGTTACAAGCAGCAACAGCTTGGAATCTGTCATCATGTTGCTTTTCCTCTCTGTTCGTTGAATAAGCCACTCTTCTTCCTGCTTGCTAACGCTTATTATACCATGATCGGCACCTTTGGTGCCTGAAGCTGCTTCGCAGCGATCATGATCGCCATTCGCCGCTCGCAGTGAAAAAGCGATGCTTTCTTCTCCTGCTCACTAACACTCATTATATCACAAAAAGAAAAGTCTGCCAGATTTTCATCCAACAGACTCTTCTCTCTTAAACTTTCATATGGAAAACCGCTTATCTTCTTTTCCTTCTGAAGACAACCGTTCCGGCTGCCAGCGAACCACCAAGCATGAATACAAATACTGCCATATTTGTGCTGTCGCCTGTCTTGGCTGCTGCATTTTGCTTCTTATTTGTTGTTCCGGCATTATGATTCTGATCCTTAGTCGGATTATTTACACCGGCATTTCCGTTATTGCCATTATTACCGTTGTCTCCGGTATTTCCGTTATCGCCGCCGTTACCATTATTTTCACTCTTTGTTGTTACACTCAGTTCTGCGGCTGCATACTCTGTTGCATTCTCATCATCGCCTACGGCAACAACTTCGATCTGATAAGTCTTACCGGCTTCAAGACCTTCTATCGTATATCCTGTAGCATCTGCCGGGATATACGTCACGTATTCTTTTCCATTTACATAGATCTTGTAACCTGCCAGTCCTGCTGTGCTTGCCGGTCCATCCCATTTCACTTCAACGGAATTTTTCGTAATTTCACCTGTCACTACATTCTCCGGTGCTGAAGGTTTGTCCGGCTGATCCGGCTCTTCTATTTTCTCGAATCTTGCAGTCAGTGTAATATTCTTCGTGATGGCTGTATCGAAATCGAACGCCGTATCACTTCCTTCTTCATACCAGCCAAGGAACTTATAACCCTCTTTTTCCGGATCGGCTGGCTTCGCAGCCTTTTCTCCTTCTTTGACGGTCTGTTCTTTTCCGTCGATCGTAACCGTATAGGTCTTATCTTCTGGCTGATCCGGCTCGCTTCCTTTTTCAAATTTTGCGATCAGGGTCAGGTTCTCTTCCGGAGTTACTGTATAAACGGCTTCATCACTTACCTTTGTTCCAAGGACATCATACCATCCGGTAAATGTAGCACCTTTCTTTGCTGTTGCAGTAAAGGTAACTTCTTCTCCCTGTTCGATCTTTTCTTTAGAAACAGTCGCTGTACCTTCTCCTTCTACATAAGTACTCATACGGAGTTGTGTCTTTGTAAGATCCTGCGTTCCTGTAAGCACTCTGAATTCTGCTGCACTACCGAAACCATTCTGTCCTTCTGATACAACCAGCTTGATCTTGGATGTCTGAACCGGTGTAAAGTTTACCGTTTTTTCTGTACCTGTGCTTTCCCACGTTCCATTCTCTACAAGAGCTGTCCAGTTTTCATCCGCATCCTCATAATACAGAGAATATTTCAGGATATATCCGTTATTTCCCGTCGGTCTCGGCAGATAATAGAATCCGTTCACATCATAGGACTGTCCCATATCAATCGTGATCGTTGCCGGCAGTGCTTTCTTACTCGGAGAGTACTGCGTATGCCAGATCGTTGACCGATCATTGTCAAATGCTGCACTGATTGGTCCGTCACTGTTCTGATTATCTGATGTCACTGTAAATCCGGATGGATCAATCGGTGAAGATTCCCCATCTGACATCGTAGAAGAAAGATTTACATTATCAATGATGGCATGTACCGCATTTGTATCAGAACCAATCCTTGTCAGTGGCAGAGAAAGCGTAGAGCTTGTAATACCGGTCTTCTTCACATCGCCTTCATATGTAAAACTTCCGGTTGCTTTATACTCTTTTCCATCTGCAATCAGGACAGTACTTCCGTTCTTTGTACGGATCTTTAATGTCATCTTCTGATTAACAGGAAGTTTATATCCAAAGGAATAGTCATATCCTTCTCTTGTAAATCCAAGTGTTCCATCTTCCATAATGCGGATATTATGAGTACTGTAGGCTTCATGATCTTCGTCCTTCTCAGCTTCAAAGAGAATCTGTCCCGGTTCTGCCGGCTGAGTCAGTGTGATATCAAAGCTCAGTTCTTTCTCAGGTCCAACTTTATCCAATGGAGTAGAGATATAGCTTTCTCCGCCCTTCAGAACAAGTTCTCCATCCTTCACTTCCGCATTCTTTCCGTTCTCTGCATCATATTCATTTGCACTCTTATCTGAAAGTCCATCCTCAAAATCATAGGAAAGAATCTCATCTGTCTCACTGTCTACTTTATCATATGCATTGACTCCTGGAGCTTCACCCACATTCTCGCTCGTCTGCTGTGCTGTTGTAAAAGAAACTTCTCCTGATTTGCCCCACAATGCAGCCGCATAATACGGTGCAGCATCATCGAAGCGATCATAGATCTCCATCTCAGTCAGTCCGTTCGCTCTCTGATCAACCATATCGTTCCAGATCGCATAAGCTCCTCCCAGTGTCTGTTCAGAACCTGACGGAACACCCATACGTGTAGCCGGATCATAATTATACATGGACTTGCGGCTCAGATAATCAGCGTAATATCCTGCTGCCGGTACGATATATACACTTCCGTCATTCATATCGATCAGATCATAACCCTGCTGATACATGGATTTCGGATTTGCCCATCCATCGTTCCAGATGTTCATCTGAACACCTTCACTTCTTACAGATGTGCTTCCGTTTCTTGCTGTAAGACTTCCCCACAGACGAACAGTATTTCCATTATCCTGGATATAAGCCAGAAGGTCATCTGTAAACTTACGGAACTGCTCTGTATACTGTCCATCATACTCATCTGTTCCGATATTCACTGTAGTATCCTGGTCAAATACCGGATCATCACCCTTAATATACTCATCCCAGATGCTCTCAATAAATGCCAGTGACTCATCGTACTTCGTGCTGAGGTTGAAATGATCATTCTGGCGTCCCGTCGTTCCGAATCTGAGATCCGGTCTTACCTTTGTAAATGACAGAGAATGTGCAGGAGTATCAAATTCCGGGATAATATCCAGTCCTAACTTCCGGTAATTCTGGATCATGGACTTCATCTCAGCCTTGGTATAATACATATCGTCACTGGTCAGGTCTGCCTGATTCAATCCACCCTCTTTGACATCAGACTCCATACGGAATCCCTCATAAGCTGACATTGCACCCTCTGAGGTTGAATAATTTTCAAGGAAAATATAGTTATCGTTCAGATGAAGCTGCAGGTCATTCATCTTATACCACAGCATTGTCTTTGCAACTTCCTGAAGTGTCTCGCTTTCAAACGGTCTTCTTCCTACATCCAGCATAAAGCCTCTGACTTCATACTTTGGATAATCCCTGCATTCGCCCTTCGGGATTGTCGTACCATTCTGCTTCAGGATCTGAAGGATTGTTCTTGTAGACCAGTAAGCTCCTGCTTTCTGCTCTGCCTTCACTTCCACTTTATCCGTTACATTCATGGAATATCCTTCTTCTTTCAGCCCATTTCCGGCTGCCTCAAGTGTAAAGAAGAAGTCTCCTGCTGATGCCTGATCCGCATAAACAATCTCGATGGATTTTCCCGTGATCTCTTTATAATCGTTCTTAAATTCTTCAGCCATTGCAGATAATTCTGCCTTATCCTTTGTTGCTACAACGATACGGCTGGAATCACTGATCTCAAAGGAACCACCCTTTGCACCTTTCCATTCTGCCAGTTCCGGGATTACGTTCGGCTTTGCATTATCTCCGTCTTCTGCCGTATACTTTCCGGTTACAGTCATAGTATATTCTTTGGAATCTACTGCCGTACTGTCGTCACCGGCTTTCTTTACATTGAAGTTCATCTTCACAGTCTTTGTAACAAGCGGCTGATAAACTGTCAGATCCCTGTCTACGATCTGCTCATAATCTGCACCGACAAAACTGATCTCATATCCTTCAGGAACTTCCGGCATTGCCAGCTTTCCTGATGCTCCATCAATACTGGAAGGAACTTCCAGGCCGTCTGCAACTTCTTTCGGAGTTCTCTCCGGCTCTGTCGTAGCAAGCTCTGCCTCATAAGTTTCAAACTCATAGACTGAAACGGTCGGCCAGCTTACAGAAGCACTTCCCTCCGGTGCTCCCGCCTGATCAAAGGATTCAATATATAATCTCAGATATCTTGTCGTTACTGCTTCATCAAATACGATCGTCTCTCTATAATCTGAAGGACTTGCCGTAAATGCTTTTACCGTCTCCCAGTTCTCTCCGTCGGAAGACTTCTCGATCCGGTAGGCAGTCGCATTCTTTCTCTCCCAATGGATCTTTGCTGTTCTGATCGTCTTCTCGCTGCCATAATCCAGCTTCAGCCAGTGTGATCCTGTTGCCGCCGGACTTGCCCAGCGGGTCGTATCATCGCCGTCAACTGCCTTGGAGGCATCTGTTCCGGTTGTCTCACGTCCGTCTGCTGTTGCAGTTGCAGCGGTACTCAAATTCTCTGCTTCTCCAAGGATCTCAAACTCATACAGGGATACTGACTGCCAGCTTCCCGGATTTACTGTATAACCATTGACTGTCAGCTTTACGTACTGAGCCGTCACAGCCTCATCCAACTGGATATCACTCGTAACTGATGTAATATTTTCTCCGTCATTTTTTACGTAAACATCCCGGTATTCTCCATCTTCTGTATCACATACAGAAATCTTGAAGTTCGTAATATTCGTTCTTTCCCATTCGATCACAAAATGATCAAATGTCTTCTGTGTACCGAGATTCACCGTCAGCGTCCTTGCCGCCTGACTTGTACTCTGATTCGTTGCCCATCTCGACTGATCTGCCTTTGCAGCATCTCTGTTGACGATTCCGTCGATCGCCTTATCTGCTCCCCAGTAATTCGTCTCCTGATCACTGACGGTTGCCGTTCCGCTTAATGCATAATTGATCTCATTATTTGCCGCAGCGCTTACTGTGGCCGGCGGAATGATTGTAACACCACTCAAAACCATGGCAGCAGATAAAACGCACGCATTCATACGCTTTACTGTCTTTAATTTCATTCTTCCTTTTTCCCTTCTTTTTAGATAGAATATTGTACGGTTTTGCCTTAAAAGTAACAATCCATTTACATAGTTCGTACTAATTATCTCATTCAGTCGGAAACTTTGCAAGGAGTTTTTATTTGATTTGCACAAATTTGTGGTTGTTGGGGTGAAAATGATTTGGCCGTTGGAAAGTTTTTAATAGAAGAACGTTCATATCCGCACTTGTTGTTGCATCGCAGTGCAGGACCCGCTTTACCTCAGCCCGTTGACAACTTGTAACAGGAACGTGGAAACACTCGTGCAGAGGCACTCCTGTTTACGTTCCTTAACAAGTTGGGCAAAGTGTCTTCGGAACGCTCCCTGTCAATGCACTGCTCACGCAACAACAAGTGTGGATATTGGGCGTTTCAAGTCAGAAAGCTTTCCTCACACCCGGACATTTTCTCTCAACAATACGAAATTTCGATAAGAAGTAGAAAGCCGGAAGGTTATCGACTAAGATAAATGATCCTTCAAATAGTAAAATAATTAAACTAGTAACTGAAGAGTTAAAAGATCGTGGTATTAAGAAATATGCTTTCGCTAAAAGTTATAGTGAAGTAGAAAAAATAGAAAAAGAAATACTTAATAATAATAAAGATAATTTAGAATGGCTTGAAATAATAAGAAATGGTACTAAATATACTATTAGAGTAGAAGAGAGAATTATTAATAAAGAAATAGATAATAACAAAAACTATGATATAGTCTCTTCAAAAAATGCTGTTATTAGGGTTATTGAAGCAGAGTCTGGTGAAAAAGTACGAGATATTAATACTTATGTTAAAAAAGGTGAAACTATAATATCAGCATATATTAACACTCCAAGTGAAGAGAAAATACTAAGTACCGCAAGAGGAAAGGTAATTGGAGAAGTTTGGTATATAATAGATATAAATTATCCATATTATCATCATGAAGTAAAATATACTGGTAATAAGAAAAAAGTATTAGTATTTAACTTTATCAATAAAAGAATATCACTATTTGACTTTAAGAAGTATAAAACTTTTGATAAAAATATAAAAAGTATATTTGATAATAATGTAACTCCAATATCATTAAATTATGAATATCAATATGAAACTGAAGTAATTGATGATATATATACTAAAGAAGAGGCTAAAAATAGAGCAGTAGAGACTGCTAAAGAAAAGTTACTACTTAAATATAATAATATTAAAGAAGTAAAAGAAGTTACCATTGTCAATGAGATAAGTAATGATGAACAGCTTAATTTAACCTTATTTGTTAAGGTTTATGAAGATATTACTAAATATAGAGAAGTTATTATTAATGAAGAGGACACTACAAGTTAGTGTTTTTTATTTGACATTTTATTTGTAAAATGATTTTTTTGTAGAAAAAAAATATTGTAAAAGATAAAATTAATGTTATAATTGAATTGTAGGGTAGGAGAAGTAAGCTACTCAAAAAAATAAGAAAAGGAGAAAGAAAAAAATGAAAAAGAAATTATTATTTCTAGTAGCAGCACTTGCATTATTTGTTCCTAGTGTAATGGCTGCTGAAAAAACTGCTGGTACAGAAGAAGAATTAACTAAAGCATTATCTGAAGCTGTAACTGGCGACACAATCAAACTAACTGATGACATCACATTCAGCAGTGATCATATCAGATTCAAAGGTGAAAAAGAACTTACACTTGATTTTAATAATCATAATCTTACTGGTAATGGTGAAACAACATTAATTGTTGAAAATGGTGTAGTAACATTTACCGGTAAAGGTACATTAGATGTAAAAGATTCCTATGTAAATGTATGGGGTCACGAAGAAAGTACTTCTAAAAAGAAAACAGTTCTAAACGTTGACAAAGATGTAACTATTCTTGGCTCAACAGGTATAGCTATATTCTATGATGTTAAACATGGTGCTTATAATACAGAAGTTAATTTTGCTGGAACAATTAAAGCAACTGAAATTGGTATAACTACTAACGGAGAAATCTTAAATGAAAACGGCCCAGTAGTTAATATTAAAAAAAGTGCTACTATAACTGCTACTGGTGAAAATGGTACTGGTATTTATTGCGCTGGTAATGGCACTTACAACATTGAAGAAGGTGCTACAATTACTGGTGGTACTGGTATTGAAGTAAGAGCAGGTAAATTAAATGTTAAAGGTGGAACAATTACTGGTACTGCTAAAAAATTAGTATCAGAAGCAAATGGTGGTGGATGTACTACTATAGGCGCTGGAATAGCAGTAGTTCAACACACTACACAATTACCAATTGAAGTTAATATTACAGGTGGTACAATTACAGGTGCTGAAGCTTTATATGTAAATAATACTCAAGGAAATCCTACTACAGCATGGGCTAAAGTTAATGTTACAGTAACAGGTGGAACATTTAATACAGATGTTACAAAATTTGTTGGAGATAAATATGTAGTTAACAAAACTGGTAACACATATACAGTAGTAGAAAATAAAGTATTAGAAACTAATAATGAAAAAGTTATTTTTGAAAGTGAAGAAGCTATTAGAAATGATTTAAGTTTAAAAGTAACTGAAAAAACTGAGGATGAAATTAAAAAGGGTACTGAAAAAGTAACTGAAGCATATAAAGATAATAAAAAGGTTAAAGAAGTTAAATTAATTAATTTATATGAAATTGATGTTTTAAATGGTGATGGTAGAATTGAAAAATTAGAAGATGGTAAATTTACAATTGCCATTGCAATTCCTGAAAGTGAGCAAAAATATGATGCTTATAAAGTAGTATACTTTGATGAAGAAGGAAAATTAGTTGAAACTCTTGAAGCTAAATTAGTAGATGGTAAAGTAGTATTTACTACATCTCACTTAAGTACTTATGGTGTTGTTGGATATAACAATGTTACTGAAACTCCTACAGAAACTAAACCAGAAAAGAATCCAGGTACTGCTGATATTAATTTAGCATTAATTATTGGAGCAATCGTAATAAGTGCTGCAGGTGTAGTTATTACTTCAAAGAAAATATCTGCTAAAGTAACTAGATAATATTAAAAGAGGAATTTTCCTCTTTTTCTTTTTATTACTTGTAAATATTTTAAATTATTAGTATAATTAATATGGTGATAGTAATTGAATAACGAATATAATGATTATAATAAAGATGATGAATATACTCCAAGACATGCAAATGATTTCTATCAAAATAGTTCAAATGATTTAATTATTGATAACAATTTAAATTATATAAATACTAATGATGATAATATTTTAGATACAATAAATAATGATAAAAATAATAAGAAAAGGAAAAGAAAAAAGAAAAAAAATACTACTTGGATTTTTGTAATATTATGTTCTATATTTATATCTATAATAGTATTTTGCCTAATTAAAATATTTATTTGGGGTAAAGATAATAAAGATACTTCTAAAGTAATAAATGATATTACTAATGCGGTTAATGTTACTTTGAGAGATGATGATGATAATACTGAATTAGTTAATGATACTAATGAAGAAGAAACTAGTGATTATTGGTATTATATAAAGTTTCCTTTAATAGATGTAGATATAACTGAATTAAAAGAAAAAAATTCAGATACTGTAGGCTGGATTAATGTAAATAATACTAATATAAACTATCCGTTTGTTCAGACTAAAGATAATTCTTATTATTTGAATCATTCTTTTGATAAAAAATATAATGAAGCTGGCTGGGTTTTTTTAGATTATAGAAATAATAATGATTTAAATAATAAAAATACTATTTTATATGCTCATAGTAGACTTGATAAAACTATGTTTGGATCTCTTTCAAAGGTATTAAAATCATCTTGGTATAATAATAAAGATAATCATATTATTAGATTATCTACGGATACTGAAAATACTTTGTGGCAGATATTCTCAGTATACAAAATACCTGAAGAGAGCTATTATATTACTACTAATTTTAATAATAATGAAGAATATAATAAATTTTTAAATACTATAAAACAAAGAAGTATTCATAACTTTAATACAAATTTAGATACTAATGATAAAATACTTACTCTTAGTACTTGTTACTCTGACACTGAAAGAACAGTGGTTCATGCTAAACTAATTAAGAGAAGTCCTAAGTAAAGAAGATAGATGAATGAAAAAATATCAAAAAATTATATTTATTTGTATGGCTTTAATTATAGTTGTACTTGGTGTATTTCTAATTATAGAAAGAAATGAATTAAAAGAAAAGTGTACCAGTAATAATGCAATTACTCAAAATGATGAAAACAAGAATGCAGAAGAGTTAAACTATGATTGTAGTTTTACTCAAACTTGGAAAGTATATAATCTACTTGAGAATTATACTGGTCATCATCCTGATGTTTCATATGTAATATTAGAAAAGTTTCAAACCACTATTCCATATTCACATATAATACCATCTAACTTAAAATCTAAGTTAGAACAAGGTAAATATTATGAATTTACATACCATATTAAAGGTAAAGGTTATATAAATGACATCAATGATATAACAGATAAAATAATACCTGAAGATAATGCTAAAACAAGCCAAAGTGATTTAATAGTCACACTTAGTATAAAAGAAACTGATAAATTAGGACTTGAACAACTTCAAGAACCAATATGTAGTGGTGCTCCTATAACAAATGAATAAAAGATAATATTTATGATATTGTCTTTTTTAAATTTAAATTTTTATTGAAACTTTCTTCTATATTTTGATTGACAACATTCTTACATAATAATAAAATAAACATTAAAATCAAGCATAAAGAAGGAAGGAGATTTTAATATTGATTGATACAATTAAAACAGACAAATATACTGATATTACTAGTTCTTGGCTAAAAAATAAGCAGTATGGTCATTACAATTGCAATGTAATTGATGCTAAATATTATGTTTATAACAATATTAAATATAATGTAGACAAAAAGAATGTTATATTAGACTATTCAAAACAAGAAAGAAGAATTGCATTATGGTTATGTAACACATTTGGTAGTAATGTATATATGATGCCAAGAATTAATTATCCAAATGGTATTATGACCGCCGATTATCTTTTTAAGAATGAATATTGGGATTTAAAAACAATTAAAGGCTCAGGAAAAAGAAGTATTGAAGATGCAATAAAAAAGAAAAGAAAACAATCAAACAATTTTATATTTGATATTACCAATAGTAAAATGGAACTAGAAAGTTTGTTATTTCAAATTGAAAAAATATATATTTCAAAAACTACTAATTGGGTAGATAAGGTTATTGTTAAAAAGAATGAGGATGTAATATTAATTTATAAAAAAACCAGCCGCAACCCTACGGGTCACGACCAGTTCTGTAATTAATTACAATTACATTATACTGTATTTTTATCTCTTTGTCAAATCTTTTTATTACAAATTTTTTAGGTATAATAACCTCTCTTATATATGATAGATATGGCTGATATATCATTTATAGACTACAGGCTATAAATGACACTTAGAGATAGCAATTCTAAGTGAAAAAA
>ERZ835051.3624-NODE-3624-length-11793-cov-3.113478_pt1 | contig 11793 bp, 9 predicted proteins | sample MGYA00519575_ERZ835051 | MGnify/ENA primary metagenome ERZ835051 (study PRJEB31850, sample SAMEA3708769) | human gut metagenome | biome: human gut; feature: human-associated habitat; material: faeces | place: China | collected 2014 ... | reverse complement strand
ACAAGAAGTATGCTGCCGCCAAAGCCCGTCACGAACAAATCTTGAAAGGCTTGAATTACGAATATGATTTGAGCGAGCTGGAAAAGGCATGGTTCGAGGGTATCGAATACCTGAAGCAGTTCAAGTTTGTGGACAGCGAACATGAAATAAACGGTCTGCTGTCGGACGGCAAGTCTGTTTTGTGCGAAGGTGCGCAAGGTACGATGCTCGATATTGATTTCGGTTCTTATCCGTTTGTCACTTCTTCCAATACCATTTGTGCAGGAGCCTGCACGGGCTTGGGCATAGCTCCCAATAAGATTGGCGAAGTGTACGGTATCTTCAAGGCATATTGTACGCGTGTAGGTGCGGGTCCGTTCCCGACGGAACTGTTCGACAAGACCGGTGACCAGATTTGTACGCTGGGACATGAATTCGGTTCGGTAACCGGACGTAAGCGCCGTTGCGGATGGATTGACCTGGTAGCCTTGAAATATGCCATTATGGTAGACGGCGTAACCAAGCTCATCATGATGAAGAGCGATGTGCTCGACTCATTCGAAACAATCAAAGCCTGTGTGGCATATAAGGTCAACGGTGAGGAAATCGATTACTTCCCGTTCGATATCGAAGGTGTGGAACCGGTGTACGTGGAATTGCCCGGCTGGCAGACGGATATGACAAAGATGCAGAGCGAAGACGAATTCCCCGAAGAATTCAACGCTTATCTGTCGTTCCTGGAAGAACAGCTCGGTGTGCCTGTGAAGATTGTATCTGTAGGTCCCGACCGTGAACAAACCATCGAACGCTATACGGAGGAATAACATAGATTGACAAATAGACAACCTTACGTACGGGTTACGCGAATTTTGTGGCTTCGATAACGGACTGTATAAATTCGGGTAACCCGTACTTTTTTTATTTATTACCATGAAAACACGTATTATCTCATTATTGCTTCTGTTCTCTCTCTGCTCTTCCGGGAGGTCGCAACCTTATCAGCCTACGGCAGAAAACTTGCAGTCGCGCCAGGAGTTCAGGGACAGCAAATTCGGCATTTTCCTCCATTGGGGGCTGTACTGCATGTTGGCAACCGGAGAATGGACCATGACCAATAATAACCTGAATTATAAAGAATATGCCAAATTGGCGGGCGGATTTTATCCTTCCAGGTTCAATGCAGCCAAGTGGGTGGCAGCTATCAAGGCTTCCGGAGCAAAATATATTTGTTTCACTTCGCGGCATCACGAGGGCTTTTCCATGTTTCATACCCGTTATTCCGATTATAATATTGTGGATGCTACTCCTTTCAGGCGGGATGTACTGAAAGAATTGGCGGATGAATGTCATAAGCAGGGGATTCGCCTGCATCTGTATTATTCACATATAGACTGGTATCGTGAGGATGCTCCGCAGGGGCGTACGGGGCGTGGAACCGGACGTCCGGATCCTTCGGGAGACTGGAACAGCTATTACGCTTTTATGAACAACCAGTTGACGGAGTTGCTGACCGGTTACGGGAAAATAGGCGCAATATGGTTTGACGGCTGGTGGGATCAGGACCGGAATCCCGGTTTCGATTGGCAGTTGCCCGGGCAATATGCGTTGATACACCGCCTGCAACCTGCCTGTCTGATTGGTAATAATCATCACCGGACACCTTTCGAGGGAGAAGATATACAGATTTTTGAGCGTGATTTGCCCGGTGAGAATAAGGCGGGACTTTCCGGACAAGGTGTCAGTAACTTGCCATTGGAAACGTGCGAGACAATGAATGGCATGTGGGGATATAAGATTACAGACCAAAACTATAAGCCGGCAAAAACTTTGATTCACTATCTGGTGAAAGCAGCCGGTAAGGATGCCAATCTCCTGATGAATATAGGTCCGCAGCCCGATGGCGAACTGCCGGCTGTTGCCATGGAGCGACTGGCAGAGATAGGAGAGTGGATGAAAGTGTACGGTGAAACTATTTACGGAACACGTGGCGGCTGTGTGGCTCCTCACCCTTGGGGAGTGACAACGCAGAAGGGAAATAAGCTGTATGTGCATATTCTGGATTTGCAGGATAAAGCGCTTTTCCTGCCTTTGGATGGAAAGCGCGTGAAGAAGGCTGTAGGTTATACCGACCGCCGGCCGCTGAAAATACAGAAATGCCGGGATGGTGTCATGCTTTATCTTTCCGAAGTCCCGACAGATATTGACAAAGTCATCGAACTGCACCTGGAAGAGTAGCCTGCTGCCGGTGAATTGCTAAAACTGTAACCGTTATGTCGGTAAATCTTTAATTCTTCCTAAAAGATGAGGAGAACCGGGAGATAGCTCGCAGTTTCCCTTTATTTTTGGCAGACAATTTGTTATACAAACAGAAACAACACATTATTCATTTATTTATTATTAAAAGAAGAAAATTATGGGAACAGGAATGATAGGCATGCAATGGATTATCTTTATCGGGGTGGCTGTGGTCAGTTGGCTGGTACAGATGAACCTGCAGAGTAAATTCAAGAAATATTCTAAAATCCCCACCGGCAACGGAATGACGGGAGCCGATGTGGCTTTGAAGATGCTGCACGATAACGGCATCTACGATGTAACCGTAACACATACTCCGGGACACTTGACAGACCATTACAACCCTGCCAATAAGACCGTAAACCTTAGCGAAAGCGTTTATAACAGCAACAGCATTATGGCAGCAGCCGTTGCCGCCCATGAGTGCGGACATGCCGTGCAGCATGCACGCGCCTATGCACCGCTTACGATGCGCAGCAAACTGGTGCCTGTGGTTTCGTTCGCTTCCAACATTATGACGTGGGTACTGTTGGGCGGTATCCTGATGCTGAACACTTTTCCGCAGTTGCTGCTGGCAGGTATCATCCTGTTTGCCATGACTACACTGTTCAGCTTCATCACCCTTCCGGTGGAAATCAATGCGAGCAAGCGTGCATTGGTATGGTTGAGCAGTTCCGGCATTACGAATGCCCGCAATCATACACAGGCGGAAGACGCGCTTCGTTCGGCCGCTTATACGTATGTGGTAGCTGCGCTCGGTTCATTGGCAACGCTTGTTTACTACATAATGATATTCATGGGACGCAGAGAATAAGAACGTTCTGTTCCGTAGAAATAGAAAAATGCTTTCTTCATGCTAAATGGAGAAAGCATTTTTTTTCTTAATCAATAAAATACCGTAACTTTGTCATCTGATTTTATAAATGATTGATACGATTATGGCAGCAAAACCAAGTATTCCCAAAGGAACCCGCGACTTTTCGCCCGTAGAAATGGCGAAGCGTAACTATATATTCAATACGATTCGTGATGTTTATCATCTTTATGGTTTCCAGCAGATAGAGACTCCTTCCATGGAAATGCTTTCCACCTTAATGGGGAAGTATGGTGAAGAAGGCGATAAACTGTTGTTCAAGATACAGAATTCGGGTGATTACTTTTCCGGTCTGACAGACGAGGAACTGTTGAGCCGTAATGCCGCGAAGCTCGCAAGCAAGTTTTGTGAGAAAGGTCTGCGCTATGACCTTACCGTACCTTTTGCCCGTTATGTCGTGATGCACAGGGATGAAATCACATTCCCTTTCAAGCGTTACCAGATTCAGCCGGTGTGGCGTGCCGACCGTCCGCAGAAAGGGCGTTATCGTGAGTTCTATCAGTGTGATGCCGATGTGGTGGGCAGCGACTCCTTGCTGAATGAAGTGGAACTGATGCAGATAGTCGATACCGTATTTACGCGTTTCGGCATCCGTGTATGCATTAAAATCAACAACCGCAAGATATTGAGCGGCATTGCCGAGATTATCGGTGAGGCCGATAAGATAGTGGACATTACCGTAGCGATTGACAAGCTGGACAAGATAGGGCTGGACAATGTCAATGCCGAACTGAAAGAGAAGGGCATCAGTGATGAGGCTGTTGCCAAATTGCAGCCTATCATTTTGTTGAGCGGTAGTAACGAAGAGAAACTCGCCACACTGAAGCAGGTGCTTTCTGCCAGTGAAGAGGGCTTGAAGGGTGTGGAAGAGAGCGAATTTATCTTGAAGACGCTTTCTGCGCTTGGCTTGAAGAACGAAATCGAGCTTGACCTGACGCTGGCTCGCGGCTTGAACTATTATACGGGTGCTATTTTTGAAGTAAAGGCGTTGGATGTACAGATTGGCAGCATTACCGGTGGCGGTCGTTATGACAACTTGACCGGTGTATTCGGCATGGCAGGTGTTTCGGGAGTAGGCATTTCATTTGGTGCAGACCGCATATTCGATGTGCTGAACCAGCTTGACCTTTATCCGAAAGAAGCGGTGAACGGTACGCAGCTTCTGTTTATCAATTTCGGTGAGAAAGAAGCCGCCTTCTCTATGAATGTGCTTACCCAGGTACGTGCGGCAGGTATCCGTGCCGAAATCTTCCCCGATTCCAGCAAGATGAAGAAGCAGATGGAGTACGCCAACCGCCGGAGCATCCCCTACGTGGTCATCATCGGCTCGCAGGAGCTGGAGACGCAGGCCGCGACGGTCAAGGACATGCGTTCGGGCGAGCAGCGTCAGGTACCTTTCGCCGCTCTGGCAGCGGATTTGGAGTCCCGGCGTTAGGCGCACCCCGAAAACCGATATCCCGGTCGTGCTGCGGCACCGGCTTGTCCGGAGCAGTACGGCCGGTTTTTTAAATTGTCGAATCTTAAAATTCTATCGCTATGCGTATCGTCTTACTTTTCTTCACCGCCCTTTTCGCCCTGCCTCTCGCGGCGCAGGAGACCGGGGCCGCACAGCAGTTGCGGAAACTGATGCAGGTTTACCGCTACCTCGACGGGCTGTATGTCGACGAGGTGGAGATGGGGCCGCTGGTCGAAAGCGCCATTGAGGGGATGCTCGAAGAGCTGGACCCCCACTCGGCCTATATCGGCGCGGAGGATATGAAGGGCGTGCAGGAGAGTTTCGACGGTGAGTTCAGCGGCATCGGCATCGAGTTCAATGTGCTGCGGGATACGGTGATCGTGGTCAATACGATCGTCGGCGGGCCTGCCGAGCGCGTGGGCGTCATGCCCAACGACCGCATCGTGCGCATTGACACGCTCGACGCCGTGGGCTTCAAGCAGACCGACGTGCCGAAGCACCTGCGCGGCAAGACCGGCACGCGGGTCGAAATCGACGTCGTGCGCCACGGGGAGCCGGCGCCGCTGCATTTCGTGATCGTCCGCGACAAGATTCCGCTCAACACGGTCGATGCGGCCTATATGGCCGCCGACGGCGTGGGCTATATCAAGGTCAATCGTTTCGGACGCACGACGATGTCGGAGTTCCGCGAGGCGTTCGACAAGCTGGGCCGGCCCCAAAGCCTGATCCTCGACCTGCGGGGCAACGGCGGCGGATTGCTGGAGCAGGCGGTCGAAATGGCCGGGTTCTTCCTGCCGCGGGGCGCGCTGGTCGTCTCGACCGAAGGACGCGCCGTGCCGCCGATGTCGCTGCGCAATCCGCACGACGGTGAGGCGCCCGACGGGCCTCTGGCGGTGCTGATCGACGAGAACTCGGCATCGGCCAGCGAGATCGTCGCCGGGGCCGTGCAGGATTGGGACCGCGGCGTGGTCGTGGGCCGTCCGAGCTTCGGCAAGGGGCTGGTGCAGCGTCAGATCGGACTCGGCGACGGCTCGGCCGTGCGTATCACCGTGGCCCGTTACCACACCCCTTCGGGGCGTGTGATCCAGCGTCCCTACGAGAAGGGCAAACGCCGCGAATACTACCTCGACCACCTGCGCCGCTACAACGATGCGGTGCGCGATTCGCTCGACGCCGGGGCGCCGGAGTACCGGACCCTGCGCACGGGCCGCACGGTCTACGGGGGCGGCGGCATCCGTCCCGATGTCATGGTCGAAGCCGATACTGCGGGATTCTCGGTTTACTACGCCAATCTGATCCGCCGCGGCGTGGTCAATGAATACGTCATCTCGTACATGGACCGCGAGCGCGGCAGGCTGGAGCGCGCCTACCCCGATTTCGCCGCTTTCGACGCCGCTTTCGGCGTCGGGAAGGAGATGCTCACGGGCCTGACGGCGCTGGGGGCGGAGCGCGGCGTGGAGTTCGACGAAGCGGGTTTTGCGGCATCGGAGCCGCTGATGCGCGTCCAGCTGAAGGCGCTCGTGGCGCAGCGGCTGTTCGATACGGGGGCTTTCTACCGGGTGATGAACCCGGCGCAGAACGGCGCCTATCGGCGTGCGGTGGAGATTCTCGGCGGCTGGGAACGTGAGGGAGCCCCGCTGCTGATGCCTGAAAATTAAGGCGGAAAGTTTTGGATTTTAGGATTAAATTGCTTATATTCGTTATACAAAATTAATCCTAGCCCAATCCCAAAACTACCACGCCATGACACCCCAGACAACGCCTCGCCGCGACGCGGAGGAATATGGAGACCAGATTCTGACCAAGGCCGTGAAAGCCGGCCGGCGCACCTACTTTTTCGATGTGCGGGGCACGCGCGGCGGCGACTATTTTCTGACGATAACCGAGAGCCGCAAGGTGACCAACCCCGACGGCAGTTTTTCGTACGACCGGCACAAGATTTTCCTGTACAAGGAGGATTTCGAGAAATTTTCGGACGGACTGAGCGAGGTCGTCGCTTTTATCCGGCGCAGCAAACCCGAATTCTTCGAGCGTCGGGAGCGCGAGAAGGTCGGCGTATAGCCTTCCCGGCCGGAATAAGGCTGTCGGGCATGTCCGGTTTCAACGATTCCACCCCTGTCGGAGTTTGGCTCTGGCGGGGGTGTTTTCGATGCCGGAAACCTGTCGCACGCTCTCTTCGTGCGGAGCGTCTGTTGGCGGAGTGTGTGCGATTCCCGCAATTTTATTATATTTGTGGCTAAATTCAGGATTATGAAGTTTTCCCAATATCTGTTACTTACGCTCAAGGGCTGCGCCATGGGCATGGCCGACGTCGTTCCCGGAGTTTCGGGCGGCACGATCGCCTTCATTTCGGGCATCTACGAAGAACTGATCGAGTCGATCAAAAGCGTCGACGCCACCGCCCTACGGCTGCTCGGCACGCTGCGGCTGAAAGAATTCTGGCGGCATATCAACGGCCGCTTTCTGCTGCCCGTGCTGCTGGGCATCGCCATTGCGATTTTCTCGCTGGCCCGGCTGATGACCTACCTGCTCACGAACCATCCGATCGCCATCTGGTCGTTTTTCTTCGGTCTGATCGTCGCTTCGGCGCTGCTGGTGGCCAAGCAGATCGGACGCTGGCGGGTGCAGACCGTCGCGGCATGTCTGATCGGCGCCGCCGCGGCGTGGTGGATCACCGTCGCCACGCCCGCCGAGACGCCCGATACGTGGTGGTTTATCCTGCTTTCGGGCGCGATCGCCATCTGCGCGATGATTCTGCCCGGCATTTCGGGCGCCTTCATCCTGCTGCTGCTGGGCAAGTACCAGTTCATCATGCAGGCCGTGGGCGACCTGAACGTTCCCGTCATCGTGATTTTCGTCGTGGGCGCCGCGGCGGGCATCATCAGCTTTTCGCACCTGCTCTCATGGCTGCTGAAGCACTGGCACGACGTGACGGTCGCGGTGCTCATGGGGTTCATGGTCGGTTCGCTCAACAAGGTGTGGCCGTGGAAGGAGGTCGTCGAGACCTATACTGACAGCCACGGCAAGATCATGCCGCTCGTCGAGCGCAACATCGCGCCGGGGCGTTTCGAAGCCCTTGCGCAGCAGGACGCCCTGCTGGGCGAGGCCGTCGTGCTCTGCCTCGTGGGGTTTCTCACGATCTACTGCATCGAGCTGGCGGCGCGTATCGTCGTGAAAAAACGGGAGGAGTAGGCCATGCGTCGTTACGGACTGATCGGACGCCCGCTGGGGCACTCGGCTTCGGCTGCCTATTTCGCCGCCAAATTCGAGCGGGAAGGGATTGCGGACTGCGCCTATGCGCTGTATGAACTGCCGGACATCGGCGCGCTGGAGGGGTTGCTGGCCCGTACGCCCGACCTGTGCGGATTCAACGTTACGATACCTTACAAACGCGAGGTGATGCCGCTGCTCGACGCCCTTTCCCACGACGCCCGGATGATCGGGGCCGTGAACTGCGTGCGCCGTGCGGCCGACGGCTCGCTGACGGGCCATAATACGGATGTGGTCGGACTGCGCGCCTCGCTCGACGAACTGCTGGGCGGGGAACAGCCCGAACATGCGCTGGTGCTGGGGACGGGCGGCGCTTCGCAGGCCGTGCAGTATGTGTTGGCCGAGCGCGGAATCCCGTTCGATCTGGTGTCGCGCGACACGGCGAAGGGCAACTATACTTACGACGATCTGCCGTGCGAAGTCGTGGAGCGGAGCCGTCTGATCGTCAACGCTTCGCCCGTGGGGACCTACCCCGCCGTCGATGCCGCGCCGCGGATTCCCTACGGTTTCGTGACGCCCGGACACTATCTGTTGGATCTGGTGTACAACCCGCCCCTGACGCAGTTCCTCGACTACGGACGTCAGCGCGGGGCGCATATCCTCAACGGTGAAACGATGCTGCGCGAACAGGCCGAGGCCTCGTGGCGGATTTGGAACGAATGACCTTGAAAAACAACAGCAGTATGAAGCGAATGGCTATCTGTTTGTCGGCGCTGGCCGTGTGGTGCGGCGCCGCGGCTCAGGAGACCGTGCCGCCCCGCTTTCAGGGGTCGGATGCGAAGCGTTTTTATGGCGCGTCTTATCGGCGAGACCGAGAAGATCGTCGATGCGGCGCAGATTCCCGCCGCCGAGCTTTCGTCGCAGGTCGTCGTCGGCTTTACGGTCGATGAGACGGGAAATGTGACGCAGTGGCGGTTTCTGGACCGGACATGCGCAGGAAAGGATTCGGTCGGCGTGGAGCCGGCGACGCCCCGCACGCGCGAGGCGATGACCGAGGCGCTGGGGCGGCTCGAAAAGTGGACTCCGGCGATGAAGGACGGGAAACCGACGACCTACAGCTGGCGGCTGACGATGCGCCTGCCGGTGGAGAAGATCGCCAAGAAGCAGGACGCCGATCCGCTGCTCTTTCTGGGCGGCGACCCCGACAAGACGTTTCACGAATGGGCTTCGCTGCGCCTGCGTTACGACGGAAGATTCACCGGCCGCGGCGCGAAGGGCGAAGGCATCGTGCGCGTGCGCTTCTACATCGAACCCGACGGGAAAATTACCATCGGCGAGGTAATCAAGTCGCCCGACGAGAAGCTGTCGCGCGAGATGATCCGCGTCATCAGAAGCAGCAAGGGCAAATGGACGCCCCACAAGGTGCGCGGAGTGCCCCAGCGGACCGCCTATGAATACGGGGTCAATTTTCTGGGGATGGCCGAATGACGCTCCCGGAACGCCGGGCGGAGACGAATCCGGCCGGCGGAAGCGCGAGGGCCGTCCCGTTGGCGGGCCGACCGCCCCGGCGATAAAACAAGAGCTTCCGGAACCTCCGGAAGCTCTTGCCGTTCTATCTGTGCCGTAGCATCGCTTTGGCTTTCTCAGCGTCCTCCTCGCGGACGACGACCTGTGCGGGCATGGTGCCTATGGGATAAATGGCCGACATATATTCGTTGCGGATCATCGACCAGATGCCTGCGCTGTCGAGCATCGATTTGGCTATCTCGGCTTCGGTGACGGTGTTGTATTCCGCTAATACAACCATGGTTTCGTCTTGCATAATTTCTCGGTATTGGTTGGATATTTAAAGTTAAGCATTTTGTTGATAAAATGCAATAGCCCTGCCACGAAATCTGCGGAAATATCCCTATCTTTGTTCTGCCATAAAAACAGGAGTTAGAACCATGCCCGATTTCGTCCATCTGCACGTACATACCCAGTATTCGATCCTCGACGGCGCCGCCGCCATCAAGCCGCTCATCAAGCGGGCCAAGGCCCTCGGCATGAACGCCATCGCCATTACCGACCACGGCAACATGTACGGCGTCAAGAACTTTCACGACACCGCCACGGACGCCGGGGTCAAGCCGATTCTGGGCTGCGAGGTCTACGTGGTGAAAAACCGTTTCGAGAAGGACAAGGACGAGAAGGCCGGCGACCACCTGATCCTGCTGGCCAAGAACCTCGAAGGCTATCACAACCTCTGCAAGATGGTCTCCTACTCGTTTACCGAGGGATTCTATTACAAGCCGCGTATCGACAAGCAGCTGATCGAACAGTACCACGAGGGGCTGATCTGCTGCTCGGCGTGCTTGGGCGGCGAAGTGCCGCAGGCCATCATGCACAACGACATCGAGGAGGCCGAGCGCGTGGTCCAGTGGTTCAAGAACATCTTCGGCGAAGACTATTACCTCGAACTGCAGCTGCACCCTTCGGGCGATCCGCAGAAGGACGCGGACGTCTACGAAAACCAGCTGCGCGTCAATAAGGTGATTCTGGAGCTGGCGGCCAAATACGGCGTCAAGTATATCTGTTCGAACGACGTGCACTTCATCCTCGCCGAGGATGCCGTGGCGCACGACCATCTGATCTGTCTCAATACGGGCCGCGATCTGGACGATCCGAACCGTATGCGCTATACGTTTCAGGAGTATCTCAAGTCGCCCGAAGAGATGGCGGCGCTCTTCCCGGACCATCCCGAAGCGCTGGCCACGACGCTCGAAATCGCCGACAAGTGCGAGGACTATAAGCTGACGCACGCCCCGCTGATGCCCAACTTCCCGCCGCCGGAGGATTTCCCGCTCGCCCTCGGCGAACTGCGCGAGTCGTTCGTCAAGAAGATCGAGGACGAGGAGATGCTGGCGAAGATCGGCGCCTGCGCCACCGTTCCGGAGCTGGAGGAGCTGGTTGCCGGCGACAAGGAGCTTTCGGACCGGCTGATGGTCGCCAAACAGTACTGCTACCTCAAGGACCTGACCTACAAGGGCGCGCACATGCGTTACGGCGACGTGCTGGACGAAAAGACCGAGGAGCGTATTAAATACGAGCTGAGCACGATCGAGTGGATGGGATTTCCGGGTTACTTCCTGATCGTGTGGGATTATATCCGCGCCGCGCGCGAAATGGGCGTGTCGGTGGGACCCGGCCGTGGCTCGGCCGCCGGTTCGGTGGTCGCCTACTGTCTGAAGATCACCAATATCGACCCGCTGAAATACGACCTGCTGTTCGAGCGTTTCCTCAATCCCGAACGCATCTCTCTCCCCGATGTCGATGTGGACTTCGACGAGGACGGCCGCGCCGACGTGCTGCGCTACTGCGTGCAGAAGTACGGTCAGAAGCGCGTGGCCCAGATCGTGACGTTCGGCACGATGGCCCCCAAGATGGCCATCAAGGACGTCGCCCGCGTGCAGAAGCTGGCCCTCTCGGAGAGCGACCGCCTTTCGAAGCTGGTGCCCGACAAGGTCACGCCCGACAAGAAACACGGCGAGACGCCGTTCGATTTCGTCTACAAGGAGTCTCCGGAGCTGGCCGCCGAGCGCGAGTCGCCCAACCAGCTGATCCGCAATACGCTCAAATACGCCGAGAAGCTGGAAGGCTCGATCCGCCAGACGGGCGTTCACGCCTGCGGCGTGATCATCGGTCAGGACGACCTCGAAAAGTTCGCGCCGATGGCCATTGCCAAGGATGCCGAGCTGAACGTGGTGGAGTTCGAGGGCAAGGAGGTCGAAAGCGTCGGCCTGATCAAGATGGACTTTCTGGGACTGCGCACGCTGTCGATCATCAAGGACGCCGTGGAGAACGTCAAGGCGGTGCACGGCGTCGATGTGGACATAGACGGCATTTCGCTCGACGACGCGCCGACCTACGAGGTTTTCGCCCGCGGCGACACGACCGGCCTGTTCCAGTTCGAGTCCCCCGGCATGAAAAAGCACCTGCG
>ERZ835051.3616-NODE-3616-length-11817-cov-3.375361_pt1 | contig 11817 bp, 13 predicted proteins | sample MGYA00519575_ERZ835051 | MGnify/ENA primary metagenome ERZ835051 (study PRJEB31850, sample SAMEA3708769) | human gut metagenome | biome: human gut; feature: human-associated habitat; material: faeces | place: China | collected 2014 ... | reverse complement strand
CCGCTCAAATTCTACCGCGCCATAGCCCCGGAGGCCCTGGAGGGCCTGAAGCCGGGCGGCCGCCTCTACTTCGAGATCAACCCGCGCCACGCCGACGAGCTCAAGGCCATGCTCGCCCACGACGGCTTCACCAACGTGGAACTGTGGCGCGACGCCCAGGGCGCCTACCGGTATATCAAAGCACAGAAACCTGCCGATGACTGAGCACGACGAGGATATCCACAAGGCGTTGCTGTACGTGACCGACCTCTGTGCCCGCGCGGAGATGTGCGAGCAGGAGATCCGCGAGAAGCTCAGACGCCGAAAGCTCGACACCCGCGACGCCGACCGCATCGTCGGCTACTTGACTGAAAACAACTACGTCAACGAACAACGGTACGCATCGGCCTACGTGCGCATGAAGCTGAGGCAGGGGGACTGGGGTCCCTGGAAAATCCGCCAGGGGCTGGTGGGCAAGGGTCTCGACACCAGCGTGATACGCGCAGCCATGGCCGAGGTGCAGGCCGACCAGTACGAAGAGAACGCCCTGGCGGCAGCCCGGCGCAAGGCCGCCAGGCTGGACCTCGACGACGTCAGCGACCGCCAGAAGCTATACCGCTTCCTCTGCTCACGCGGCTACGAGAGCGCCACAATAGGGCGAGTGATGCACACCCTCGGCACCGAAGTCGCCCAGGCAGACACCGACGACCCATGGGAGGAATGAAGGCCTTGCGCGAAATCGGCAGCGCGGTAGCCGACATTCTCTGGCCGGCGCAGTGCCACGTCTGCGGCCAGCGTCCCGGGCCCTCATCACGCTGGCTCTGCGCCAAGTGCCTGCGTTCGCTGCCACGCTTCGCCGCCACCAGCTGGGACCTCAACCCCATGGCCCGGCACTTTGCCGGACAGGTACCCTTCGAACGTGCCTCGGCCTTTCTGGAATACAACGCAAAAGGGATGCTCGCACCTGTCTTCCACGATTTCAAGTACCGCGGCTTCCCGTCGCTGGCGCGTTATATGGGAGAGCTGGCTGGCGGCGGAATGCCCGATTTCTTCGACGATGTGGAGACGCTGCTGCCGGTGCCGATGTTCGCGCTCAAGCAGCTGCGACGCGGCTATAACCAGGCCCGCGAGATAGCATTGGGCCTCAGCCGCGCCACCGGCATCCCGGTAGGTCGTGGCCTGAAGGCCATCCGCGGCCACCGCACACAGACGGGAATGACGTCCGCAGAGCGGCAGGCCAACACACGCGGCATCTTCCGCTACCGCCCCCCGATCGGACAGCTCGGCGCCACCGTGTGCCTGGTCGACGACGTATGCACCACCGGCTCGACGCTCCTCTCGTGCACCCGTGCCGTACTGGACGCCGACCCTGCAGCCCGCCTGCGCATCTTCGCGCTCGGAGCCGTACTCGACTACTGACCGCGCAGCAGTGCGAAACTATTCGATTGCCAAGCCATGCTGTCTCGCAAACGGGAGCAGTTCCTCGAAGAGGGAGGCAGTGTGGGCGATGCGGACGGCTTCGCCCAGGGTGGTCGAGGCAATGGGCAGAGAGACGTACTCGCCTGCCAGTCGCTCTGTGATGTGAAGCGGAGACGTCGCCAGGCCATGATAGCAGGGCTGTAGGTGAGGCGGCACAGCGTAGTGGATGTCGGTCTGGATACCTCTATCGAGCATATAGGCGCGGAAAGCGTCGCGCCTGCCGCCGGGCACGCGCACCACGTACTGGTGCCACACGGCGCCCGAATGCCATTCGGGTGCCATGACGTGCGTGTCGCCGCGCAAGATCGCCGTCATGACGGCGGCGCGGGCACGCCTCTCGGCGCTGATGCGGCCCAGGGAACGCAGACGGATGCGCAGGATGGCCGCCTGTGTCTCGTCGAGGCGGCAGTTATACCCTCGGTAGATGTTGTGGTAGCGGGTGTCGGAGCCATAGTTGGCCAAGGCGCGGATGGTGTCGGCCAGTTGGGGATCGGCGGTGGTGACGGCCCCGGCGTCGCCCAACGCGCCGACGTTCTTTGTCGGGTAGAAGCTGAAAGCGGCGGCATGGCCCAAGGCGCCGGTGTGGCGCCCGTCGGCTATGGTGGCGCCAATGGCCTGGGCGTTATCCTCCACCAGCAGCAGGCCGCGCTCCATCAACCGGGGCGCGATGACAGGGTCCCAGCAGGGCGAGCCGTAGAGGTGCACGGCCATGACGGCCCGTATGCCCGGGTCGCGGTCGGCAGCATCCTCGGCCAGCTTCCAGTCGAGGTTGAGAGTGCGCTCATCAGGCTCCACGAGCACCGGCCGCAGCCCCATCTCGGTAATGGGCAGCACCGAGGCGATGTATGTGTTGGCGGGCACTATGACGCCGTCGCCAGGCTTCAGCCGACCATTCAGAATCAGCGCCCGGAGGATGAGACGGATAGCGTCGAGGCCGTTGCTGACACCGATGGCCAGCGGGGTGCCTGTAGCCAGGGCCAGTTCATGCTCGAAAGCCTCGGTCTCCGGGCCGTGCAGATACCTGCCTGACTCAACGACACGCCGCAGCGCCTCGATCGTCTCGTCCTCGAACGGGGCATTGACGCGCCGCATATCCAGAAACTGAATCATATTCCGAACTGCTCGGCCGAGTACCGACAATAGTCGTCATAGTCGCGGATATAGTCCTCCTCCTCGTACCGCTGCGAGGCGAGGGCGACGATGACGGTGCCGGTGGTGAAGTTCTCCAAGACCTTCCACACGCCGGGGGGGATGAGCAGGCCCCTGTTGGAGCGGTCGAGGTGGAAGAGCAGCTCGTCCTTGCCGTCGGTCAGGCGCACGGACAGGCTGCCGGCCACGGCAATGAGCACTATCTGGCACTGGCGGTGGGCATGGCCTCCGCGAGTCTCGCCGCCGGGAACGTCGTAAATGTAGAAAACGCGCTGGATGGAGAAAGGCACGTGGCGTCCGCCCTCCACAAAGGAGAGGTTGCCGCGAGGGTCGCAAATCTTGGGAAGGTCGATGAGCCGGACCTTGTTGAGCGGGGATGTCTCGGTCATGGCGCAAAGGTAGTAATTTTTTCTGAAAGTTGAAAGTCGAGAGTCGAGAGTTGCGGACGCGAACTGAGCGTCAACTATCGGCTCTCGACTCAAAATATAAACCAACGCGGTGCGTTACTGTTAATAAAGCATAATCCAAAACACACATGATGAAGAAAAATCTACTCTGGGCGCTTGCCGCCCTTCTTTTCGCCGGAGCCTTCAGCTCCTGCAGCGACGATGACGACGATCCCTACATCTACACCCTCGACTACAAGCGTGCCGGCCTCAGCTACACCGAAAGCCAGGTGTGGACCGGCGCATTCAAGGATGAGCCTCTCTACATCAATCCGTTCAGCTTCGCCCACACCGGCAGCGAGGAATACGGAGGCTACTTCTCCGGCTATGTCGCTACAAAATCCACCGACAAGGGCTACTTCCCTGACATGATGGCACACCAGTTCGATGTCACCGCCGGCGGCAGCGCCTCTGGCGTGGGCAACCCCTACCTGGTGGCCTACTGGAACTCCTCGGAGACCGACGACACCGAGCTCGGCCAGCGCTCCACCATCATCTACGTCAAGCGGCAGTACGGCAACCACCCTGCAGACTTCACGCCCCGCTCGGTGAAGATCTGCAACACCTCCTACACATACTATTGCATGACACGCGGCAACGACTTCTGCCGCAAATTCGCCGAGGGCGACTACCTGAAGCTGACAGCCCACGGTGTGCACAGCCAGGGCGGCGAGACCACCCTCGACTTCTACCTGGCACGCTGCGAAGGTCCCGAGGAGGACTGGTACGTGACCGACTGGACAAACTGGGACCTGTCGCCGCTGGGCAACGTCATGGCCATCTACTTCACCATGGAGTCGTCCGACAAGGGCCAGTGGGGCATGAACACTCCGGCCTACTTCGGCCTGGACGCCCTGGAGGTCAGCTGCAACCACTATATGCTCGAATGATATGACCCTGCAAGAGATAAAGGCCGCGCAGGCCGCCGGAGCCACCGGAGAGGAGACGCTCCGTGCGCTGGACGCCTACATCGCCGCCCACAACTCCGACGACGAGGCGCTGACGGAGCGCGGCATGCTCAACTGGGCCATGAACCGCCGCTCGGCGGCCATAAACGACTACCTGGCGGCCGTGCGCCTCAATCCAAGGAGCCGCGCCGGACAGGCCCTCAAGGCCGCATACGATATCCTAAACTTCTACAACAAGGACCTCTACAACCCGTAATCAGCCGAGAGCTGAGAGCCGAGAGAGATAGCTGACGCACCCGTGGCTATGCCTACTCTCAGCCCTCAGCTCTCAGCTTTTGAAAAATTTTTATTAATTTTGCAGGCGAATGAAAATCGAGAGCGCGAAATTTGAGATCAGCCAGCCCGACTACCGCCAGTGCCCCAGCCACGAAGTACCCGAATACGCCTTCATCGGCCGGAGCAATGTCGGCAAGTCGTCGCTCATCAACATGCTGACAGGCCGCAAGGGTCTGGCCAAGACCAGCCAGACCCCCGGCAAGACGTTGCTCATAAACCACTTCAGCATCAACGACGGCAAGTTCTACATTGTGGACCTGCCCGGCTACGGCTATGCCGCACGCGGCAAGGACCAGCGAGCCAAGCTCCGCGAGCTCATTGAAAACTACGTTCTGCACCGCCGAGAGATGACGCTGCTGTTCGTGCTGCTCGACGTACGACACGCCCCCCAGAAGGTCGACATGGAGTTCATGACCTTCCTGGGCGAGAACCAGGTACCTTTCGCCATCATCTTCACCAAGGCCGACAAGCTCGGGCCCGTCGCCGTGCAGCGCAACGTCGACGCCTACCGCCGGGCACTGTCGGAGCACTGGGAGGAGCTGCCCCCTGTTTTCGTGACCTCATCCAGCACCGGCACCGGACGCGACCAGGTGCTCGACTACATCGAAAGCGTCAACCGCACCGTGCTCGCCCAGCAGAAAGCACAAAAATAACAGAGTATGAGCCACACCGCCGCCACGCAAGAATCCGAACAGCCGAAGAAACCCGGCAACAACATCTTCCACCGGCTGATGCGCGGCAACGGACAACTGGCGCAGATAGTGCGTTTCGGCATGGTGGGCGGCATGGCAACCCTCATCCAGTACGGCGTGTACGTGGTCTTCGTGGGTCCTGTCGGAGTGCCGGCCGTGCTGTCGACCATGATCAGCTACGCCATCAGCTTCATCTTCAACTTCTTCCTCTCAAACTACTTCACCTTCCACTCGCGGCCGAACGCCCTGCGTGGCATAGGATTCACCCTCTCGCACCTTATCAACATGGGCCTGCAGGTGGGCATGGTGGCCATTTTCCAGCAAATCATGAGCAAGGAGCTGGCGCTGCTGCCGGCCATGGCCGTCTGCATCCCCCTCAACTACCTTCTGGTCCGCTTCGCCCTCACCTCCGCCTTCATGGACCGCCTCTCACAGCGCCTCGCCGACCTGCGGAAGAAGTAAATTAACTTTTCTCACTCTCAGTGTAACTTTTATACCTTCCCGACGCCTAAATGGGTACAAGGTGGAAATGGGCATAACACATTCCTGAACAGCAAGTCCAGGCAACAAAAGCGGCGCTCACCTCTCTGAAGTGAGCGCCGCTTTTGTAAAGGTTGTAATTATTTGCGCTTCTTGGTCTTCTGGGGCTTGGAGTAACGCTTGGTGTCGGCCTTGGCGTCCTTCTTCAGCTCCTGAGTGGCAGTGGCCTTGACGGCAGTAGCGGGACGGGCCTCGCACTCAACGGCGACGTTATCGGCCTCCCTGGCGCAAGGAGTGGCGGTGGCGCATTCGGCCTTGACGGCTTTGACGGCTTTGACGGCGGGCACGGCCTGCCGCGAGCACTGATGGTTCGGCTCGTTGCAGCCGGTACCCGTGCATTCGTGGGCGGCCTCGCGGACGGTGGCCTTGCCGTCGATGGCAGTGACTATGCCGGGATTGGCCTGCTCGATGCGCTGCATCTTCTGCGCGGCTTCCTTGCTGACGGCCACGCCGTTGGCGCACTGACCGGCGGAGGCACGTACGCACTTCTCGGCCGGAGTGGCGGTATAGCCGATACCGGCAAGCGCCTGCACGATTACCTCAGGCTTGAGACTGGCGCCGTTGTAGACGACCTCCACGGTCTGGGCTCCCAGGCACGTCTTCACCGAGTCGACGCCGGCGAGGGCCTGAAGGGCGGACTGCACACGGGCGGCGCAGTTCTCGCAGTTCATATTAGGGCTCAGGGCGTACACCACCCGCGAACTGCTCTGGGCGTAGCACGACACTCCGAAGAGCACGGCCAGCACGAGGGCTAATAACTTTTTCATGATTTCTACGTTAAAAAATGTGTGAGTACTTATTTTTGCAAAGGTAAGACTTCTCCGCCAAATATAAAAGCATTACCTTTGTAAAAAGTTCCGCACGAACCCAAAATACCTGAAAACAATGACTGACAACGACCTTATACTGCGCATAGTCAACCGTAGCCCGCACCCCCTGCCGGAATACTCCACGCCAGGCGCGTCGGGCATGGACATCCATGCCTGGCTACCCGACGGACCCATCACGCTCAACTCGCTCGAGCGCCGCCTCATCCCCACCGGCCTGTACATGGACATCCCCTACGGCTACGAGGTGCAAATCCGTCCGCGCTCGGGCCTGTCGCTGCGACAAGGCCTGACGGTGGCCAACACCCCCGGCACCGTCGACAGCGACTTCCGCGGCGAAGTATGCGTCATCATGGTCAACATCGGCACCGAGCCGGTGACCGTCAACGACGGCGACCGCATCTGTCAGATGGTGGTGGCGCCGGTGATGCACGTCACCTGGCAGGATTCCGGCGACACCCTCTCACAGACCACGCGCGGCGCCGGAGGCTTCGGCCACACAGGCGTATAAGAGAACCCCACTCCAGAACACTCACAGGTTGAAAAAGAAAATCACATTCTTCGCATTCGCGGCCGCCTTTGTCGGCGCATTGCTGCTGATGCCTGCCGTGCACGGCGCACCCGGCAACGACACCGCCAAGTCACTCTATTACTCACGGCAGTCGTACAAGCATACCGACAGCACCGACCAGGCCTACGAGCTGGCCCGCTACGCCTCGCGCCTGGATCCCGGCAACCTCAACGCCGGCTTCTACGCCTCGCTCTACGGCATCCTGCTCTCGCCCGACTCGGCCACCTTCGCCCGCGGGCGCCAGGCCATGCGCCGGTACGTGGAGACCTACCCCGGCGACATCAACGAGGCAGCCCTCTACGCCATGCTCTGCGAGAACCTGCTCCGCGACCCCGGGGAATCGGCCCGCATCCAGGAGCGCCTGCTCCGCATATACCCCCGCCGCACCGACATACTCATGACCCTGGCGCAGACCTACCAGAAGCTCGACAGCATCGCCCTGGCCGTGCGCACCGTGCGCCGCTACGAGCACGCCGAGGGACAGGACGACAACACCGTCACCACCAAGGCCTCGCTGCTGCTCACCATGGGCGACACCGCGGGCGCCATAGCCGCCGTCGACACCCTCGCGACCCTGCGCCCGGATATGTCCGGCACCTGGCTGCTGCGCGGCTCCCTGTTCGACTTCATCGGCCAAAAGGACTCCGCACTGGTGAACATGCGCCGCGCCGAGGCACTGGAGCCTTACCGCTTCCACCCCAAGATGGCCCTTTCGCAGCACTACCAGGAGGCCGGCGACACCGTCATGGCCGACCGGCTGATGACCGAGGCCCTGGCCACCAACGACCTCTCCGTCGACGAGAAAGCCGAGGGACTGAGCCAGTTCATATCCACCCTCTACACCGACTCGGCCAATGTGGCCCGCGCTTTCCCGATGATCGAGGCGCTGCTGGCCCAGGAGCCCGACAATACCGCGATACTCCGTCTCCGCGCCGCCGTGGAGGATGAACTCAAGATGTCCAAGGACCTGGAGAAGACCATGCGCCACATCCTGGAAATCGAGCCACAGTCCAAGAGCATCTGGGAGCAGCTTATGCTCGAACTCATCGACGCCAAGGACTACGACGCCGCCAAAAAAGTCTATGACGACGCCGTGGCCACCCTCGAAGAGAAGGACCCGACCCTGGACATCTACCTGGCCTCCGCCTACGCCATCCAGGAGAAGCCCCGCCAAGCCGCCGACATGCTGCTGCAGACCGTGCGCCACTACCTGCCCACCTACTCGGCCCATATGCCCGTCAAGGAGCTTAAGGACTCCGTCGAGGCCCGCGACTACTACGCCCCGGCCGTCGCCAACCTAATGCAGATGTACGGTGACCAGTTCGTCAGTCTCCGCGACACAGCCACCGCCTTCACCATATACGAACAGGTGCTCTCCATCGACCCCGAAAACGTCATGACGCTCAACAACTACGCCTACTTCATGGCCCTGCGCGACAGCGACCTGGACCGTGCCGCCGAGATGAGCCTCAAGACAGTCACCGACCAGCCCGATAACGGCACCTTCCTCGACACCTACGCCTTCATACTGTTCAAGAAAGGGGACTACGAACGCGCCAAGGTATACCAGGAGATGGCCATCGAGGACACCAAGCCCGAGGAGGCCTCCGCCGAGCTCTACAACCACTACGGCGACATACTCTTCAAGCTCGGGCAGACCCGCCTGGCCGTCGACAACTGGCGCAAGGCCCTGGAGAAGGAGCCCGACAACGAGCTGATTAAACGCAAGATCAAAGATGAGACGTACTACGATAAATAGGTTGCTGGCGGCTCTATTGTTCATTGTTCATTGCTCATTGTTCGCTGAGAGCCATGCCGCCACCGACGCCGAAGGACAGGCCTTCCTCAACGCCCTGGCGGCCTCCTACACCCCCTGGAGCAGCGTCCAGCTCGACGGCAAGCTGCGCATGGACAAGCTCCCCGTCAGCCCTTCGGTGCGCATATACATGGAGAAGGGCAAGAAGCTCTACATCTCCGTGCGGGCGCCGTTCGTGGGCGAGGTCGGACGACTGGAGCTCGACGGCACGCAGCTCACGGCCGTCAACCGCATGAAGAAGGTGTGGGTGCGCGAGGACCTCGGCCAGGCCATCGGCTCCACGCTGCCCGTCAAGACCGAGGATGCCCAGGACCTCTTCCTGGGGCGCGTATTCCTCACCGACTACGGCACCCTCAGCACCCGGAACATGGCCCTCTGCAACGTCTACGACGAGACCGACTGCTGGCTGCTCGTACCCCTGACCCAACCCGCCGGCGGCTCCGTGCGCTACGGATACGCCTTCGACTACCAGCGCCGGATGCAGGACCTCTACGTCACCACCGTCAGCGAGAACTACGCCGCCCTGGTGGCCTACTCCTACAGCGGCAGGAAAACCATTCTCGACTTCGATATCCATGTAAGGGATAAGTCGTACGAGGCCACGCTCACCCTCGACGAGCCCAAGTGGAACCCCGACAAGCCCCTCGGACCCATCGAGATCAGTAACAGCTGGCGGCGCGTCGATATCAGGACTTTCCTCAAATCATTCTGACACTTGCCCTTGAAAATCAGACACATACGGCTATTTCTCCTGGCGGCGCCCCTGCTGGCGGCGGCGATGATCGGCGCCGGCATCGGAGAGCTTGAGGCGCGTCCGAAAAAGAAGAAGGCGCACGCACCCACGCGCACGGAGCTGCAGAAGCAGAAGCGTGCCGCACAGACAGAAATCAGGCAGGCCCAGGGACAGATACGCTCCAACGAGGGCGAGATAGCAGCCAATCTGCGCAAGGTGCAGGTGCTGGAGACACAGATCGACGATACCCACAAGTCGCTCGACAGCCTGGCCGCCGTCAGCAAGCGCCTAAGCGACACCGGCGTTAAGCTGCAGAGCGACATCGCCGGCAACCAGGCCGAGCTTGCACGTCTGCGCGCCGCCTACCTGAAGGAAATAAAGCAGATGCGCCTGCACCGGGCACAGACCACCGGCATGGCATTCCTCTTCTCAGCCAAGAACTTCCACCAGGGCCTGGCGCGTATGCGCTACATGCGCCGCATAGCCGAGTGGCGCCGTTCGCGCACCGACGCCATCGGCGACCAGCTGACGCTGCTGGAGACACAGAACCGTCAGCTGGCGGTCACTCGCCGCGCTCAGGACGCCACGGTAACCGAGACGCGCAACCGCCAGAGCCGCCTCGGCAGCGACAAGCAGCAGCTCGAGAGCCTCTCCGCCCGGCTCCGCTCCGACAACCAGGGTCTACAGTCGCTCATCGCCAAGAAACGGTCGGAGATAACCTCCCTCGACCGTAAAACGGCCGCACTGATAGCCCAGGCGCAGGCCGCCGCCGAGGCCAGGCGCCGTGCCGAGGCCCAACGCCAGGCCGCGCAGAAAAGAGCCGAAGAGCAGCGCCTCGCCGCCGAACGCCGCGCCGAGCAGGAACGCCAGATTCACGAGCAACGTGCCGACCAGTCACATCGGACGAGTCAGACCAGTCCGACTTCCAAGCCTGCGCCCAGCATAGCATCCACATCCGCCTCTTCATCCCCCTACGCCGAGGCCCGCAGACGGCGACCCCGCGCCTCCGCACCTGTCCAAAAGCCGCATGAGGAGAAACCGGCAACCACCACCGCCACTTCCACCCCGGCCTCCGGGTTCGCCTCCGCCAAGGGTTCCCTGCCCCGGCCTGTCCGAGGCAGCTTCCGCATCGTCATCCCCTATGGACGCCATTCGCGGCCAGACATGCCCAAAGTGCAGCTCGACAACACCGGCATCGATGCCGAAGTAAACTCAGGAGCCGCCGTGCAGGCAGTGTACGATGGCCAGGTGGCCGCCGTGTACCGTGCCCAGGGCTTCGGCACGGTCGTGCTCCTGCGCCACGGCGAATACTACACCGTATACGCCAACCTCGGCTCCTGCTCCGTCTCCACCGGGCAGAAGCTGAAGCAGGGCCAGACCCTCGGCACCGTCGCCTCCGGCGGCGACCTCGCCCCCACCATCCACTTCGAGGTATGGAAACAGCGCACACGTCTAAATCCGAGCGAATGGCTGAGATGACCTGGCGCATCGAGCGCTACACCCCCGACCGCAAGCCACTGTGGGACGACCTGACTGACGCCTCGCGCAACGCCACCTTCCTGCTGCGGCGCGACTACATGGACTATCATGCCGACCGCTTCGCCGACTGCTCCCTCATCGCCATACGCGGCGACAAGCCCATGGCGCTGCTGCCGGCCAACCTGCGCGACGGCCGGCTCTACTCCCACCAGGGCCTCACCTACGGCGGCTGGATACTCCCCAAGACAAAGATCGACGGCGCCGACATACTCGCACTCTTCGATGCCTGGCTCGCCTGGTGCCGCTCCGAACATATCCGTGCCATCCACTACAAGCCCCTCCCCTGGATCTACGCCAGGCAGCCCGCCCAGGAAGACCTCTACGCGCTATGGCGCAACGGGTTCGTGCAAGAAAGCGTACTCCTTTCCTCGACCGTGTGCCTGAACGACAATCCGGGCTTCGACTACCTCCGCCACCGCTACCTGCGCCGCGTGGCCGAGCAGGGAGTGACTGTCCGCGCCGACGTACCCCTGCGCGACTTCTGGCCCGTGCTCGAATCCTGCCTGGGCGAACGCCACGCCGCCCGGCCCGTGCATGCCCTAACGGAGATGGAGCGACTGCAATCCCTCTTTCCCGACAACATACTGCTGCGGACGGTCCACGACGCCGACGGCCTGCAAGGCGGTGTGCTGCTCTATCGCACCGCCACCGTGGACCACTGCCAGTATATAGCCTCCACGGCCCGCGCCCGCGCCGGGCGCTACCTCCCATTCCTCTTCCGCCGCCTCATCGCCGATTGCCCCGGCCGCTTCTTCGACCTGGGCACCAGCAACGAGCAGGCCGGCCGCGTGCTCAACGCCTC